>ERZ889078.1912-NODE-1912-length-15640-cov-15.362528_pt1 | contig 15640 bp, 14 predicted proteins | sample MGYA00521266_ERZ889078 | MGnify/ENA primary metagenome ERZ889078 (study PRJEB32303, sample SAMEA104408618) | aquatic metagenome | biome: Brackish water; feature: Pelagic; material: water | place: Baltic Sea | collected 2014-06-16T06:34:00 | depth 76,534 m ...
AAGGAACCTCTTTATTTTGCGGGAAAGAAGATTAACAACATGATGTTCTGGGTTCCCCGATCGGGCACGATCGGCCTGGGAATCAGTATTCTCAGCTACGATGGTAAGGTGACGGTGGGCATTGCCGCGGACGAGGGTCTGATGCCCGACCCGGAAGTGCTTCTTGAGGGTTTTGAAGATGAATTCAATCATCTGCTGGATCTGGTCATGTCCGGGAAAATTTACGATGACCCGCTGGTATTGCACGACCGTTATAAGGAATCCCGATGCAAAGCCGTAAACGAAAACGATGAACCATGCAAGAAGGCTGCCTTTCCGGGCTACGACTACTGCGAGATCCATTACCCTGAGGCCACGGCGGAGGATAGCCGGGAGCGCACGGGGGGTGTGAAAGAGGATGGATTCCGGGCAGACGGATTCAGAGCTGGAGAACGGAGTCGGTGTCAAGCCCTGACAAAAAAGGGGACACAGTGCAGGAACCGTTCAAATCCGGGTTCGGACTACTGTAACCTCCACCAGGCTGTGGCCGTGGAGGCGGATGCAAGGGAACTGGGCAAAATCATCAAGGAACTCAGCGAACGGTAAGGCACTGATAACAGGAGATCCCATGCTGCCTGAATATTTTGAATTTTCGCTTCCCACGAAACTGATTTACGGGTTCGGCATTTTGAAGAACATCGGCCATGCCGTAGCCCCTTTTGGCAAACGACGGGCCATCCTCGTGACCGATAAGATCCTCCTCAAGGCGGGTCCGGCGGAAATGGTAAAAGAAGGGTTCAAAGGGACCGACATCGAGATTGTCTGCACCTACAGCAATGTGCCCCCCAATTCGGCCATCAAAACCGTGATGCAGTGTGCGCGCCTTGCAAAGAAGCACGAGTGCGACATGGTTATCGCCGTTGGTGGCGGCAGTGTGATGGATACAGCCAAGGTCGCCAATCTTCTCGTTGTCAAGGGCGGAAAAATAGAAGAGCATATGGGGGCCTACCTACTGGATCCCAATGATCTTCTTCTGCCCTCCATTTTTATTCCCACCACGGCCGGTACGGGTTCGGAAGTGACCAAGGTTGCCGTGATTGCAGACCCTGATAATGACGTGAAACTGCCTTTTGCCGAGGAACAGTTTCTGCCCCATATGGCCATCCTTGATCCAGAGGTTACCGTTCCCATGCCCGGCAGACTGACCGCGACCACCGGGATGGATGCCCTGACCCATGCCATTGAGGCCTATGTGGACAAGGAATGGTCTCCCGCATCGGATGCTCTTGCCATTCATGCCATCCGGTTGATCAGCGGCAATATCCTTCAGGCCTGTGCTCATCCCGAAGACATTCAAGCGCGTGGCGCCATGTTGGTGGGAAGTTTTCTTGCAGGGGTCGCTTTTTCCCATTCCATGGTGGGTATGACCCACGGCATTTCCCATGCCTTAGGCGGGGTCTATCACATTCCCCATGGGCTGGCCAATGCCCTGGTCCTGCCGGAGGTGATGGAATATAACCTGGATTCGAGGATGGGACGGTTTTCGGATATTGCCATTGCCATGGGCGTGAATTTTCCCCAGATAGTTGAGCAGGGGGCCAGCCTGCTGAAAGCCAACATGCGGCCCGATTTTGTGACAAAGGCGCTGGACTCCATCGAGGTTGCGCGGCAGTGGTTCGATATTCAATCCTTCAAAGTGAAGGGGTTTGCCATTGATGCCATGGCCAACCTGAGCTTTATTGATCAGTGGTTTCGAAAACAGGCGGCAAAAGCCGGGATTGAAAAGGTGCGGATGCTGAACAGGCAGTTGGCTTATCTGACCGGGATGCCCCTTGATCTCAAGAGCGCCGGAATTGACGACAATCTGACCAGACTTGAGCAGGTGGCCACCACGGCCATGGAAGACGGTTCCATGCTGTACAACCCCAGGGAACCGGACAGGGAATCCGTGATCAGGATTGTGCGAAAACTCTACCGGACCAGGGTCAAACCGGTGCCGGTTTCCGAAAAGGACCTGCAGTCTATCGGAACCAGACTTGAAAAAAAGGATCTGAAAGATGTCTTTAAGGATTCTGAGATGCTCTATGATATTTTGCTGGATTTCTATGAGCGTTTGAAAACGGACCCGGGGATCGGTCCGGCCCTCAGGAAGTCGGGATTGTGCGTGCAGTTCGTCTACAAGAATCCGGAGGCGGTCATTACTATTGATGCCACGAAGGAGGCGCCCTTGATCATCAAGGGAGCATTTGACGGAAAGCCCGATGTGACCATGACCATGAATGCCGATTTCGCCCATCTGTTCTGGCATGGCAAAGCAAACCTTGTGAGCGCCTTGACCCGCCGCCAGGTCACTGCCAGGGGAAATCTTCCAAAGACTCTGAAACTGTTGCCCATTTTGAATCCAGCCTATGAGATGTATCCGCGTTACCTGCGGGAAAAAGGGTTGGGGCATCTGGTTCTGGGATAAACTATAGGAGGAGGGGATTGTGAAGCAGATTGTCAGTATTAGTCTCGGCCCAGCGGGCAGCGATTACGAATTCCGGACGGAATTTCTGGGGCACGAATTTCATGTAAGGCGATTCGGGACAGACGGAGACATGGTAAGGGCAGGGGAAATGATGCTGGAGTGGCAGGACAGGGCGGATGTCATCGGTATCGGCAATATCCGGTTCCCCCACCTGATCGGTACTTTGCAGTCGATCAGGAGGCATAAGGAACGGATCAAACAGCTTTGCTCGCGTGTTCAGGTCCCGGTGACAACCGGGAGTGCCCTTAGAAACGTGGCCCAAGAGTGGACGGTACGCGACCTCCAGTTCGAATTCGGGAACTATTTTACGAATATCAGGGCCTTGTTTCTATCCGGTATGGGCAATTTTATTATTGCCAGATCCATGTCGGAGTTTACCGATAATATGACCTTTGCGGACCCGGTTCTGGAAAACGGGATTTCTAAATTCCTGAAATCCATGGAAGACCTGGATTTATATGCCAACGGCGCCCACGAGGTACTCAAATGGGTTCCCGGCAAACGCCTCTCTACTTCCGTCATGCCCATCCGGGTATGGAACGAATATATCGTTCGAAAGGCCATGCAGAACGCCCAGGTTATCGTGGTACCCCATTACGACTTTTACAGATATCTTGAGAAAAGCGGTTTGGAGGAGTTGGGCGGAAAGACCGTAATTACCTCCTGCGCCTATGATGATCGGGTGGAGTTCCTGAAAGACCGGGGCGTGGATATGATCATCGACACCGTTCCAAAAGTTCTGGAAAGGGTGGTGGGCTTCAATGTCCTGGAAGCCATGATCCTTGCAGCGCTTGATAAGGATTCCGACCAGATTACGGACGATGATCTGCTGGAGATCATCTGTGATGAAAAAATGGATCCAAGGGTTGTGTATCCTTCGGGCAACCCCAGGAGAGTGAACCGGTTTGCTTTCGTGATTCATCCTCTTTCCCAGGAATTCCTGAAAAAGGATAAAACCCTGGATATGGTTTCCAAAGTGGCGCCCCCGGTCTTTATGGATGTGGTGGAAAAGGTGATGGCCTACTCTCCTCCTTTTGTCTATTCAAAAATAACCGGCATTAAGTCACCTACCGGCGTGGAAGCGGAAGGGTGGCTGATTACTGTTGGCGGAACGCCAAAACAGATGCTGGCCCACAGTCCCGAATTCACGTACGTGCGCCTTCTTCAGGCGGCCAAGATGGCAAAACGCATGGGCGCACAGATCATGGGGCTTGGCGCCTTTACCAAGGTCGTAGGGGACGCGGGCGTCACAGTAGCCCGGAAAGCGGAGATCCCCATTACTACGGGCAACAGCTACAGCGCTTCGGGAGCGCTCTGGGCCGCTGCGGATGCCGTGCGCCGCATGGGATTGATCCAGGTTGAGTCCGGGAAAAAGATCAAGGGAAAAACCATGGTGTTCGGCGCCACCGGGGCTATCGGTTCGGTCTGCTGCCGCCTTCTTGCAAAGGCCTTTGAAGAAGTCCACATGGTGGCCCGAAACACGGCGAAACTGCTGGCCTTGAAAAAATCGATCCTGGAAGAAACCCCCGATGTGATAATCCATGTCTCCACAAGGCCGGACAGATATATCGGCGACATGGACGTGATCGTTACCGCCACCTCAGGGGCCGGGAAAACCATCCTCGATATCACCAAGGTGAAGCCGGGATGCGTGATCACCGATGTGGCGCGACCCCTTGATCTTTCTCCGGAAGATGTGGCTAAACGGCCCGATGTGCTGGTGATTGAATCCGGGGAAATTGAGCTTCCCGGCAACCCGGAGATGAAAAACATCGGTCTGCCGTCGAAGGTGGCCTACGCCTGCCTGGCCGAGACCATTGTATTGGCCCTTGAAGGGCGCTTCGAGACCTTTACCATAGGCAGGGACATCGAGTGGGAGAAGGTTCGAGAGATTTACAAACTGGGCCTTAAACACGGCATGAAACTGGCGGCCATCTCCGGGGTGAACGGTGTGTTTACCGATGAGGCCATCCTGAGGGTCAAGAGACTGGCCCTCAAGGCCAGAGAAGAGGCGGGAATTGAATATTGAACCACTCAACCATCTAGCCGTTTTTTAGCAGGGGGGAGCCATGAAAAGAATAAAGGAATTGAAGGACCTGGTACAGGAAGCCATCGACAACGGGGCTACCACCGTGGAGCAGATTCACAAATCCATTGCAAACATGCCCTTTGAAGTGCTGGAAAAGATTAATCTGAGTGGCGCGACGGCCGATAAACTGGAAAATTTTCAGAAAGAGACCATTGGGACGGTGTACGATTTTATCCGGTCCGTCAATGCAAAAGCAGGAGATATCGCCAACGAACTGCTGAGAAAACTGAATCTGGATCAGGAGGAGGAGGAAGAAGAAGTTCCGTCGCCAGGCCCCGGGCAGTGCAAGGCCGTAACCAAGAGCGGAAACCAGTGCAAGAGAAAGGCTGTTGCCGGTTCGAAATACTGCGCCACCCATAGTTCCAGATAATACGCGTTTCGACCACGAATCACACGAATTGCACGAATAGATATCCTTTCTCGTTCCCACGCGGAGTGTGGGAACGCATACCAAACCGCCTCCGAATAAAAAAGTTCTTGACAAAATGACGCAGTGCGTTATAATTGCATCATGGTCTCACTTTACTGGTGAGTTAATGAATTTTAAATTCAGGAGGATTTAAAGAAATGGCAAAAACGCGGAAGGCTGTAAAAAAGATGAATAAAAGGACGCAGAGGCCCCTTCATACGATCAAATCGATTCGGAAATCTGCTGACAAGTGGATGGAAACCATGAACGAAAGCGTGGAAAAATATGTGACAAAACCGTTTGAGACAGGAAAAGCTTTTGTCGCGGATCTGAGAGATGACCCCATCAGGATGGTTGAAGGATGGTATGCTGACAGTAAGGAATTCATTGGCGACGTGACAAAAGACCCACAAAAGGTATTCAAGGAATTTGTAGATAATGGCAAGGGGTTCGTGGAAGGTGTGAAGAAGAACTTCCGGACAACCATGGACGACGCGGTGGATAGCGGAAATGATCTTTATAACGGCATGAAAAAAGACTCCCGCAAACTCTTCGATGATCTGGTGGAGAATGGTCGGAAACTCACAGATAAGATTCCCTTGATGAAAAAGATCGAAGAAGGAGTGGGGAATACCATGCAGTCCATTCCCGAAAAACTGAATCTTCCCAACAAGAAGGATATGGATGATCTGTCCAAGGCCATCAAGGCCCTGAACCAGAGGATGAATGCTCTGGGCAAACAGGTTGCCGCGTAAAAGAAGGAGGGGTATATGCACAAGATCAAGAGGTATGCAAATCGAAAACTCTACGATACGGCGGATAAGAAATATATCACGCTGGACGGTATCTCCGAATTGATCAAGGCGGGAAAGAAGATTTCCGTGATGGACAATAAGACCGGGGAAGATCTGACCTCCGGCATTGTTTCCCAGATCCTGGCGCGGGATGGTCAGGTCAAGGGAAACGATCTGGCATCAAAGGTCCTGATTCAATTGCTTAGAAAAGGACCTGGAACCCTGGTCGATTATGGAAAAAAATATGTTTCTCTATGGGACCGGGCGTTGACGATGGCCGATGAGGAAATCGATAAACTGGTGGATCGTCTGGTCAAGGAAAAGGAGATTTCTGCGTCCGAGGGATCTGCCCTCAGGAAGGATATGACGGGTCGGGCGGATGACCTGAAGAAATGGGTCGGCGAAAAAATCGATCAGCGCGTCGATGAAATCCTGGATGCCATGAAACTCGTTACAAAGGACCAGGTCGCCGGGCTTACAGAGGAGATCAAGGCGCTGACAGGGAAAATCGAAAAACTGGAAAAACTTCAGGCTCGGAAGGTGTCAGAAACCAGGAAGGCAGCCATGGAAAAAAAGGCAAAGGCCGAAAAGAAGAAGGCTGTGATCGAAACGATTCCTGATGTCAAGGAAGGCAAGTCCAAGGTCGTAGAGCTGGTACGTGAGACTCCTGCTGCTGAAAAAGAAAGGCTTGATTCGAGCGAAGAGAAGGAAATGGTGATGGGTAGTGAAGGATGACGAAACACGGGAAGGAATGGGTCTATTGAAGGGGTTCGGGATCGCGGAAGATTCCGGGGCATCCTTCATGACCCGTTTTCTTAAAGTGCTTGCCCCCATAGATGGGGGAAATCCCGGCGTCATTGTCATGCGTAGCCGCGCATTACGCCTTTTAAAAGAGGCAAAGGCTGAAGGGGTGCTGGATCAGACGACACGGCAGATGGTCCTTTTCACGGGCATCGAGTCTTTCCTGCCTCCTTCCTACGCCAAATTTCAGCCGGTTGTCGTGGAAGGGATCATTTTTCTCATCTCCCAGCTGCCCCTGAAACGCCTGGCAGAGAAAATCGTGGATCAGTTAGGCCTTTCCCTTTCCGCCACGCCTGGCGAACGCCTGTTCACGCTCGTGAGCGATATGCCGAGCCTGCAGAAATTAGGCCAGATCATATGCCGAAGTCCCGGATTGGACCCCCAGGTCAAGGATTCTCTCACCGATCTGGAAGACAAGATCAAGACGGTAACCTATGGCCAATTACGTCCTTTTCTCAGGAAGGCCATCCAATCGACCAGCGGGGAATTCACCATAACGCCGGAGAAAAAGATCCTTGCCGAGGCAAGCGTCTGCGCGGTGGTTCCCGCCCAGGTACTTTCCGGAGAAAAAGGGTCCCCTGTTTCATCGGTCCTGAAAGTCGTAAAACCCGCGGTCAGGAGAAACCTGCCGGCGGAACTTCTGCTGCTGGACCGTACGGTCACATTCCTTGATGACAACAGGTCTGAGTGGGGGCTGGGGGATTTCAGCTTTCAGGGAACGCTCAGTCAGGTCAGGAGGCTCCTTGAAAATGAGATGGACCTGACCATGGAGCAGGGTAACCTGGACAAGGCCCTGTCTTATCATACTTCCGACAACGCGGTCCTGGTTCCGAAGCGTTCGGCGGCATCCACCCCTGTCATGACGGTCATGTCCCGACTGGACGGCGCAAAGATCACGGATGTTGCCGGTTTGACCGCCCGGGAAAGACGTCGTCTGGCCATCACCCTGGCGAGGTTATGCATTATCAGACCCATTCAGGATATGAACGGGGAGAGCATCTTTCACGGAGATCCTCACGCAGGAAACCTGGCCTATACCTTTGAGGGGCAGTGGCCCAGGATTATTTTTTACGACTGGACCATGCTGGGACGGTTGGGAAGGCTGGAACGGCTGGCCATGGTTCTTCTGACTCTTGGTCTGATCATGGATCACGGCAAGGTAATCTTCTATGCCGCCGATGTGATTACCAAAGGCAGCATTTCCGTGGACAAGGTCATGAGCGGCAAGATTGTGGGGGTCATCGAAGAGGCCATGACCGGCCTGAAGAAAGGCGACAGGGGAATCCTGTCCACTATCGAGTTCCTCTTTGAGAAATTTACCTACCAGGGCGTTGTTTTCTCCGCGGATTTAATGATGTATGAAAAAGCCCTCATTACCCTCAAAGGAGTTTTGGCCGATATCGATCCCGAATTCAGCCGCGATGATTACCTCGTCAGGTCGGCTATCACCACGTTTATGAATGATATGATTCACCTGCGCCTTGTGAAAATGGTCATGGAAGATATCTGGTCGCTGTATAGGCACAGCTTCAATCTGTTTATAGACGTGCAGAAAGTCATCTACCGCTTTTTCAGGGATATTGCCCTGATGCGGGGAAAACCTCCGAAGATTCCTCTTTTTTGATCAGGCCTACCTATCTGGCTGTTTCTCATTGGCTTTTCAATCACAAATCGCCAGTCGCCAATCGCAAATCCCATGTCAGCCCTTCTTCCCGTAATACTCCAGGATCGCATCCGTGAGGGAGTCGATGGTATATTCCTTTGGGGTCAGGGTCACGTTCAGTCCGTTTTCCTTCGCCGTTTTTGCTGTGACGGGTCCGATGCAGGCAATGGTTACGCCCGTCAGGCAGTCCCTGAGGGTTCGATCATGCTGATCCATCATACTCAGGAAATTAGTTACTGTAGATGAGCTTGTAAAAGTGACCATATGGATCCGGCCTTCCCGGAGCATTTCCGCCACAATGGCCGTGTCCTGATCAGGTTTGATGGTCTGGTAGGCAGGAACGACATCCACTTCAAACCCCATCTTTTTCAGATCTTCCGGCAGCACCTCCCTGGCCTTTGCCGCCCTCGGAAGAAGGATTTTTCCGGAACCGTCTCCCATTTTCCTGAATGCCTCAACAATGGCTTCCGCCCTGTACTCCTCCGGGACAAGGTCGGGCACGATCCCCAACCTGTGCCACTTCTCCGCCGTTTTCGGACCGATGGCGCCGATCCTGATTCCTTTGAGATCCCGCACGTCCTTTCCGTGAAAATGGAGCCGTTCCAGGAAAAATTTTACCCCATTGGGCGAGGTGAAAAGAATCCATGCATAGTCTACAAGATGCCCTATGGCTGTATCGAGCGCTTCCCAGCTCTCCGGAGGGATGACCTGTATGGTGGGGAACTGGATGCATTCGGCGCCCAGCGATGCCAGTTTCTTGAGAAAACCGCTGGCCTGTTCCCTCGCCCTTGTGACGATAATCCGTTTTCCAAAAAGAGGTTTTGTCTCGAACCAGTTCAGTTCCTCTCTCAGGGTCACCACGTCCCCTACCACAATGATTGCCGGAGGACGAATCCCGGCGTTTTTGGTTCGTTCGGCAATGTTTTCAAGATTCCCCGTCACGGTCTCCTGGTCACTCATGGTTCCCCTGCGGATAACCGCCGCGGGTGTGCGGGAAGAGCGCCCACATGCGACGAGCCTTTCAGCGATCTTGGCAATATTTCCCACTCCCATCAGAAAAACCAGTGTGCCTGCGGCCGTGGCCAGTTTATCCCAGTGGATGTTGGATTTTTCCTTGGTCGGATCTTCGTGTCCTGTGACAAAGGCAACCGTTGCGGTATAATCTCTGTGTGTCAGGGGAATTCCCGCGTAGGCCGGGACGGATATGGCCGAGGTGACGCCGGGAATTACCTCGAAAGGGACTCCTGCTCTGATCAATTCCTGGGCTTCTTCCCCTCCCCGCCCGAAAATGAACGGGTCCCCTCCCTTAAGCCGCACCACGGTCTTCCCGTTTGCAGTCTTTTCGATGATCAGGGCGTTGATATCTTCCTGCTTCATGGTGTGATCCCCGCCCTTTTTTCCCACATAGATAATTTCCGCCTTTTCGGAGGCGTACTCTAAAAAGACCCGGTTGGCCAAATAATCGTAGATTACGACATGGGCCTCCTCAATGCATTGTTTGGCTTTCAGGGTCAGGAGTCCGGGATCGCCTGGGCCGGCGCCAACCAGGAATACCTTCCCCGGTTTGAAAATTTTGGTTGCTGTGTTTGCGCTGGGTTTCATGATTTTGTGCCTTTCTAACGAGTTTTTCTTAACCTTTAACAGATGAGGGATTCAGCGTGTTCCTTTTCAGGCAAGTTGACGGTCCCCAGTTCACGGTTTACGGTGGTAGGAAAAATCTCTACACCTCTGCGCCTCCGCGCGAGAACCATATCAACCATTGGACAAGGACTTCCCATAGATCTTTTCAAGGATTTTTCGTGCGCCGCCGGCTAAGAGTTTTCCGGCGAGCTCTCTTCCCATCTGAGCGGCGTCTTTTTTGTTTCCGGAAATCTGATCCTGAATGATTCGGGTTCCGTCCAGTTCAGCCACCATGCCCGTAAAATGGAGTTGACCGTCTTCCAGGAGGCCGAGACCGGCGATGGGGACCTGACAACCCCCTTCCAGTTCTTTCAGGAAGGCCCGTTCAGCTGCCACGGCAACCTGCGTAGGCTCATGATTCAGAAAGCTAATAACTGCGATAGTTCGTGCATCGTCCCGTCTTGTTTCAAGACCAAGCGCTCCCTGGCCGATGGCCGGCAGGATTTTATCCGTGGGGATGACCTGTGAAATCCTGTCTTCAAGGCCCATTCTCTTAAGACCGGCCGTGGCCAGGATAATGCAGTCCAGTTCGCCGCCGTTGAGTTTCCCAAGGCGCGTGTCCACGTTTCCTCGCAGGGGGGCGATATCCAGGTCTGGGCGGATATGAAGGATCTGGGCCGCCCTTCGAAGGCTGCTGGTGCCCAGTCTTGCTTTCCGGGGAAGCTGGTCAATGGACGCATCCCCTACTGAAACGAGGGCGTCCCTCGGGTCCTCGCGTTCGGGAAAGGCCGCAAGCATCAGTCCTTCGGGCAGTTCCGCTGGAACATCCTTCATGCTGTGAACGGCAAGGTCTACCCTGTTTTGCAGGAGGGCATCCTCGATCTCTTTTACAAACAATCCTTTTCCCCCGATTTTACTCAAGGGAGAGTCCAGGATCTTATCTCCTGTTGTCTTGATGACGGTGAGTACCACACGGACATCCGGATGTCTGTCCTGTATCCTGTTTTTTATCCACTCACTCTGTATCAAGGCCAGCTTGCTGCCCCTGGTGCCTATCCGTAAAATCATATCTTCTCCTGCCATTTCTTATTCGGAATTTTTGCCCAGGATATTCCTCGCCATTTCCAGATCAAAAGGAGTTGTTACTTTGATGTTCCTGTCCGATCCTTCCACAACGGTTACCGTGATTCCCGTTTTCTCTACAAGCAGAGAATCATCGGTTGCTTCTTCCCACCCTTCGGAAACGGCCCTCTCGTGAGCAGCCATGATGTCCCCGTAACGAAAAATCTGTGGGGTCTGTACCATCCACACCCTTTTCCTGTCGTATGTCCCCACTACTTCATTCTCGCTGTTTACCTCTTTTACGGTCTCTTTGGCAGGCATTGCGGCGATGACGGCGCGGTGTTTTCCGGCTGCCTCAATCACTCTTTCCACAAGCTCCACGGTAATCATGGGCCTGACTCCATCATGGATGAGGAGGAGGTCGTAATTCCCTCCCGTAGCCTTCACTCCTATTCGTACGGAGTCCTGGCGGCGCACGCCGCCGGGAATAATCTTGACCACTTTATTTAGACCGAATGGATCTACAATTTGGTCGCGGCAGAACGCCACATCCGCTTCAGGAACCACCAGGATGATGGCATCCACCTGAGCGCATTTCTGGAGGGTCTCTAAGGTAAGCGCTAAAAGGGGTCTGTTCCTGATTTCAAGGAACTGTTTGGCCCGACCGGCGCCCATCCTGACTCCGGATCCGGCAGCGGGAACAATGGCCGCTACGGTTTTTTTAGGGGATTTCATGACAGGCATAAAACGCGAACGGTGGATTTCAGTTCGGGGAAGGGCAATAGGCGAAATAAGATATTCCCAAAAGAAAAGCAGATCCGGGCTGGTTTACCCCGCGACCTGCTTTCCCGGTAACCCATTTCAGCCCACAACAACTTTCCGTGTCTGTTTTTTCAGGCGATTGATACGTCGGCGCAGTACATCCACCTTCTCTTTTTCCTTGTTTTCACGGGCTACCTTTTTTTCTCCACGAAGCTGGACGACCTTTGTTTTCAATTCTTTGATGTTTGCTTTGGGTTTTTTGATTTTTTTTGCTTTCGGCTCGGTGCTGAATTCTTCCTTGATCACCATGAATTCCCGAATAAGAGAGACCAGGTCTGCCTTTTTCATGGCGCTTACGCCAGTGGCGCCCGGAATCGTCTTGGCCATTTCTTTCAATTCGATGGACGTCATCTTTTCGAGAGGCTTTTTGATGACAACGGGTTCCATCTTGGTTACTTCCCCGTTCTCTTCTTTGATTTCTTCAGCGACTTCTTTGATTTCTTCAGCGACTTCTTTTATCTCTTCTGCCATAGGTACTTCTCCTCATTATATTCATTTTATCCGCTGAAACTAATTATTCAGGCAGATATTTCAAGCCCATGATATGAACTTATGGGGCCACTATACCGATTTTCGAGCCAAAATCAACACAGGAAACCAATATAGCACATACTGAACGTGAAAAGCAATATATCTAACGATCAATCCCGGTTTCCCTTTTTTATGAAGGGAGTAAAAAGGTCAATCGGTATGGGAAAGAAGGTCGTGGAATTATTGCTTTCCGAAGAAATTTCCTTCAAAGTCTGGAGGTATCTCAATTGCAGTGCCTCCGGATGTTCCTGGATGATGGCCGCGGCTTGTGCAAGTTTTGTTGCCGCCTGGTATTCCCCCTCGGCCGCGATGACTTTGGCCCTCCGCTCCCTTTCGGCCTCCGCCTGTCGCGCCATGGAGCGCTGCATTTCCTCGGGAAGGTCGATATGTTTTACTTCCACCGTGGTTACCTTGATTCCCCAGGGATCCGTATGTTTGTCCAGGATATTCTGCAACTGGGTATTGATTTTTTCTCTTTCGGCAAGGATCTCATCCAGTTCCACCTGGCCACAGACACTCCGCAACGTGGTCTGGGCAAGCTGGGATGTGGCGAAAAGATAGTTTTCCACTTCGATGGTGGCGTTTGTGGGATTCATCACCCGAAAATAGACCACGGCATTGACTTTGATGGAAACATTGTCTCTTGTGATGACATCCTGGGAAGGTACGTCCATGGCTACGAGCCGAAGGCTGACCTTGACCATCTTATCGATGATCGGGATCAGAAGAATCAACCCGGGTCCCTTGGTGTCGATGATTCGGCCCAGGCGGAAGATCACGGCCCTTTCGTATTCCTTCAGGACTTTGATGGCGGATGCTAAAAAGAGAACGATCAGTACAATAGCGAGAATGTAAAACATTTTTCACCTCCCAGATCAATACGGTTGTCGGTTTCCGGTTTCCGGTTGACGGTCTTTTTCAGCCGGCAGCCGCTAACAGTAAACACATCGAAGTTTGCCTGGTTCCCATGCTCCAGCGTGGGAACCCATATGGTATGCATTCCCACGCCGGAGCATGGGAACGAGCTGGCAACTGGCAACTGGTAACCGTAAACCCATTGAAGTTACCAGTGTGGTTATTGAACATCTGTTTTCTTGACTTCGAGGAGCAGGCCATTTATCGCCACAACCTCGGCCTTTTCTCCTTTTTCAAGTTTTTCTTTTGAAAAAGCGCGCCACGTTTCCCCGTGAACAAACAGTAGGCCCTCCGGATCAACCGTTTCGGTTACCACCCCGATTTCCCCGGGAAGACCGTCTGCGCCGCCAAGGGGCTTTCTGTGGATCGTGCGGAAGGCGATGCCGGCAACCACCACGAAAAATCCACCCACCAGAAGGATGGCCGGCAACATGAGTTTTATGGAAACCCCCGTATCTCCATACAACATGATGGACCCAAGGGTCAGGGAGATGATCCCTCCCACGGAAAGCATACCGTAGCTGGCAACCTTCACCTCAGCGATGAAAAAGATAATGGCCAGGAGTATCAGCATGACGCCAGCGTAGTTTACCGGTAGCGTCTGAAAGGAGAAAAAAGCCAGAATCAGGGAGATGCCGCCGATGACTCCGGGAAAGATCGCCCCGGGATTCGCCAGTTCAAAATAGAGCCCGGCAAGCCCGATCATCATCAGGATGTAGGAGATGTTGGGATCGCTGATGGTCTGGAGGAGTTTATCCCGGAATCCAGGGCTGTACACGGTTTTTTCAATCCCGGATGTTTTCAGGGTCACGGTCCCGGAAGATGTGGTGACCTCCCTGCCGTCCAGGATTTTGAGGAGGTCGTCCATGTCTTCTACCACCAGGTCCACCACCTTCTTTTCATGGGCTTCGTCAGCCGTGATGGAGACGCTCTCGCGGATGGCCTTTTCCACCCATTCCCCGTTTCGGCCTTTCTCTTCGGCAATCCCCCGTGCGTAGGCGGCCATGTCGTTCACCACTTTTTTTCCCATATCGTCCCCGATGTCTTTTCCCCCGGTGGAAACAGGATGGGCGGCGCCGATATTGGTCCCTTTTGCCATGGCCGCAACGTGCCCGGCCACCGTGATCATGACGCCGGCCGAAGCGGCCCCGGCGCCTTTGGGGCCCACATACACCACTACCGGAACGGGAGAATTCAGGATCGCCTTGATGATGGTGCGCATACTCGACGCAAGACCACCCGGAGTGTCCAGTCGGATGATGGCCAGAGAGGCGTTTGTTTCCCTGGCTTTTTCAAGGCCCCGGACCACAAACAGGGCGGTTCCGGGATTGATGGGACCTTCCAACTCAATGATAAAGGCCTGTGGCTTTTCCAAAGATTCCGGCAGGGATGGGGAAGGACCGGAAAGAGAGAAAAAGGCGGTTATCATAAGAACGGTCATCCAGAGTCTCTTTTTCTCAAGCATCCTTTTTCACCTCCAGGCCAAGCTTTCTCATGATCTGTTTGATATCTTCCCACGTCTCCCGTTTCGCCGCGGGATTTCTCAAGAGGTAAGCTGGATGAAAGGTGGTCATAGTGGGGATCTCTTCAAAGGCACGCCATTGCCCCCGGTCAGCAGTGATCTTGAAGCCTTTTCCAAACAGGGCCTGGCTGGCGACGCGGCCCAGGACGCAGATTACCTCGGGGTGGATAATCCGGATCTGCTGAATCAGAAAAGGAAGACAGGTCCCTACTTCCTCCTCTTCCGGATCCCGGTTGTTTGGAGGCCTGCACTTGACCACGTTACAGATGTAGACCTGGTCTCTCGTCAGTCCCATGCCGCTTTCAATGATTTTTGTGAGGAGTTGTCCCGATTTCCCAACAAAAGGCCTGCCCGCCAGGTCTTCGTCCCGCCCTGGTCCTTCCCCGATGAACACGAGCCGGGCATTGGGGTCCCCCTCCCCGAAAACCAGAGTTGTTCTTCCTGTATGAAGGCCGCATCGGCGGCAGTCGTCCATGTGGCTCCGAAGATCCTCAAGGGAAGCCAGTACGGATGTCCGTTTTTCAGGAGATGCGGTCTTATGGGAACGCGCTTCCCGGGGAACGGCCTCTTCTTTTTCTGGAGTGGAAACGACGGGTCTGTCCAGAAAGTCCACGAGATCCCGTGGCAGGGAAGGGGGATCAAACCCCATGTCCGCATGGTCCCTGAGTCTCCCTTTTACATGGGAGAAAATCTCTTTGATTTCTTTCTGATAGTCCATGAAGCTCCTATGAAACCTCCGATTGCGGATTGCGGCCTCCGGCCCATAGGGGCCTACGCCCCGGAGGCCGCAATCCGCATTCCTAATTTCCACCGCCCTGTCCAGAATCAGACCGGCTACCTCATCCTTGGTCAGCAGGGGCGAGTCTTCCACCCTGCCGTCCGCGTAAATGATCTTGACCTGGTTGG
>ERZ889078.1914-NODE-1914-length-15632-cov-8.817937_pt1 | contig 15632 bp, 13 predicted proteins | sample MGYA00521266_ERZ889078 | MGnify/ENA primary metagenome ERZ889078 (study PRJEB32303, sample SAMEA104408618) | aquatic metagenome | biome: Brackish water; feature: Pelagic; material: water | place: Baltic Sea | collected 2014-06-16T06:34:00 | depth 76,534 m ...
GCACTCATGGCTCGATTAGTTCCTGGGTAGGCGAAAATAAGGGAACACTGATGATCATAATAACGATAAATGACAATCGATCGATGCGGAAGTGTGCCTTCCCATTCATCGATGTCCATAATATCCAGTCCATTTTTGTATACATCCATGTATTTGTAGTCAGTAACGAGCCGCAATAAGGGAGATTCAAAAATAAATTTCTTTGCTGGTTTATCTTTGTCTGATGTAGCTCGATATACTGTAGAGCCAAGATTGAAACCATTGAATGGGTCAGCAGTGGTTTCATTCTGCTCTTGCTCTGTCATTGCATAACCGCGGACATAAATAATAGGATAAAAAGGTGCAATTGGATTTGACATAACTATCCTCGTTTTAAAAAGATTACTTGCTTATAAGGCTTATATGTCGAGCAAGCTTTTTATGCCCAACATTGACGCGCATACCCCAATAATTGAATAACCAATCTTCTATGTTGTTGTAACAAAAAAAGTTAAAGTAGCTTGGTAAAGCTGGGTGACAGTAAGAGTTAAATAGTCGTTCGACATGGGTGATACTCCAATCATTAGATTTAACAATAAAGATGGTTACAGTACGGATGATATAACCTGCAACCGACTGGCCTTGTTTCTGGCCCTGAGCTATGTGTCCTGTGGATCATAAACGGTGATGTTTTAAGCTTGCTAAGCCGTTAAGGAAGAGTAAGAATTAGATTTAATGGTTGCTTGATGTGTTGCTTCCTTTGAGTGACCTTATTAGAAACAAGTGTAGGTTCTCAAACGATATTTACAATTATTTTAAGTAATTAAAGTTAACGTATAAGAGTTGAGTGGCATCTTGTTGATGGTTTAAGTCATCTTTTAAGGTTGACGAGTAGTCTGAAGTTCAGTAAAACAAAGTTTCAGGCGTTAAGCGATGTCTTTTAACGCTTAGCCGCTATGACATTTGTGAAAACTATAGTTTGAACGTATATTATCCAGTTGTTTTAATTGCCGGAATTATTTGATGGATACTATTAGCATTCGTGGTGCCAGAACGCATAATCTGAAAAATATTGATATTGATCTGCCCAGAGATAAACTGATAGTGATTACCGGTTTATCCGGTTCCGGTAAATCCTCACTCGCTTTTGACACCATTTATGCTGAAGGCCAGCGCCGTTATGTAGAATCGCTTTCTGCCTATGCGCGACAGTTCTTATCCATGATGGAAAAACCGGATGTTGATCATATAGAAGGCTTGTCACCGGCAATTTCCATAGAACAAAAATCCACCTCCCATAATCCACGTTCTACAGTCGGTACCATCACCGAAATTTATGATTATTTAAGATTGTTGTATGCCCGGGCCGGCACACCGCGATGCCCTGAGCATCATGTTTCTTTGGCAGCGCAAACGGTCAGTCAAATGGTTGATCATCTCCTTGCGCAGCCACAAGATCAACGTTGGATGTTGTTGGCGCCGGTTATTAATGATCGCAAAGGTGAGCATAGTCAGTTATTGGATGATTTGCGTGCGCAAGGATTTATTCGGGCGCGTATTGACGGCACGGTTTATGACTTGGATGAAGCCCCAGCTTTGGATTTAAAAAAGAAACATACGATTGAAGTGGTGGTAGACCGTTTTAAAATACGTGAGGATGTTGCCTTACGTTTATCTGAATCCTTTGAAACAGCTTTGCGCATTGCTGACGGTATGGCCATTGCGGCGTGTCTTGAAGATGCGACAGAGATTATTTTTTCCGAGCGTTATGCCTGTAATCAATGTGGTTACAGTTTAACCGAGTTAGAGCCACGCATTTTCTCTTTTAATAATCCTAAGGGCGCGTGTAGCAGTTGCGACGGCTTAGGCGTAAGGCAGCATTTTGATGCCGATCTGATTGTTCATAATCCTGATATTAGTCTTGCTGGCGGTGCAATTCGTGGCTGGGACAGACGTAACGCCTATTATTATCAACTAATTTGTTCGTTAGCCGAGCATTACGGGTTTGATCTGGAGATGCCTTTTTCAGAGCTCTCTAAAGAGGCTCAGGATATTGTGCTTTACGGTAGTGGCAATGAAGCGGTTGAGTTTAAGTTTATGACCGGAACAGGAACGGTTAAGAAAAAGAAGCATCGATTCGAGGGGATTATTGCCAATATGGAACGGCGCTATCATGAAACCGATTCGCAGATGGTACGCGATGAACTGGCAAAATATAGATCTCATAGGCCCTGTAATGTCTGTGATGGTGCGCGGCTTAATGTGGCCGCCCGAAATGTGTTTATTGACGAGTTCCCCATTCATCAGTTGACCCATTTACCTATTCGTAAATCCTTGGCCTTCTTTAAAACCTTATCTTTGCCAGGTCAGCGTGGTGAAATTTCAGTAAAAATTATTAAAGAAATTCAGGAACGACTGGAGTTTCTGGTTAATGTGGGTCTGGATTATTTAACGCTGGATAGAAGTGCAGATACCCTTTCGGGTGGTGAAGCGCAACGGATTCGCCTTGCAAGCCAAATTGGCGCTGGGTTAGTGGGCGTGATGTATGTGTTGGATGAGCCGTCTATTGGGTTGCATCAGCGAGATAATGATCGCTTGCTTAACACTTTGTTTCATCTGCGTGACTTGGGTAATACTGTTATTGTGGTTGAACATGATGAAGATGCCATACGTGCTGCACAACATATTGTTGATATTGGCCCCGGAGCGGGCGTTCATGGTGGCAATATTATTGCGCAAGGGTCATTGGAGGATATTTTAAACTGTCCAGAATCCTTAACGGGCCAGTATTTGTCAGGTAAAGTCAGTATTGAAATCCCTCAAACGTTAACGCCGGTTGATAAGACCAAGCAAATAACCATTCGCAATGCGCAGGGCAATAATTTAAAGAATGTTGATATTTCCTTTCCTGTTGGCTTGTTGACGTGTGTCACGGGCGTGTCGGGTTCCGGTAAATCAACGTTGGTTAACGATACTTTATATGCTTATGCGGCGCGATTGATTAACCGTGCCGGTATTATTCCTGCGCCCTGTGATGGGGTTGAGGGACTTGAGCATTTTGATAAGGTGGTTGACATCGATCAAAGCCCTATCGGTCGAACGCCTCGTTCCAATCCCGCTACTTATACCGGTTTGTTTACGCCCATACGGGAACTTTTTTCAGCGACCCATGAAGCTAGGTCGAGAGGTTATACGGTGGGTCGTTTTAGTTTTAATGTAAAAGGGGGGCGTTGTGAAGCCTGCAAGGGCGATGGCGTTATTAAAGTTGAAATGCACTTTTTGCCGGATATTTTTGTCCATTGCGATGCTTGTAACGGCAAACGTTATAACCGTGAAACATTGGAAATTCGGTATAAAGGCAAAACGATTAATCAAGTGTTGAATATGACGGTAGAAGATGCCGCCGAGTTTTTTAGTGCAGTGCCAACCTTAGCTAGAAAGTTGCATACGTTAACTGAGGTGGGCCTTAGTTATATCACACTGGGGCAAAATGCGACGACGCTGTCGGGTGGCGAAGCGCAGCGGGTTAAACTTGCCAAAGAATTGTCGAAACGTGATACCGGTAAAACGTTATATATTTTAGATGAGCCGACGACCGGTCTGCATTTTCATGATATTAAGCAATTATTGGGTGTTCTCCATACCCTGCGGGATCATGGCAATACCGTGATTGTTATCGAGCATAATCTCGATGTCATCAAAACCGCTGATTGGTTAATTGATATGGGGCCGGAAGGTGGTGATGGTGGCGGTACTCTGGTTGCTGAAGGTACACCTCAAAAGGTATCTGAAAATGAGGCTTCGTATACAGGGCATTATTTAAAGCGATTTTTTCAATAAGTGGCGGTTCTGCTTTGAGTTAGAGGCAATCCTTCATGGTTGTCTATATACTCAGATAAGCGGCCCTATAAAAGGGTGTCTTGTTGTTCTAAACCTAAGATAAATTGCCACTCATCTGCACTCACCGGCATGATTGACAGACGGTTTCCTGGTCTTACCACTGCCATATTAACCAATTCAGGTCTGGCTTTTAATTCCCTAAGACTAATGGTTCGGGATAAGGTTTTCACAAATCTAACATCAACCATCATCCAGCGTGGTTTGTCGGGATCACTTTTAGGGTCAAAATGCGCATCATCCGGATCAAAGGCGGTGAAATCAGGATAACCTTCCTTAACAACCTCCATGATGCCAACAATGCCCGGTTGTTCGCAGTTTGAATGATAAAAAAACACCTGATCACCCAGTTTCATGGCATCCCTCATCATATTTCTGGCCTGATAATTACGCACACCGTCCCAATGTTCAGTTTGGTTGGGTTTGTTATAAAGATCGTTGATACCAAACGCATCAGGTTCGGATTTCATTAGCCAGAAGTTCATGTTGTTTTCACAGAATGTCTATAGATAGGCTTAGTGTGCCACTAAAACGAAATTTATGCATCTCTACAGATAGTCAACAACCAGCAATAAGGTTTTGTCTAAAATGGCAGGCAAAAAAAATGCGGCTAATCAGGCCGCATTAAAGTTAGGATGTAACGCTTTAAATTCCTTTGGAATTTTGAATCTCAAGAGTTGCAGTAATGATAACTACAAATTCAAGGTAATGAAATGTGACATATTGTCGCGGGGATTATGCTATTTCTTCTTCAATTAAAAGATTACTCAAGTTTGCAAAATCAGCAAGTGACAATGCTTCGGCCCTTAAAGTGGGGTCTATGTTTAAAGCGATAATGGCATTTTCTTCAATGAGTTTTTTTAAAGAATTACGTAAGGTTTTTCTCCGTTGGGAGAATGCTTGTACGACAACTCTATTGAGCATCTTTAAATTATTAACTACTACGGGAGGGTGGTCATGAGGTACCAGTCTAACAATAGCTGACATGACTTTGGGCGCGGGATCAAAGCTTTCGGGCGGGACGTCAAATAATAGTTCAGTGGTACAATAATATTGCATCATAACGCTCAGTCGGCCGTATTTTTTACTGCCCGGTGCGGCACAAATCCGGTCAACCACTTCCTTTTGTAACATAAAATGCATGTCTTCAATACAGGAAGCATTATTCAGCAAATGAAACATTAACGGTGTTGAGATGTTATAGGGCAGGTTGCCAATAATACGTAATTTTTCGTTATTTTTCACCAATGATGAAAAATCAAATTTTAAAGCATCAGCGCTGAAGATTTCTAACCTATCCTGTTGCTTGAATTTATCTTTGAGTAGCGCGACCAAGTCTCTATCGAGTTCAACGACGTCAAGGTGTAGCCCCATATTCAACAATGGGTCGGTCAGTGCGCCCATGCCTGGGCCTATTTCAACCCAATGCTCTTCCGGCCTTGCTTGTAGACTTGAGAGAATATTGTAAATGATGTTGTGGTCATGTAAAAAATTCTGACCAAAGCGCTTGCGTGGAGTATGTGTCATATATTCAAGAATGGTTGGTTGCCATAGTTACTGCCGTTTGCAAGGCAACCAGCAGGCTACCGATGTCTGCTTTGCCAGTACCTGCCAGATCTATGGCAGTGCCATGGTCAACAGAAGTTCGGATAATGGGCAGCCCTAAGGTAATGTTGACAGAAGTTCCAAAACCCATATATTTAAGTACAGGCAGACCTTGGTCGTGATACATGGCTAATACGGCATCGGCAGTTGCCAGATATTTGGGTGTAAATAACGTATCAGCGGGGAGTGGGCCCTGCAGGTTAATGCCTTGTCGCCTCAAGCCTTCTAATACGGGTTTAATAATGTCAATTTCTTCACGTCCCAAGTGGCCATTTTCTCCGGCATGGGGGTTAAGGCCACACACCAGTATTTTTGGATTGTCGAGGTGAAAGCGTGTGCGTAACTCATGATCCAGTATGCGGATAATTGCTCTAAGACGGGTGGCAGTAATCGCTGAGCTAACTTCCTTAAGTGGACAGTGCGTGGTAACCAAGGCAACACGCAAGCCTTTGGTTGCCAGCATCATTACTGGATTTCCTCCGGTAATCTCGGCAATGTATTCAGTATGACCGCTAAAGGCGAAGCCGGCATCATTAATAATCCCTTTATCAACCGGTCCGGTGACCATGGCGTCAAAAACGCCAGTCATACAGCCTTTGGTTGCTTTGGTAATGGTTTTTAATACATAGCGACTGTTAGCCGGGTTTGTATTTCCACATTCTACGGGTTTTGTTAGTTTAACAGGCAGAACTGTTAAAGTGCCTGCTGATTGAGTTGCTGGCGGTAAGGCCTTATCAAAGTTGTTTATTTTAAGGGCATAACCCAATAACTCGGCTCGCTGTTTTAAAAGCTCCGGGCTGGCTATTACAATGAGTTGGTAGGGTAAATCTTGTTGAGCAAGTTGGATGCAAAGATCAGGGCCAATACCGGCAGGTTCGCCTGGTGTTAATGCAATACGCGGTATGCTATGGATAGCCATGTGCCATAAAATATAGAAAAAATTAATTTTACAGCAAAATGATTTAATTTTTTTAAAAAACATTTGTGAAAATAAAGTTTATTGATAGATTTACAAGAAGCGGGAGATTTTGTTTTTTATTGATATTGAGAGAATTTTATTTTTAATAAGAGGGCTAATCGGTTGGTTGTGTTTAATTTATTTATAGAAATCAATTCAATTATTGGTGTTTGATGACAGACCTTAAACTTAAATCAGGTTACAATATTCCTGTTTTTTTAAAAATGAGGATTTCTTTTGGCTGATAAAATTATTCGTATCGCGACACGCCAGAGTCCTTTGGCATTATGGCAAGCTGAGCATGTTGCAGAGTTATTGGTAAAAGCATTTCCAGGAGTTAAGTCGGAATTGGTTAAAATGGTAACGCGAGGCGATAAAATTCTTGATGCGCCTTTAGCCAAGATTGGTGGGAAAGGATTGTTTGTTAAAGAGTTAGAGCAAGGTATGTTGGAGGGCTTTGCTGATATTGCAGTTCATTCCATGAAAGATGTGCCGATAGAGTTTCCTGAAGGCTTGCATTTGTCGACTATTCTAAAGCGTGAAGATCCAACTGATGCGTTTGTTTCGAATTTTTATGCAACGTTGAATGAATTGCCAGCTAATGCAAAAATTGGCACGTCTAGTTTACGCAGGGAATGTCAGCTTAAAGAAAAGTTTCCCTATGCTGAAGTGATTCCTTTAAGAGGCAATGTTAATACCCGATTAGCTAAATTGGATGCAGGCCATTATGATGCCATTATTTTGGCATCAGCCGGTTTAAAAAGATTGGCGATGACTAATCGTATAGCGCAATCATTGGATGCAAGCATTAGTTTGCCAGCGGTAGGACAGGGTGCAATTGGTATAGAGTGTCGGATAGATGATACAGAAATTAATGCAATGCTTAGTGTTTTGCATGATAGTGAAACAGGCCTGTGTGTGACCGCAGAAAGAGCCATGAATAAACGACTAAATGGGGGTTGCCAAGTGCCTATTGCCGGTTTTGCTCAGTTATTGGACGGGCAGATTATTATGAGAGGATTAGTCGGCAATCCTGATGGTAGTGTTCTTTATCGAGCAGAATGTAGCGGTGATAGTGATCAAGCGGAGGAAATTGGTATCCGAATAGCTGAAGATCTGTTGGCTCAAGGTGCAGATAAACTGCTACAAGCATTGTTTCATTGATTAAAATGCTGAATGGAGCGCAGGTACTAGTTACTCGTCCTGAACATCAAGCAGAACAATTAAGCCGTTTAATTAAAGAAATGAAGGGGGTGCCGGTAAGGTTCCCAACACTGGAGATTATAGGGCTGAATGATTCGTTGCGGATAAAAAATACAATGGAACATTTAGATAGCTATCAATGGCTTATTTTTATTAGTGCCAATGCTGTATCAATGCATGGTTGCTATGCAGATAGTGATAAAATAAGAAAGTTGGCATCGACAAGGATTGCTGCGATAGGTAAGGCAACTGCGCAAGCTTTGAAACAACAGGGCCTGTCTGTTGATTTAGTGCCAGAAAGTGGTTATAACAGTCAGGCGTTGTTAGCAATGACTGATATGCAAGAAATAAATGGCCAAAGATGTTTAATTATTCGTGGCGAGAATGGTCATGAAGAATTGGCAAATACGTTGCGAAATAGAGGTGGAATTGTTGAGTATTTGGATGTTTATAAAAGGATAATACCGAACATTGATGCTTCCCAAGTAATGGTTATGATTAAGCAAAATAAGCTGGATGTAGTCACCATAACTAGCGGAGAAGCTTTAAAAAACTTACTCATCATGGTTGGAAAAAGTGCGCATCAGTTGTTATTTGAAATACCGTTGGTGGTAGTAAGCAATAGAATCAGAGAATTAGCTGCCGAGATAGGCTTTAAAAGGATTGTAGTGGCGCAGAGTCCTTCAGATAATGCAGTTCTTGAAACAGTAATAATGTGTGTAACAGGGGGAATAGCGTGGCCGAAATGAGTGAACAACCAGAACAAGAGCAAGGTCAAGGTCAAGGCGAAATAAAACAAGTGCGCCGGACGAGAAGTGGATTTTGGTTTGGCGTTATTATAATACTCATCATTATGGGGCTTGCAGGCGCCGGTTTTTATCTCTTTACCCAGTTGCGGGATAAACAGGAAGGTTTGGGGGGAGAAGTCAAAGGAGAGATGACAAAGCAGATGGGTGATTACCAATCACAACTTGTAGCCATTCAATCACAGCTTGCCACCATTGAAGCCAATGTTGCTGGTAAAGATACACATTTCACCAAGACGCTTGCTGATTTTTCTCAATTGCACGGTGAAAAACTGGAAGGTACTCGTAAGGAGTTAAATAATTCCATTGCACAGGTTCAAAGACAGCTCGGGAAAACTCGAGGTGACTGGTTAATTGCTGATGCAGAATATTTATTAACCGTTGCCAATGAACGATTACATTTAATTGGCGATATCAATACTACACGTGAAGCACTGGAAGCTGCAGATCAACGCTTAAGAGAAAGTGGTGATGCAGGAACTTTTAAAGTACGTGAAGAGATTGCCAAGGAATTAGCGAATATCAAGGGACTTCAGGCGCCAGATTTTGTCGGCATTTATGCATCAATTCAGACATTGCAGGATAGAGTTGATAAGCTGGTATTGTTTCTACCGTATACAGGTAAAGCGGCAGCTGCAGTGCCTGAAGTAAAAGAACCCGCTACGCAACCATCAGAAGATCAAGGTTTGATTGATTCAGCCATTCATCAACTGGAAGGTGTTATTACCATTCGACACACCGAACATGAAATTAAAGAAATATTGACTCCCGAAGAAGCCCAATTTATTCAAGAGCAATTAAGAGTTAAATTGGAAATGGTGAAAATAGCTTTGGTTCAACATAATGAAGTGTTGTTTCAATCTGGCTTAGCGGATACAAGGAAATGGGCTGAGCAGCATTTCACAAAGAATATTGATCTGGGTAACTTTATTTCTGAACTAGATCAATTTAGTCTTATTAAAATTCGTAGCCATTTCCCTGATATTAGTGGCTCGTTAAAAATGCTAAGAGATATTACCAAGCTAAGGATAGAAGCAGATAAAGCAATGCCACTGGCTGTAACGCCAGCGGCTGATGAAAAAGCAGATCTACCAAAACCCTCTGAAATAGCAGCCCCAAATGAAGCAGTAACTGCGACGCAAAAATAGAGAGTACGTAATGAAAAAATTATTTTATTTTCTAGTCCCTTTGCTACTGACTGCTGGAGTCGCATTTTTTGTAAATGACTGGCTACATCAATTTGAAAATCCGGGTTATGTGCTTATCGGTATTGGGCATTGGTCATTAGAAACATCATTAGTGACTTTTTCAGCCATACAATTAATCGTATTTTATGTTCTTTATTTGTTTTTCAGGTCGATGGGTTGGTTGTTTAGATTGCCTGGACAAATCAGAAGTCGGGGTAAAAATATTAATTTTAACCGATCTCAGCAAGCATTAATTGCCGGCTTGGTAGATTCTGCAGAAGGTAACTGGGAAAGAGCAGAGAATGTTTTAATAAAGCATGCTTCTCATAGTGGCGCTCCGCTAATTCATTATCTAACTGCGGCCAAGGCGGCTCAATCTCGTGGAGCGTTTGATAAAAGGGATGAGTATTTAAGAAAAGCGACTCAAGAAGCGCCCGATTCGAACATTATGATAGGACTAACGCATGCTGAGCTTAGTCTTTCAGGCAATCAGTTTGAAGAGGCATTGGAAACACTGACCAGATTACATGCCATAGACCCGACCCATGCTACCGTTCTAAAATTATTACATCAAACTTATCAGCAGCTAGGCGATTGGCAGGGCTTACGAAAATTACTGCCTTTGTTGAATACCCACAAAGTTATAATGGAGGGAGAAGTAAAACAGCTCGAAATTCAACTATTCAGTCAGTTGTTAAAACAGTATGCCGAAAGAGGCAATCTAGGAGAGCTAAAGTTATTGTGGTCGGAAATTCCTGATTATATAAAAAACATTTCAAGTGTCGCGGCTATTTATTTCGCGGCAATCATTAATGCCGGTATGGGCGTTGAAATTGAAAATGAGTTGGCTAGTCACTTATCAAGTGATTGGGACCAAACTTTGGTTGTTTTATTTGGCAATATTGAATCAAATGATGTTACAAAGCAGCTTGAACTGACTGAAAAATGGTCTTATGTTCATCAGGAAGATGCGGTATTGTTAACAGTGTTAGGCAAGTTAGCGGCTAAATGTGGAGATATATCCAAGGCTGAAAGCGCTTTAGCTAAAAGTATCGCGGCTGAACCGACTGTACAGGCTTACCGATTATTAGGTGATTTGTTATTGGCTCAAGGTGATAGCGATAATGCTATTAATTGTTATAAAAATGGCATGGAACTGGCATCTAGCGGAGTTGTTAGTCAAATTAATGCACGCTTATAATAAATTCAATTTTATTTAACTAAATGAGATTAAAGTCTATGAAACATATAAATATTTTTGTTTTTCTCGTTGGCATTTTAATGAGTTCTGTTACTTTCGCTCAAGGAGCAAGCGATGATTTTTCCGGAAAATGGAAAACTGATGAAGGTGATATTATTATTATTAGCAAGTCAGCTGCAGGATTTGTAGGGGAAGCAGAAAAGAAAAAAGTAGTTATTCTGAAAGATATTAATTTTTCTGCAGGTCAATGGGTATCAGTTATATACAACCCCAAGAAAGACGTAACAGCTGATTGTGAACTTTATTTAGAGGGCAATCAACTTAAAATTGTGGCAACCAAGGGATTGTTTTCTAAAACCGTTGTTTGGACAAAAGCAATATAAAAACCATACCTGATAGGTAATTAAAACAAAGAATCCCACATATCATCTACTTTTTTGATGATATGCGGTGACATAACGATTGTTCTACCCCATTCTCGGTTAGTTTCCCCAGGCCATTTGTTGGTCGCATCAAAACCTACTTTGGAACCTAATCCAGAAACAGGCGAAGCAAAATCAAGATAATCAATAGGCGTGTTTTCCAGTATGGTTAAATCTCTTGCTGGATCCATGCGGGTGGTCATTGCCCAGATAACCTCTTGCCAGTTGCGGACATCAATATCGTCATCTACTACGATGACAAACTTGGTGTACATAAATTGCCGCAGGAATGACCAAGTACCCAACATGACCCGTTTTGCGTGGCCGGCATATTGTTTTTTCATGCTGATAACGGCCATTCGGTAAGAGCAGCCTTCTGGAGGCAGATAAAAATCAATTATTTCCGGGAATTGTTTTTGTAAAATAGGGACAAATACTTCATTTAAGGCAACGCCTAAAATAGCTGGTTCATCGGGTGGTTTGCCGGTAAAGGTGCTGTGATAGATGGGTGCTTGGCGCTGGGTAATTCGTTCGATAGTAAATACTGGGAATTCGGCAACTTCATTGTAATAGCCGGTATGGTCGCCATAAGGGCCTTCAGGAGCAAATTCATTGGGATAAATAAAGCCCTCCAGAACTATTTCAGCACTGGCGGGAACTTGTAGGTCATTAATGATTGATTTGGCAACTTCAGTCTTGCTGCCTCTTAACAATCCGGCAAAAGCATATTCAGATAGAGAGTCTGGTACTGGCGTAACGGCAGCAAGTATCGTTGCAGGATCTGCTCCTAGTGCAACTGAAACAGGAAAGGGTTGGCCAGGATTGGCGGCTTGGAATTCTTTAAAGTCTAATGCGCCTCCTCGATGGGCCAGCCAACGCATGATGACTTTGTTTTTGGCTATAACTTGCAGGCGATAAATACCCAAATTTTGTCTATGTTTGTGCGGACCTTTGGTAATGACCAGTGGCCAAGTTATTAAAGGCGCCGCATCTTCCGGCCAGCAGGTTTGAATAGGGTAAACACTCAAATCAATTTCATCGCCTTGTCTAATCAATTCTTGGCAGGGCGGCGATGAAACCAGTTTAGGTGCCATATTTAACACTTGTTTATATAAAGGGAATTTTTCCCAAGCATCTTTCATGCCTTTGGGTGGTTCTGGCTCTTTCAAAGTCGCTAACAATTCACCAATCCCACGTAGTTCAGTGACTGATTCGGCACCCATGCCCATCGCCACACGTCGGGGTGTGCCAAACAGATTGCCCAGTACTGGAATGTTATAACCTGTTGGATTTTCGAATAGAAGAGCAGGGCCAGCTTGTTTTAAAGTGCGGTCACAAATTTCCGTCATTTCCAGATAGGGATCAACCGGAATAGTAATTCGTTTGAGTTCACCTTGAACTTCCAGTTGTTTGATAAAATCGCGGAGATCTTTGTATTTCATGCAGCTATGCCATTATGTTTGAGTAAGGCATCAATCGTTGGTTTGCGCCCACGAAACTTGATAAACAGGGCCATTGCATCTTCACTACCGCCTGTTTCAAGAATAGTCGTTAAAAATAACTTACCGGTTTCCTGATTAAAAATACCTTTTTCTTCAAATAAGGAAAAAGCATCACTGGATAAAACTTCTGCCCATTTATAACTGTAATATCCGGCGGCATAGCCACCTGCAAAGATATGCGAGAAGCTATGTGCAAAGCGGTTAAACTTAGGAGGATTAATAACGGCAACTTGCGCTCTGACTTGTTCCAAAATGGGGTAGATACGAGCACCTTTTTCAGGATCATAATCCTTGTGAATTCTAAAGTCGAAAAGACTAAATTCAAGTTGCCTTACAGTCATCATGCCTGCTTGAAAATTTTTCGCGGCCAGCATTTTATTAAATAAGGTATCGGGCAATGGTTCGCCTGTTTGATAATGAGCTGATATTAATGCCAGAGCTTCTTGCTCCCAGCACCAGTTTTCCATGAATTGGCTCGGTAATTCAACGGCATCCCATTCAACCCCATTAATGCCGGAAACACCTAAATAGTCAATTTTGGTGAGCATGTGTTGTAAGCCATGTCCAAATTCATGAAACAATGTAGTCACATCATCATGGCTTAACAAAGAGGGCTCGGTACTTGTTGGTGGAGTAAAGTTGCAAGTTAGGTAAGCAATGGGCGTTTGTATTTGATCATTAATTTTTGTGCGTCCTACACAGTCATCCATCCATGCGCCGCCACGTTTTTTGGTGCGGGCATACAAATCAAAATAAAATTTGCCTCGTAACACACCAAATTCATCGTGTATTTGGAAAAAACGTACGTCAGGATGCCAACTGTCAAAGTCGCTAATTTCAGATATTTGTAAGCCATATAGTTTTTCAACTACAGCAAATAATCCTGGTAATACACGAGTAATGGGAAAATAGGCCTTAACTTCTTCTTGTGATAGTTGGTAAAAATGCTGGCGCATTTTTTCAGAATAATAAGTTAAATCCCAAGACTGAAGGTTATTAATGCCGTGGTATTGTTTTGCAAAACTCTGTAAGTCTGCAAAATCCTTGCGGGCTTGCCGCCACGATTTATCGGCTAAATCCTCCAGAAAATTCATAACCTCCTCGGTTTTTTTTGCCATTTTGGTAGCAAGAGATAATTCAGCGTAATTTTCAAAGCCTAATAATTGCGCTTTCTCATGACGAAGCGCTAGTATTTGTTCCATCAGGAGGCTATTGTCCCACTGCTCATTATCTGAAGCTTGATCCGAGGCACGGGTAGCATAAGCTTCATAATGTTCGCGACGTAATTCCCTGTCATCTGCGTAAGTCATAATGGCTTGATAAGATGGGAATTGCAGGTTGATCATCCAGCCATCCTGGTCTTGGCTTTCTGCTGTTTGTTTGGCTTGGGCCAATGCAGAAGGTGGCAATCCTGCCAAATCCTGCTCATTTCTTATGACTTTGCTCCAAGCATTAGTCGCATCCATGAGATTTTCTTCATAGTTGCTGGCAAGACGAGATAGTTCTTGGCTAATTTCTTTGTAACGTTGTTTTTTTTCATTATCTAGATCAACGCCTGATAATCTGAAATCTCGAAGGGCATTCTGAATGATCTTCTTTTGGGCACTATCCAATGTTGCAAATTCATTGCTATCGGCAATAACTTTATAGGCGTTAAATAACTGTTCGTTTTGTCCCATCTCAGTGGAATAATCGCTGAGTTTAGGTAAGCAGGCGTTATACGCTAGACGAAGCTCATCAGTGTTGACGACAGCATTCATATGGCTGACTGGAGACCAAGCCTTATTGAGCTTATCTTCTGCATTTTCCAGCGGTTCAATCAAGTTTTCCCATGTATATTCTGTTGTTGCCTGCAGATGCGTTTTAACAACGGTGCGGGCTTCTTCCAATAACTGTGTAATCGCAGGCTCAATGTGCTCAGGTTTTATTTTTGAAAATAAAGGCATGATGGTGTTATTGGATAATAATGGGTTATTCATAAGGGCGATTTTTTATTTGGGTTATGACTGTAAATGTGATCGGCGTGTGAAAAGTAGAGGCTTTCGCAGTGACCTTGAACAATTAAGGTAATGGTGTTTTGTCGGGTTTTATTTTTGGATTGTCATAAAACAAAGCTGTTTTTGAAACATTGTCATGCCAGCTATAGCGGTTTTTATCAATTAAAATCCACATGAAACCCAAGCCTAAACCAGCCCAAGAAATGATGGCTATTACAAACCGCAATAAAGACTGTTTCCAGCTTATCGGCTTTTGATCAAGAGTCAAAACTTTTATTTTCCAGGCACGTAAGCCTAATGTCTGTCCGCCATGCGTCCAGAACCAGCCGTAAAATAAAAAACTAACAGCGATCAAGTAACTACGATCAAGTGACTGATAGTATCTTATAGATTCATCAGTGACGAATAAATAGAGGAAGGCTTGCGCTAGGAGTAAAAGGCCAGCCAGTAGAAAGGCATCATATAGCTGTGCCCCTAAACGTCGAAAAAAACCAGGTGCCAACGCTATGTTGCGACCTGATTTTAACGGTTCTTTCGTTTTTGAAGACAATTAAACTTTAAATAAAGCTAATTTTTGACCAAAATACATACACATACCCATGAGCGATCCCAGCATTATTAGGGAAAATAAAAAGGGTGGTCTATGGAACAGAAGAATGCCAAAATCTGCTACAAAGATGCTGGTCAATATAGGATGGTCAATGAAGCCATTAAGAATCTTTTTGAACATAACAATCCCGTTAATTACGTAAAAGTTTGGTGCGAATGTTTAAAAATGGTTGCCTGATCTTTATATCCATTTAAATCCACAATGGAGTTTCCTAAAAACCAGTGGAGTGATTTTACTATAATCAAATGAGTAATGTAAAAAAAAG
>ERZ889078.1917-NODE-1917-length-15621-cov-9.567133_pt1 | contig 15621 bp, 10 predicted proteins | sample MGYA00521266_ERZ889078 | MGnify/ENA primary metagenome ERZ889078 (study PRJEB32303, sample SAMEA104408618) | aquatic metagenome | biome: Brackish water; feature: Pelagic; material: water | place: Baltic Sea | collected 2014-06-16T06:34:00 | depth 76,534 m ...
GGTACGTCCCCAGAGCCGCGAAGGCCGGGGACACAAAGGCGACAGAGAGGACGAGCGCGAGCGTCGCGATCAGCGCACGACCGGCGTTGTTCTTGACCATGAAGGACCTCCTATGAGCAACCGCGACATCGAATCGTCGCGAGGATAAGCGTCGCCTCCTTCCGGAGACCGCCGTCGAGGGCGCCCAATCGCTGGGCGCTGTTGGTGGGGCGGACTCCAACTGACGAACGTCAGCGAGCAAGCAGGTGACTAACCAGACACTGGGCGCAGAACGTGAGAGACAAGAAACAAATTTAAGTTAGACACGGAAGTTTCGGCGTCAATGGGAACTTTGCGACATCTGCAGCCCTTCTCGCCCGCCCATCCGGCCTCTACGCTTGCCGGTCGCCGACGTGGCAGGACGCCGACACGCTCATCGACGACGTCAAAGCTGACTTTCGCCGCCCAGGACGCCTCGCCGCGGCGCTGCAGTATTACCGGCAGCTGTCGGACACCATCAAACGCACCGAAGACAACGCCAAGGTACGCGCGCCGGTGCAGATGCCCTCGCTCGTCATTGTCGGCGACGACGACGGCGCCCTGCGCTTTGACGTTGATTTTGCGGGCATGGAGCGCGCCTACGCCGGTCCAGTGCAGACCGTTCACGTGCCCGGCGCAGGCCATTTTGTGCCCGCGGAGAAGCCCGAGGCGGTGCTGGCCTGTCTGATCCCGTTTCTGCGTGGCCTGCCTGACTGGTAGCCTCCGTCTGCCTTTGAACGCCTCATGATTTTGCACAGCGCGGCACCCCAGAATCTCACGCAGACCTGCTACGCTGGGCCGCAGCTACCACCCCCGCGCAGCTACCCCCCGCGCAGCTACCCCCCCCGCGCAGCCACACCAGAGGAGTCGGCACGATGACGGAGCGCTTCAACGACCTGCTGTTTCACTACGCCCAGGAACGCGACGAGGAGCAGCGGCAGCGCCTCGACCAGCGCCTGTGGGCGACTTACGGCGCCGAACGCGCGGTGTTTGTGCTGGATATGTCGGGATTTTCAGCGATCGTCGAGCGCCACGGGGTGGTGCACTACCTGTCCATGGTGCGTCGCATGCAGCTCACCGCGCAGCCGGTGATCGAGAGCTACGGCGGGGTCATCGTGAAGTTTGAGGCGGATAACTGCTTCGCGACGTTCCCCGATTCCCTCGGCGCCGTGCAGGCTGCGGTGGCGCTGAACCAGAGCTTCGCCGCCGCCAATCTGCTGACGCGCGACTCGTCGGACATCCACATCTCCTGTGGCATCGACTTCGGCGCGATCTTGATGGTCGACGGCGACGACATGTTCGGCCACGCCGTGAACCGCGCCTCCAAGCTCGGTGAAGACATCGCCAACGCCGGGCAGATTCTGATAACCAAGGAGGCGCGCGACCGCATCCCCGCCAACGTCGGCTTCCGCTTCGATCCGCAGAATTTCGCGATCTCGAACATCGAGATCAAGGCCTTCCAGGTGTTGCTAGGCCGCTAGCTGCGCCCGGCGACCGTAGATTCACGCACGACGCAGACGCGAGGCCCACGCGCGGTTGCGCTCTCGTCCAAAGAAACAGGCGTCTCAGGCGCCAACCCCGCACCGGACACGCCCTGTCCGCGGAGATCCCATCATGGCTTACGTCCTCCCTACATCCTTGAACCCCGCCGTCAACGTGGCGGGGCCACGCAGCCAGCCGCGCGCCCGCGTCAGCGCCGTGTTCGCTGGCTTGCTGTTCGCCGCGCTGCTGCTCCCCGCGGGCTGCGGTACCGACACGCCGACGGGCGTTGGCGGCGGTGACGCGGGGCTTGATGGCGCGACCGGCGACGCTGGCAACGGCGCGAGCACCACGCCGACGTTCCACCGCGACATCGCCCCCATCGTCTTCGCCAAGTGCGCGAGCTGCCATCTCGACGGCGCGATTGGCCCCTTCGACATCACCAAGCCCGCCGTCGCCAAGGCCATGGCGCCCGCTATCGCCGCCTCCGTCGCCTCCGGTCGCATGCCGCCTTGGGGCGCGCAGGACACCGCCGAGTGCACGCCGCCCAAACCGTGGCAGAACGACGCCCGCCTCACCCAGGCCGAGAAAGACAGCATCGCAGCGTGGGCCAAGGCCGGCGCACCGCTGGGAGACGCCGCCGACTCTGCGCAGCTGACGGTCGCCAAACCCGTGGCTTTGTCGCGCATCGACCGCACCCTCGTCAGCGACAAGGGGTTTGTCGCCGAGGGCACCAAAGATCAGTTCGTCTGCTTCCCATTCGACCCCAAGATCACGACCGACAGCTGGATTCAAGGTGTCAACTTCATCGCCGGCAACCCGCTTGTGGCCCATCACGCCCTGCTCTTTCTCGACCCGACCGGCGCTGCAGCCAAAGCGGCCGGCACCAAGGGTTGGTACGACGGCTTTGGCAGCTGCAACGTGAACGGCGGCCTCGTCGCGGCCTGGGCGCCCGGCGCGGTGCCGGTGGAGATGCCGGCGGGCGCGGGCATCCCCATCAAGAAGGGCGAGCGGCTGGTTATGCAGATGCACTACCACCCGATCGGCGCGGCGGCTGCGGTGGATAAGACGAAGGTGCAGCTGAAGATCACGTCGGAGGCGCCGAAGTACGAGGTGCAAGCGGCCCTGATCGGCAACGCACGCAAGGCCTCGCAGGGCCTGGAGCCGGGCGAGGCGGATGACGGCAAGGTCGAGTTTCGCATCCCCGCGGGCGCGGCCTCTCACGCTGAGAGCATCTCTTGGACGATGCCGCTGTCGCTGGCGCAGGCCGGGATCAGCCACATCCGCGTCATGGGCATCGCCAGTCACATGCACTACCTCGGCGTGGACATGCGCATCTGGGTCGAGCGCCGCACCTCGTCGGCGGCCCCGGCGCTGTGCTCCGCTGGCGACAAAGGCACGCTGGAGCCCTGTGTCACCACCAACTGCGCTGGCGCTGCGGGTGACGCGCTGACCAACTGCGCGATCGCGAACTGTACCAAGCAGCTGCAGAGCATCGCCCCAGGCTGCGTCGGCTGTCTGACGGAGGTGCTCAAGACCGGCAAGGCCGACCTGTGGGCGCCGTGTCTGGCCGCGGGCACGTTGCCGCCTGGTCCGGCCGGGAGCGACAAAGACATGTGCCTGCTGCACACGCCTGCCTATGACTTCGCGTGGCAGCGCTTCTACACCTACCAAGCGCCGATTGAGGCGCTGCCCGCGCTGCGTCCCGGCGACACGCTGAAGATGCGGTGCGTATACAACAACTCGACGTCGAATCCGGTGCTGGTCAAAGCGCTGAGCGACCAGGGGTTGAAGGCGCCCGTGGACGTCGGCATCGGCGACACGACGCTCGACGAGATGTGCCTGACTGGCCTGTACCTGTTGCGGGACGTCAGTAAGAAGTAGGTGCGGCTACGGCTGCGGCTGGGCTCCGTGCGTCAACGCGACAGGCGTAGCGTCACGCGCGTGATCACGGTACTTTGCGCCCCGTGAACACGCCTTCGCTCGACCCCGACGCCCCACGCCCGGTTTGGCCCGACCTGCCCGCGGCGCCGCTGTCATATCTCGATGAGGCGCGCTCCGCCGTGCGCGCCGAGCAGCGGATCGCTGGACGCGCGCGCCGGTTGGACACCCTCGAAGTCCACGAAGAGCCTGATTCTCCGGGCATCTATCGTCTCGATGTCGGCGATCTCTCCGAAGGCGACGCGTCCTGGGAGAACGCACGCGCCTTCAAACCCGTCGATCTCGCCGACACGGCGCGGCTGCTCGCTGGCGAGCAGGTGCTGACCCTGCAGGAGATGCGCTGGAGCGGAGAGGTGGTCGCCGTCGACGAGGCCGCGTCGGCGATCTGGATCGCCGTCGAGCCCGGCGCAGACGCCCCGTGTCCAGGTGAGTTCCTGGTGCTGCCTTTCGATTTTCTCGCCGGTCTGCAGGGCGCGTGTGACGCCGACCGCCACCCCGCTTGGCGCGACGCCCTCTGCCGAGCCCTCGGCCGCGCGCTGGACGGCCCCATCGCGCCGGACAGCGCGTCGCCGATGGCTGACGCTGACCTGACCGACGAAGGGTCGCCGGGCGATGACCTGACCGATGACGACCCGACGGATGACGACCTGACCGAGGACGACCTGACCGATGATGACGACGACGAGGAGGATCCTGACTACACCGCCGAACAGCGCCGCGCGCTCGCCCAGGCGCGGATGCAAGCCCACCTGATCCAGCCGTGGGCCATCCTCTGGGGGCCGCCGGGCACCGGCAAGACCTGGAATCTCGGCCACGAGGTCGCGCGCCTCGCGCCGCGGGAGCGGGTGCTCGTGGTGTCGACCACCAACCGCGCGACGGACGCCGCGGCGCTGCACATTGGTCGCGCGTTGAGCGAGCCGGGCCAGCGGCCCATCGACGCCAAACGCGCCGCGAATCTGCTGAAGGACGGCCGGATTCGGCGGGTCGGATGGGGCGCTGACATCGCCCAGTTTGAGGCTGAACAGCTCATCGCGCTGCTCGACCCGGAGAGCGTCGCGGCGCGGCGGGAGCTGGCCCGCGTGGTGCGCGCGCGGTCCCGCAGCCGCACGTCCTCGGAGCGGGCGCGGTGGGGCGTGGCCCTCGGTGAGCTGCGCGCCAACGTCGGCAATGAGCTGCGTGAGGCCATGGGGCCCTATGGACCGCGAGTCGTGATCGCGACCGCGTTCGCGGCGGTGCGGGCCTTACGGGATCCAGACTTGCTGGGCTGGCTGGAGGTCCACGGCGGCTCGTTCGACCGCGTCGTCATCGACGAGGCCGGCCTCATCTCCCGCGCCGCAGCGGCGACACTGGCGCTCTGGGCGCGGCGGGGCGTGCTGCTGGTCGGCGATCCCCGCCAGCTGGCGCCAATCGCCCGGCAAAGTCGCGTTTTGGCGCCGTCGCGGGGTCGTTGGGTGGCGGAGAGCGCGCTGGCGTTTCTCGCCGCCGAGACCCCCCTGCCGCTCGGCGTGCATCGCCTCAGCGAGCAGCACCGCATGCACCCGGACATCCGCGCCGTGGTCAGCCACTACCAGTATGACGGCGAGCTGCGCGACGCCGCGGCCATCGCCAACCGCGTCGAGGTCGCCCGTGATGCCGGCCTGCAAGATCAACCCCGCGCGCTGTGGCTGGTGCTCGACGAACACGAGCCCGATCTCGCTCGGCGTCGCGCCAGTCGCGGTCCGAGTCACCGCAGCTGGGTGCGCAAGTCGTCTCTGGAGCTGTTTGCCCGGCTGCTCGACCACCTGCCCCACGCCGCCGCCAGCAGCGGCCTGTTCATCAGCCCGTTTCGCGCGCAGGCCCACGCCGCCGCCCGCCTGCTGGAGGCGCGCCCGGACACCCCGTCCTGGCGGGCCTCCACGGTGCATGCCCAGCAGGGCGCCGAGGCTGAGTTTGTGGTCTTCGACGCGGTGCGCGCCTCGTCGACGGGGTGGCCGGAGCACGAATGGCGGCGCCTCGTGAACGTCGCCCTGAGCCGCGCCCGCACGCAGGTGCTGCTGATCGCCGCGCGCGACGAGCTGGTGCAGCCCTGGATGCGCCCGCTGCTCGCCCACGTGCAGCCGCGCCGGGCCTCGTTTCGCCAGGGTGGCCTGCGTCTGGAGGTCGCGCCGGGGCTCCCCGCTGGGCCGCTGACCACGCTCGGTGGCCGACACTGCCAGGCGCGTGCGCCCCACCTCACGCTGCCCGGAACCCTGGGCGCGCAGCTGGCCTCGCGGCGACAGATGCGGCCGATCACCAGCGCCGAGCAGGAGCGCCTGTGTGGGCTGCGGCTCGATGGCGGGCCGCGGTTGGTGCGGGGCGTGGCGGGCAGCGGCAAGACGTGGATTTTGGCGACCTGGGTGGCGCGCACCCTCGCCGACCCGGCGCTGAACCACCTCAACAAGGTCTGGCTGGTCTACGGCAACCACGCGCTCAAACCCCTATTGCTTCGGCTGATCCAGGAGGCGTGGCGGGCGGCGCAGCCCGATCGACCGATGCCCACGGAGCGCCTCGCGGTGCTGCACATCAAGGGTGTGCTGACGTCGCTGCTGCGCGAGCAGGGCCAGGCCATCGATGGCTTTGACTACGAGCAACAAGCGCAGGCCTGGCTCGATGGCCACAGCCGCGTGCAGCTCGACGGCGCGCCGCCGGAGCCGCGCTGCGATGCGCTGTTTGTCGACGAGGCCCAGGACATGGGCGCCGTCACCCTGACGCTGCTGTTTGGGCTCGTGCGACCGTGGGATCCCGACCGCCCCGGTCGCCGCGCCGTGCATGTGTTTTACGACAACGATCAGAACGTCTTCGCCCGCGCGACGCCGCGCTGGAGCGACCTTGGCCTCGACCTGCGGGGCCGCGCCGCGATCATGCAGACCAGCTTCCGCTCGACCCGGCCCATCGTCGAGCTCGCGCGCAACCTGCGTTATCAGCTCGCGCCGCCCAAGCGGGACCCCGATCACGACGAAGCGGTGCGTCGCGGCATGTTGGCGGTGGATGAGCGCCTGGGGCGACGCTGGTGGCGGGTGCGATTCGCCGAGGTGGACGGGCCGCTGCCCTCGGTGCGCGCCTTCCAGGACCGCGACGCCGAGCTGACCTTTCTCGCCGAGACCATCACCCGCTGGCTGACGACCCAGACCGTCGCGCCCGAAGATGTCGTGGTGCTCGTCAATGGCGCCGAGGCCCGGCAGCGCGTCACCGGCGCGTTGCAGCGCGCCTTGGCGGGCGGCGCCGCGGCGCGAACGCCCGGTGCGGCGCGGGTGCTGGTCAGCGAGCAGCGCGGCCAATCGCTGCAGGAGGAGCAGGGCGTGCTGCGGGTGACCACCGCCCACAGCTTCAAGGGCCACGAGGCCGAGGTGGTGGTCGTCGCGTGCGCCGACACGTTTGTGGCTGGGGATGGTCACGGCGGTCGCCAGCCCCTCGTCGCGCCCCTGTACGTGGCGCTGACCCGGGCGCGCAGCGTGTTGTTGGTCACAGGTCTTCAGAGCCCGAGAAATCACGCCGCGCAGCGCATCATGAGCGCGCTGACGTCGTGCCACGGTCAGCAGCGCAACGCGCCTGTGGTGCGGGATGACCTGCCGCGCCAGCGCCTCCTGCAGCTGCTGGCCGAGCGCTTGGGGGATCGGGAGCTGAGCCGTTGGCTGGCGGAGCTCGACGAGCGGATGGAGCTGACGACCGATCCCATCTGGACCGACGACGGCCGCCTCATCGCCGCGCCGGTGGTCCAGCTGCGGCAGGGGCGCTCACGGTGGGTGGTGTTTCGTGATCCGGGGCCGAGCCTCGAGGTGTTGGCGCTGCTGCGAGACGTCGGCGTGGGCGTGCTGCAGCCCGGTCAGCAGCCGGGGGCCCAGGCGACGCTGGGGCTGTAGGCGACGCTGGGGCTGTAGGCGACGCTGGGGCTGTAGGCGACGCTGGGGCGGAAAGCGCGACGTCAGGCCGTCAGGCCCCCTGCGCCGCGGCGCCGACTAGAACGGACCATAGCCACCGGTCGACGCCGAGCCCGTGAGACGCACCAGCCCGACGCGCTCCAGCTGAGCCAAGGCGACGTCGGTCTCCGCGACCGACACGGCCATGCGCGCCGCGATGACGGCGCCGCTCAGCCCAGGCTCGTTGTAGATGAGCGAGAGCACACGTCTGGCGGTAGGGCTCAAGGCCGCCAGCGCCGCGCTGCGAGCCCGTTTTGACGGCCGTTTCGGCGCCGGCGCCGGGCTTCTGCTGGCTGCCGCGAGCCGTGGCGCGGCGACGGGTTTGGGGGCTGGGCGCGTCGGTGCAGCGGCTGGTGGCGGGGCTGGGGCCTGCGACGCCGTCGACTCGTCGTCCGGGTCGTCACTCGCGTCGGGGTCATCACTCGCGTCGGGGTCGTCAAAATCAAGCCCAAACACCGACGCGACCGCGTCTGCCGAGAGCACCCGCCCTCGGGCGCGTTTGGGTACCAGCTCGGCGATGGCCTCGGCGACCATCTCGCCCGGGTCGACGCCGCGCAGCGAGAACAGCAGCCCTGGCTCATGATCCAGACGCGCGCCGACGCCGTAGAGCGCGGCCGCCACGTGTTTGCACATCGTCGCCCAATCGGGGCAGGTGCAGTGCATGTCGAGCTCGCTCGGCGCCGGAAACAGCCCGTCGCCGCGGCGCGTCACGACCGCCATCACGCCCGCGGACAGCTGCCCGCCGAGCAGCTCCACCACCGAGTCGATCTGTCCTGCGCAGTCGCGCTGAATCGCCAGCCAACGCGCCCGCGGCAGGGGTTTGAGCCGCAGCGTCACGCGATAGAGCTCGCTGCCGGCGACGAGCGCCTCGACGGTCGCGCCGCGATTGGCCTCCGTCATCACCCGCAGATTCAACACCGAGCCGTTGCGCGCGTAGGTCAGGCCACGTGGCAGGCGGTTGGCGAAATCACTGTAGGCCTGCAGGTTGGCGCACCACGCTTTGCCCCAGAAGGTGGTGGCGACGGCGCGACCGGCGATCTGGACGGGCGCCAGCTGCACCCCCGCCCCGAGCAGCTTCGCCGCCGCCTTCGCTGCCTTCGCGCGCCGCTGCGCCACGGGCACGTAGCGTCCCCAATGACTCATGACTGCACCGCGCTACGCAGGTCGAGCCGCACCAAGGCGAGCAGCTCGTCGTCCGACAGCTCCGTGAGCTTCGGCTCGGATTTACTGCCATCGGGCATGTTGAGCACTTGGTCGGAGAGGCGTTGTTTGTCATTCAGCAGCTGATCGATGCGCTCCTCCACGGTGCCTTTGCACACAAACTTCTGCACCAAGACGTTCTTCTTCTGGCCAATGCGGAAGGCCCGATCGGTCGCCTGGTTCTCGACGGCCGGGTTCCACCACCGGTCAAAATGGATCACGTGGCTGGCCGCGGTCAGGTTGAGCCCCGTCCCGCCGGCTTTGAGTGACAACACCATGAACGCGATCTCCTCATCCTCTTGAAAACGCTGCACCAACCCCGCCCGCTTTTTTACCGGAGTTCCGCCGTGCAAGACCAGCCCTGCTTTGCCGAAGCAGGTCTCCAGGTAGCGCTGTAACGGCTCGGTCATCGCGCGAAACTGCGTGAACACCAGCAGCTTCTCCTGCCGCGCCGCGATGGGCTCACAGAGGGCGCCGAGGCGCTGAAACTTGCCGCTGTGGGCGGGCGCGAAGCGCTCGTCGCCGAGCCATTGCGAGGGGTGATTACAGATCTGCTTGAAGCGTGTCAGGAACGCCAACACAACCCCGCGGCGTTGCATCTTCTCCTGGCCATCCGGCGACGCTTGTTTCGCCTCTGCGAGCGCGTGCGCCAAGGCGTCAACGGACTGCTGATACAGCGCCGCCTGCGGCTTGCTGAGCAGGCACTGGGTGGTGATCTCGGTCTTGTCGGGCAGGTCCGCGATGACGGTTTTGTCGGTCTTTAGGCGTCGAAGGATGTACGGCGCCACCAGCTTTCGCAGCGGCGCGTAGCCATCGCCGGCGTGCTGGGCCATCGCGTCACACAGGCTGCCAAAGGCGCGGCTGGAGCCGAGCAGGCCGGCGTTGAGGAAATCGAAGATCGACCAGAGATCACCCAGCCGATTCTCTACCGGCGTTCCGGTCAGCGCGAGCCGCCACTGGGCGTTGATCCGCTTGATCGCCTGGGTCTGCTTGGCGCCGGGGTTCTTGATGGCCTGGGCCTCGTCAAGGACCAGACACCGCCACGCATGCCGCTGCATCCAGGGCAGCCGCATCGCCGTGCCGTAGGTGGTGATGACGACGTCGTAGGGCCGCAAGCTCGCCTCGCGGAGCGACCTCAACTGGCTCGATGCCGTCTGGGAGGCGTGGGCGATGAACACCCGCAGCTGCGGCGCGAAGCGGTTGAGCTCTTGCTTCCAGTTATCCACCAACGAGGCGGGCACGATGAGCAGGCTCGTGCGCGGCGCGCGCTCCGGAAGCGTTGAGGCCGTATCTTGGGCCTGCAAGAGCGACAGCAGCGCGATGACCTGGATGGTCTTGCCCAGCCCCATGTCATCGGCCAGACACCCGCCAAGGCCGAGGCTGTGCAGGGTCCACAGCCACTGCACGCCGATCTCCTGATAGGGTCGCAGCTGGGCCTCGAGGCCCGCGCCGTCGCGGATCGCCGCCATCGTCTCGGGCGACCGCAGCGCGTCGAGCTGGGCGTGCAGCCACTTGCCGGCGACGACCTCAGACCAGTCATCGCCAGCGCTGGGCGCCGTCGCGTCGACCACGTCCGCCCCCGCCAGCAGCCGCATGGCTTGGCTGAAGCTGACGCCATCGCCGCCGGCCTGGGCCTTGAGCGTCTGCCACTGCGCCAGCACCTGCGCCAGCTTGTCGGGATCGACCTCAACCCACTGACCCTTGAGCAAGATGAGCCCGGCGCTCGACTGCAGCAGCGTCTCGATCTCGCGCGTCGACAGCGTCTCGCCGCCGAGCGTCATGTTGACCTGAAAGTCGAGCAACGCCTGCGCGCCAAACGTCGACGGCGCCGCGTCGCCCACCGTCACCGACACCGCCGGTCGCCGCCGCCGCTTGGTTTGCCACCAGTTCGGCAACCGCAAGATCAGGCCCGCACCCTCGAGGATCTCGGCCTCGCAGAGCAGCGCAAACGCCTCATCGGGGGTCCAGGCGAGCGGATGGTAGATGTCGTTGCTGTCGACCAAGTCCGCGATCAGCGCGCTCTCTTGCGCCGCCCGCTGCAGCGGCGTCAGCAGGGCGAGCAGGTTGGCCCGGTCGCCGGCGTACTCCTGCAGCGCCCGACTCAGGGGCACGTACTGCGGCCGCGCCCGCCCCGCGACTTGGCGCGCGTAGGTGGCAATAAACGCGAAGGGAAACGCCGGATCGGCCTTGTTCTCCGCCAGATGCAAACAGATGCGGCCGTGCAGATGCCACACCGGGTCGCTCGCCTCGAGGTAGCCCTGCACACCGCCGGCGTGTTCATCGGCGCGCTGCTGCAGCGCGTCGCCCATCACCAGCCACAGCTCAGCGAGCAGGGCCGGGTTGACCCGCTCCGCGCCCGGCATCGGCGGCACCGCGTCGGCGAGGCTCGCCAGCTGCGCCGGATCCGCGTCAGGCGCGACAAACCCGCCCTCAAAGGCCGAACTTGCGCACACCGCCCGCACAAACTGCCGGCCCAGCTCGCGCCAGAAACCCAGCGCTGGCGGCAGCGTCTCGCGCAGCTCCGCGGCGCCGAGGTGGAGCAGACCGTGGCCTGTGCCGCGCTGAAACGCCGTGTCGATGCGGCCGATGACCGCCGGGTCCACGCTCGGCTGGCCGCTGACGGTGTCGAGCCGGACCTGACCGGAGGGGGTGACGTGGCAATGAAGGGTGTGTGCAGTCGCCATGGTCAGCTCACCCCTCCTCGCGCTTCAAACGCTCAAACACCGCCGACGCCTCGGGGCTCTGCGCCGTCGCCCACGCCCAGCGAATGACCTTGCCGGCCTCCGCCAGCTCACCTAGATCACACAAACAATCCGCCCGCAGCACCAGGGTTTTTGCCAGCAGCGCCCGCGGTAGATGGCGATGCGCCGTCACGAGCGGCTGCGTCACGGCCAGCGCCCGGTCTGGTTTACATAACACACGCCAGTGCTGCGCCGCGAAGAGTCGTGCCGTCGCGCGGGTGAGCGGCACGGGATCATCGTCCGCCAACGCCGTCAGCAGCGCGATCGCCGGCCGGTGCTGTGTCAGGAGCGTGAGGTGGCGATGCAGGGACTCCAGGGCGTGCATCGGCACCGCCACCCCCGCCTCGGTGGACCGCGCCACCGCCGCGATGTGCCGCTGCCACGGCCGCCCACCGATCTCGTCGGGATCGAGCCCCATCGCCGTCAGCATCGTGCGATTCGCCTGATCTTCCGGGCTAGGAGGTGGCCCCAGCGCCTCGGCGAGCAGGGCGCGCTGCGGGTCGGGCAGGTCTTTGGGCAACAGCAAGACGGCGTCCAAGGGCAGCCGCCGCAGGTCGCGCTTGGCGGTGCGCGTGCCGTCTTCGTCGTCGATGTCGATGAGCTGCAGCACCGTGCCGTCAACGGCGTCAATGAGCCACTCGGCGTCGCTGATCGTGTCGTCGAGCGTGCAGCCGACGAGGGCCTGAAGCCGCTCGGGATGCGCGGGCGCCAGGAGCCACGAGCGCGCTTGTTTCAAGGTCAGATCATCGAAGATCACGGCGTTTTAGCTCCCGTCGCCGTCGTCGTCGTCGCCGTCGTCGTCGAAGGCCGGCATCGGCGTCCCGGCCGCCTCCGCGTCATCGACGGTCGCGCGCAAGATCTCCGCCGCAACCAGGTTCATCTCGGGCTGGTCGCTCATCTCCGCCAGGGCGAGGTGCAGCACGCCGTTGGCGAGGGCCCGCAGGGTCGGCATGTCACGCTGGCCAGTGCGGCCGCACGCCAGCAGCGCGCCGACGACGTCGAGGTCGTCAGCGTGTGTCACGTGGAACTGTTGCGCCAACTCGGTCATCAGATCCGTCCAGGCCTCCGCGTCGAGCGCGGCTTCGTCGTCGGGTAGGCCAGCGGCGATGAAGGGGTTGAGCGTCGCCAAGTCGTAGCGGATGTACCGCAGCGTGGGCTCGTTGCTCAGCAGGTGAAACAGCCTGTCTTGGTCGGCGTCCATGGCGTCGTCGTTGAAGATCTGAGGGATGTGGCCGAGCTCCAACGTCGGCCGGGGCGCGCTGGCGGCGGCTTCGTCGGAGGCTTGGCAGCACTTTTTGTACTTCTTGCCGCTGCCGCACGGGCACGGGCTGTTGCGGTTGGGCGGGCTGCCTTTGACGGTGCCGGACTCGAAGAAGAGCCGCGCGCAGTGCAGCGCCATCTGGCCGAGCTCGCGTTCGCGTTCGTCGTTCGGGTCGTAGCCGGCGTCGGTGATCAGGGCGCGGTCGGCGGGGGAGAGGGGCGTTTCTTGTTGTTGCATGGTGGCGGGGCTCTTGGCGGGGGAGGGTGTGGAAGAGGGGGGGGAATTGCGAAGGGGTCAGCTCAGCCGCAGCAGCGCTTGTGCTTCTTGCCGCTGCCGCAGGGGCACGGGTCGTTACGACCGATCTTGATGACGCGCGTCGGCGACGGCCCATCCCTCGGCGCCAGCAGCGGCGCGTGGGTGTCGCGGGCGAGCGCGTAACCAGCGCGCAACACGTCGGCGCGGCGGGCGAACAGGCCCTCGATCCGTGGCGTCGCATGGCGCAGCTGGCCGAGGAGCTTGGCCGCGACGCCGGTGGGTGTCCGCCCGGTTTTGGCGTCCGTCCAGGTGCGCTTGCGATGGTCGCAGATGAAGGTGTAGGCCGCGTTCACGGGGTCATCGGAGGTCGGATTCGTCGCCGGCCAGAACTGCACGGTGACGTCTCTGCAGCCGCACTCAGGTCGCACGCAATAGGATTCGTCTACTTCATAGGCGCACCGGCCGGCGCTGATGTGCCAGGGCTGGCTGAGGGGAAAGACCTCGGTCCAGGGGACCAGCTCGCCGATCTCTTCGATCGCGCCGAAGTAGAAGGGGTGGTCGACGAGGTCGTCGACGGTGGCCGCCGCGATGACGGCGATCTTGCACCCGAGCATGAGCTGTTCGAGGTCCAGCCAGTCGCCGTCGTCGAGGCAGCCGCTGAGCCAGGGGGCGATGTTTTGGGGGGTTGGGAGGGTTTGGGTCTGTGGCGAGGACGCGACTTGTCGTGTGCTGACGTCGAGCGTGAGGAGGGTGTTGTCGGCGTCGGCGTCAGACAGAAGGGCCTTGGCGACGGTGTTTTGGGGCTGGAGGCGGATGTGCACGGCCTCGCAGCCGCAGGTCGGTGAGGCGCAGACTTGGACTAGCGCGTCGAACAGGGCGGGGGGATCGCCATCGGTCGCTGCGGTGAGCTTGTAGGCGTTGGGTGCGGGGGTCGGGTGGGGGTGGAGGTCGAACATGGGGCTTGTTTGCTTGATGAGGGGGGGTGGGGTCAAGGGGGGCGCACGGAGGCGCCGTCAGGTGCCGATCCAACGCAAAACCGTGCCGCGTCCAGACTGATCCACTTCAACCCCCGGCAGCCGCGCGAGGATGGCGCACACCGCCGCGCTGCGCTTGATGTTCAGCTCGTTCAGCACCGCCTGTTGGGTGACGTAGCCGCGCGCCTGAAGCGTCTGCCACGCCAACTCGAACATCCAGCTCGGCACCAGCTGCGGTTGGCTACCTTTGAGCAGCGACGCCTCGGTCTCGACGTATAATCCGGTCGGCGTCAGCTCCGTGACGATGTTGGGTTTGTCGTGCGAAAGGGTTAGAAACTTGGCGTTTTCGCGGGTTGCGGTCTGCAGGAGTTGATGGAGCCGCTCGTCGAATTTTGTCGGTCCTTGCGCCTGTGCCAGCTCCTTTGCCCAAGGCTTGGCTTTGGTGTGTCGCCAGACGTCTTCGGCCCAGGTCCAGGCCTCGGCGATGGCTTCGTCGTCCATCGTTCCACGTACAACGGTCGCGACCTCGATGTTGGAGAGCAGGCCTCCGGTGAGGTTCGAGGAGCCGATGACGAGGGCGGCGTCGCCGTTGTTGCGTCGGGTGAGGAAGGCTTTGGAGTGGAAGGTGCCGCCGCTGGGGTTGAGCGTGCGGAGCTGGGTGCCGAGGGAGCTGGCCATGGCGAGGCCGGCGCCGGTGGTGGTGCCGAAGGTGGTGGTGGCTAGGAGCCTGGTTTTGTCGCCTAGTTGGCGGAGTTGTTTGCTGAGGAGGTGGACGCCGGCTTCGTTGACGAAGGCGACGGCTAGGAGGGCTTCGTCGGCGTTGGCGAGGTTGTCGCGGAGGGCCTGGAGGAGGCTGCCGTCGGTGGTTTGGGCGGTGTTTACTTTCATGGGTGCAAAAAAAAAATGGGCGGCGCTGGTGTTGTTATTGTGGCGTCGCTGCCGTTGTAGCACGAAGGGCCGTTGACGCTCGCTGTCACCGAAAAACCCACACCAGTCACGAACGCACCCTCAAAACCGCCCCGGCCCCCGAAAAACCTCGGCCCGATGCCAAGCCGTAAACACCCCAGCAGCCCGATCCGCCGGCCCAGAGATCGGCATCGGCAGCGATCGCCCATGCAGCGACGCCAGCCCCTGCCCACCCAGCACCATCGACTCCACGTAATGCTGCGACACCGAGATCACCCCGCCCTCGGTCACCCCAAACGCCCCAACATCGAACGCCTTATGATGCAGCGCACACAACGCCAACCCATTGGTCGGATGATCCGGGCCATCTGCCGAGTGCCACCGAATATGCGCCGCTTCAATACCGACCGACGCACGCCCCAGCCGCCCGTCGTACCCGCAAGCGCAACATCGACTCTCATAAATCCTCAGGATCTCGGTCCGAAAGCCCGGATCACGCACGCGGCGCGTCGCCACCGGCACATAAGTCCACGCCATACCAACCGCGTCGAGGATCGACTCATGCAGCGACGCCGGGAAGTGCGCGTCGAGCAGCAACGTCGCGAGCCGATGCACCACCTCTGGATGGGCGCTCAGGAAGGCGTTCACGTCGGCGCGAAACCCGCCAGTCGCTTCCGCCGTGACGAGCTCTCCCTTGTTGATGTCCTTATCTCGCCTTCCTGCCGCCCGCTGCGCCAAAATCGCCTGCCGCTGCGGCACCTCCCAGAAGTGGCCGTCGCCCTCCAACCGCCAGAACGGGTCCCGCACCGTCTGCTGTCCGCCTGGGGCCAGGGGGCGCCCGAACTCGTCGAGCAACGCCGTCATCTTCTCGATCAGCGTCTTATTGAACACCAGCAGCCGAGGCCCGGACT
>ERZ889078.1918-NODE-1918-length-15612-cov-10.821881_pt1 | contig 15612 bp, 12 predicted proteins | sample MGYA00521266_ERZ889078 | MGnify/ENA primary metagenome ERZ889078 (study PRJEB32303, sample SAMEA104408618) | aquatic metagenome | biome: Brackish water; feature: Pelagic; material: water | place: Baltic Sea | collected 2014-06-16T06:34:00 | depth 76,534 m ...
TAAAGTCTCAACACATATACTTATGTTGTGGACGGACAAGCGTTTCTCAAAATGGAGCCTCTCTCTATTTTACTCAACTTGCGTCGCTGGAAAATCATTTCAACCCAGAGATAAACGCTCTGTTTAACTCTTTCGTGGCGTTTGCCCATGAAATAGAGATATTGGGGGTTATTTTGACCGGAATTGGCGACGACGGGGTCGATGGATGTAGAAATCTGAGTTTACATGGCTGCGTTTGCGCGACTGAAAGTGAAAAGAGCGCCATCGTGGACGGAATGCCAAGCAGAGCTAGAAACGAAGTGCCAAATATAAAAGTCGGCGACATTGATGAAATCTCGAAAATAATAAAGGAGTTTTGTAACTAATGTTTGGTTTGTTCAAGGGAAAAAAAGTGGCGCAAATCGAGGACGAAGACGTTGTCGTCGAAGTTGCGGATTATAACGACGTTACAAAAATAGCCGAGTATTTTAAAAATGAAACAGGGGTGACCTTCGAGAATCAGACCGGCATTCTTAAAAACAAAGTTATGACGTTTTGCAAACTAAGGGAAATTTACTCCTTCACGACGCTTTTGAGCCTCGTCAACTCAGACGCCGACGTAAAACAAGAGCTTGTTGATTACCTAACGACAAACGAGACGTTTTTTTATCGCGAGCTTAAACAAATAGAAGAGCTTGTGGCTCTTGTGAAAACTTCTGACTCAAGCGTCACTATTCTTTGCGCTCCTTGCGCGACCGGAGAAGAGCCTTACAGCATAGCGATCGCCTTGCTTGAAGCCGGAATTGGCTCGGAAAAGTTTTCGATAGTCGGCATAGACGTAAACGCGGACGCTCTAAAAAAAGCGAAAGAAGCGATATATAGACAAAGAAACGTACGAAATCTTTCAGCAAAAATCATAAGAGATTATTTTAATCATGAGAATGGTTTGTATAGTCTAAAAAACACCATCAAGTCTTCAGTGAGCTTTAAATTGGCGAATCTTTTTGACGATTCTTTCAAAAGTCTTGGAAAGTTTGATTTTATTTTTTCACGAAACATGCTTATATATTTCGACAAGGAAACGAAACTAAAAGCGAAAAATATTTTAGAGTCTATGCGAAAAAACGACAAGCAAAACATATTTTTTGGACATGCCGATTTATTTTAACGTTACAAATTAATTGGTTCAAAAAACATGAAAATAAGATGGAAATATTTGTAAATTTTATAATAATGCAGTATACTCTTTAAAAAGCGTGGTGGAGTTGGCTTTGAATTATTCAAATCAATTTTGTTTTTTGCGATAATTGAAATATTTTCTTATGCCGTGGAATACAAACAAGCTAAAATATATAGTTACGAGAGTGATAAATCCATTTTCGACAATCTTATCCTTTCGCAGGAAGAAAACTTAAAAATTCTATCCAATGTTTTAACGCTTGACGAAAACGTAAAAAAAGCCTTTAGGGACAACGATCCCGAAATAATCAAACAACACGTCGCTCCGATTTGGGAAAAAACTAGACAAGATCATCTTGTTTTCGAGATTCATTTTTTCAGACCGCCCGCGATCTCCTTTGTAAACTTTTCCAATTTTGAATCCATTGGCGTCGACGCGTCGGACGTTAGGACGGACATATTATGGATAACCGCGTCTTTCAAACCTAGCTACCACGCGCTCATGCGCAAGTCGTACGCCGGATATAGAGCCACCATACCCATAATTGATAGCGACGGAACTATGCTTGGAGGACTTTCCATTGGAAAAACAATGGATTGGATTCCAACATCGATAAAAGAAAGAACGAAACGCGATTCGTTTTTGATCTATGTTAAATCATCGACCAATTCTTTAATGCCTGAATATTACAACGCGTTCGTTCAAGATAAGGAAATTGTCGGAGACTACGTGCTTGCAAATCAAACCAGAAAACTAAACCCCAATTTACTGAACGAAATTGATTTTTCCTCCAAAAGTCAGGACGTCGTCATAGACGATAAGAAATACTTGCTCAACTTGTATCCAATCATGGATTTTAACAAAAATGTTTTGGCGTACGCGTGCGAGCTTGACGACATGGATGGCTTTTTTACTAAGTTCTACAAAACTCTTTTGTACAACGCGGCGCTTATCTTTATAACCGCGACAAGCATTTTTATTTTTTTGAGGAGAAATTTGTCGATTGTGGTTAAAAAAATCGAGTATATCGCTCAAATTAGCGACAATATTAAAAAAAGAGATTTCGCAATACTGCATAAAGAGAGAAAAAAGACGATAGCGTTGAATAATGATAAGAATTTGCAAGTGCTTCAAGAAGACATAATAGCCATGGGCTTGGAAATAGAAAAAAAATACAATACTCTTGAAGATGAAAGTAATCGTAAAACGGAATTGCTCGCGCGACAGTTGTACGCCGACAAGCTAACAAAGCTTTTAAACAGAAGCGCTTTGTTTAGGGATTTGGAAATTTATAAAGATTCTTATTTGGCCATAGTGAACGTCAAATCGTTTAAAGATTTAAACGAGGTGTTTGGTTTTGAATCTGGAAATTTCATACTTCAACAGCTCTCTAGCCATCTTGAGCGAATAAACAACGTGAAAGACATACACACGTATCGGGTTGGGAATGATGAATTCGCGATGATAAACTACGCCAATATGACGGAGTTGGATTTTGAAGCGCATGTCGGATGGGTTATACGAAAAATAGAAAAAGAAATTTTTCACGTAAGCCAAGACGAAGATTCGATGGTGGAAATAAACGCGTACGCTGGCATTTCTTTTCATGGAGAGGATAAACTGGTTACGGCCGGCATCGCTCTTGGAAGCGCGAAGCGCAAAAACAAAGACTATGTGATATACAGCGAAGAAACTAACGTCAAGACAAATCAAGCAAACAATATGCAAACGATTAAAAAAATAAAACACGCCTTGGAAAATGACGATATTTTGGTTTATTTTCAGCCGATCGTCAACAAGGAAGGAGTTGTGGGAAAATACGAAGCGCTTGTCAGAATGCGCGATGGAGAGAAGATTCTAAGTCCTTATTTTTTCTTGGAAGTGTCTCAAAGCACGAAATATTACCATTATATTACGGAGCGGGTGATTTTAAAGACGTTCGAGACTTTTAAAGATAGAGACGAAATGTTCTCAATCAACCTAGTCGCGCAGGACATCATGGACGAAGACACCGTCGCGTTAATTTTTGATAAATTGAAGCGCTGTAAAAACGTCGGCAACGTTGTTTTTGAAATAGTTGAATCCGAAGACATCTACGACGTGCAAGAGGTGAGCGATTTTATAAGTAAAATAAAAGAAATAGGCTCCAAGATAGCCATTGACGATTTTGGCACCGGCTTTTCAAATTTCTCTTATATTATGCAAATACGTCCCGACTTTCTTAAGATAGACGGTTCGATTATTAAAAACATCGACAAAGATCAATCCGCTAAACAAATCACTAAAACAATAGTCGCTTTCGCCAAAGAGTTGAATATAAAAACAATTGCGGAATACGTTTACTCCGAAGAAATTTACAAACTATGCAAAGAGCTTGGCGTTGACGAGTATCAGGGGTATTACTTTAGCGAACCAATAGAGCTTTGAAAAAATCAAAGCGTATATAAAGAGATTTTTAAGTACAATTCACGGATTTTTATAAAAAGGCATTGATTATGGTTGTTGTGGCTAAAAAACGCGTTTTGGTGAAGTTTTCGGGCGAAGCTCTTGCTGGAGAAGCGGGTCATGGCATTGACACGAAGATTTTAAAGTACATAGCCAGTGAGATTAAATCACTTGTTGACGCCGACATTGAAGTCGGAATCGTAATTGGCGGAGGAAACATCATTCGTGGAGTGACGGCCGCGGAAGATGGGATTATCAGGCGCACTTCCGGCGATTACATGGGAATGCTCGCTACCGTAATAAACGGTATCGCCATGCAGGAAGCTTGTGAGCATAAAGGCTTGCAAGTTCGTATGCAAACCGCCATTAAAATGGAACAGATTGCCGAGCCTTACATCAATCGTAAAGCGATTCGTCATTTAGAGAAAGGCCGCGTCGTCATATTCGCGGCGGGCACCGGTAACCCATTTTTCACGACGGACACGGCGGCGACGCTAAGAGCCGTCGAAATTGGCGCTGAGGTGATAATCAAAGCTACGAAAGTTGATGGCGTTTATGACAAAGATCCATTCAAACATAGCGACGCGGTTAAGCTTAACGAATTGACTTACGACGAAGCTTTGCAGGATCACATAAAAGTTATGGACGACACGTCGATCGCGCTCGCGAAAGACAATAAATTACCAATAATAGTTTGCGATATGTCGATAAAAGGCAATCTTTTAGACATTTTAAATGGTAATATGGCTAATTGCTCGATAGTTAGATAACTAAAATTAAGGAAATAGAATGAGAACAGAAGAATTAACGGCGAAAATTTTAAATGACAATCCAAATTTGGATAATTATCAAATAGCGATCGCGGTCGCAAAGAGATGCGACGAGTTGGAAAATGGCGCTACAAGTAAATTGAATATTGATCCTAACAGTATCAAACCGGCTGATTTGGCGTTAATGGAAATCGCTCAAGGTCTTATAGTTATTAAGGGCTTTGTAGACATACAAAAGTAATCTTTGTGGGACTGAGTCAAGTAAATATAGATAAGGTTAAACATCTTAAAGATGTTGACTCGGCGTCTACGTACCTTTTCACTCAAATAACGAAAACCCCGGCTCTTGAAAAAGCGCTGGAGTACTCCATACGCGCTCATAAAGAACAGTTTAGAAAAAGCGGCGAACCCTACATTGTTCATCCCATCTTAGTCGCTTCCATCGTCGCTTCAATGACAAGCGACGAATCAATGGCCGTTTCGGCCCTTTTGCACGACATAGTCGAAGACACAAAGACGTCCATAGACGAAATCATCAGTTTATTTGGCGACGACGTGGCGCATTTGGTCGAGGGTTTGACTAAAATAGACGCCATACGCGACTCACAACTCATACCTTCGACTTCAAATGAAAAACTTGTCGTCTCGGCGCTTTCCTTTAGAAAAATGCTCTTGGCTAGCGTTCACGACATTCGGGTTTTAGTCATAAAACTCTGCGACAGACTTCACAATATGCTCACTCTCGACGCGCTCGAAGATCATAAGCAGCAACGAATTTCAGAAGAAACGTTAGTGGTCTACGCTCCAATCGCGCATCGCTTGGGTATTAGTTTTTTAAAAAACATACTCGAAGATTTGAGCTTCTCTTATCTTTTTAAAGAAGAAAAACACCATATAGACAATTATCTCGACTCCAACTACCACGCCATAGAGATGAGTCTCAACGAGTTCAAAGAATCCATATACAAATTGCTGATTTCAAACGGATTCGACGAAGACGACGTTGAAATACTTTCTCGAGTAAAACATAGATACTCGATTTATCTAAAAATGCAAAGAAAAGGCATAAGCATCGACGAGGTTTTAGACCTCTTGGCCGTCAGGGTTTTAACCAAAGATCCAGTGAAGTGTTATAACATTTTAGGCCTGATTCATTTGCATTTTCAACCACTCAGTTCGCGTTTCAAAGATTACATAGCGGTCGCCAAAGACAACGGCTATCAAACCATCCACACAACGGTTTTTTACAACAGCGCCATATTCGAAGTGCAAATAAGAACTTTCGATATGCACAAAACAGCGGAACTCGGAGTCGCGGCCCACTGGAAATACAAAAGCGGAGGCAACACGATAAAGCTTGATTGGTTGGACAATCTGCAGTATCAAAACGAGTCAGTGGAAGATTTTTACGAACTGATCAAAAACGATTTGTACGGCGACGACATATCCGTTTTTTCTCCCACCGGGGACCCATTCACTCTGCCTCGTGGCGCGACCGCGTTGGACTTCGCGTACGCGGTTCACTCCGAAGTCGGAAACAAGGCGTCATCCGCGCTCATCAACAAAACGAAAGCGTCGCTTTTGAGCGAGGTGAAAAATGGCGATATCGTAAAGATAGTAACGTCGGATAAATTGCAAACAAGGTGTTCGTGGATCGACGCGGTGAAAACTTCCCGCGCTCAAACGAATATGAGAACCAATTGTAACGCCAGAATAAGAAAGATAGACATTAAGTCCAGCGTGAACATGGTGGCGACGGTGATGAATTTAAACATGTCTAGGGTTGAAGAGTGGTTTGGCGAAAACCACGGCGACGTAAGAGTTAACATCCCAAACGACATAGAGCATTTTAAAAAAATTATCAACGCGTATACCGAAGAAATAGGAAAAAATAGTAGATTTAGCGATTTTTTATCGCGACATAAATTTAAGTTAAAATCCTACGTTATCTCTGGAGTGGAGATTTTTAGCGCGTCGAGTATCAGCAGCGTGGTGTTTGATTACTGCTGTCATCCAAAAGCGGGCGATCAAATAATGGGCTTTTTGGACAAGGGCAAAGTGCACGTGCATCACAAGATGTGTAAAAGCGCCGCAAAGTATCTCGACGCGAAGGAGCCAATGGTTTTTGTGCGTTGGGAAAGAAAAAATATATACAACTATAGATTGATTGCGTCATTGCACAACACCAAAGGCGCTTTGGCGAATTTTTTAACCTATTTGGCCAAGCTCGAAATCGATATTAGCTCCATAGAACTCGGGAAACAAAGCAGCGAATACGCGAAGTATTGCGAACTGGGCTTCGAGTCTAAATATGACGACATTAACGCGCTTCGGACTAAAATAGAAAAAAACATAAAAGTGATTCAGCTCATCAGAACGGATGACGCTTATAAAACAAATTGAGAGAAGACAAATGATAAATGAAGCGTTAAACGAAATAAAAAGAGGCGTCGCTGAAATCATCGACCTCGAAAAAATAGAAAAATTATTGAAATCTTACTATGAAGATGGCAAAACCTACACCGTGAAAGCCGGTTTCGACCCAACGGCGCCTGACTTGCATCTTGGACACACCGTTCTTTTGCAAAAACTAGCGACGTTTCAAAAATATGGCGGCCGCGTTCAATTTTTGATCGGCAGTTTTACTGCGATGATAGGCGATCCCACGGGAAAAAGCGCTACGAGAAAAGTGCTTACGCAAGAAGACATAGTCAAAAACATCGCTTCGTACACGACGCAGGCTTTTAAAATTTTGGACGAGGGCAAAACCGACATTGTTTACAACAACGAATGGTTGGATTCTCTTGGAGCGGCGGGCATGCTGCGGTTGTCTTCAAACTTGACGGTCGCTCGGATGCTCGAACGCGACGATTTTTCAAAACGCTACGCTTCGCAAACGCCAATCGCGGTAAGCGAGTTTATGTACCCCTTGCTTCAAGGCTACGACAGCGTTCATCTTAAAAGTGACGTTGAAATTGGCGGAACCGATCAAAAGTTCAACCTTTTGATGGGAAGACAATTGCAAAAAGCTTATGAAATTAAAAAACAGCAAGCGGTTTTGATGATGCCCATATTGGAGGGTCTCGACGGCGTTCAAAAAATGAGTAAATCCTTGGGCAATTACATCGGAGTGACGGATGCGCCAAACGACATGTTTGGAAAAGTTTTAAGTATTAGCGATGAGCTTATGTGGAGATATTTTGAACTTTTAAGCGCTAAAACTTTAGACGAAATTACGGAGATGAAGACTAAGGTCCAAGAGGGCGACCTTCATCCTAAAGCGGTAAAAGAAGAGCTTGCTTTTGAAATAACCGCTCGTTTTCATTCAGACGCGGAAGCCAAAATCGCAAAAGAGGAATTCGACAACGTTCACGCGAATAGTCAAATCCCAACCGATATTCCTGAATTTAGCTGCGAAGGCGAGATTTGGATAGCAAAAGCGCTACTAGATTGTAACATTGAGCCATCAACTTCGCAAGCTAGAAGAGATATTAAGCAAGGTGGCGTTAAAATAAACCAACAAAAAATATCTGACGATAATTTACAACTTGCAAGGGGCGAATACTTGCTCCAAGTTGGAAAAAGAAAATTTGCAAAACTAAAGGTAAACTAATGAGCTTTAACTCTTTAAAGATTGGAAAATACACGATAGAGAAACCTATCGTTCAAGGCGGAATGGGTGTTGGAATCAGTTGGGATCAACTCGCCGGAAACGTTTCAAAAGAGGGCGGACTCGGAGTTATAAGTTCAGTTGGAACCGGATACTACAACAACAAAGAATTTGCGGGTAAACTCGTGTCCAACAGACCATTGAGCGAGCAGAATTTTTATTCAAAGACTGGGTTTGAAGCCATTATCAAAAGCGCTCGAGCGATCGCTGGCGACAAACCTCTCGCGGCTAACATTCTTTACGCGATTAGCGGTTATGGCGACGTTGTGCGAAACGCTTGTGAACTTGGCATTGACATTATTATCACGGGTGCCGGACTTCCAACAAATATGCCTGAGTTTACCGAAGGCTATCCAGACGTCGCTCTGGTTCCTATCGTTTCATCCGCCAAAGCGCTTAAAATTATCTGTAAGCGTTGGCAAAAACGTTACAACAGACTTCCCGACGCAGTCATCGTGGAGGGACCTAAAAGTGGCGGACATCAAGGGTTTACCTACGAGCAGTGCAAATTACCAGAAAACCAGTTAGAAAATATCGTGGCTCCAGTGGTTGAAGAGGCTGCTTTATGGGGAGACATTCCAGTCATCGCCGCCGGTGGCGTCTGGGACAAAAAAGACATAGAACAGATGCTGGCTCTTGGCGCTCGCGGCGTTCAAATGGGAACGCGTTTTATCGGTACTCACGAGTGTGACGCGCATGATAATTTTAAACAAGTTCTTCTTGATTGTAAGAAAGAAGACATCCAGTTGATGGGTTCTCCGGTTGGTTATCCAGCGCAAGGCGTGGTTACGAATTTAACGCGTCTTGTGGCTAAACGCGAGGGTCCGGAGGTGAAATGCATATCAAACTGCGTGGCGCCTTGTCATCGCGGAGTGGAAGCCAAAGCGGTTGGCTTTTGCATCGCCGATAGACTAAGCGACGCTTACGAGGGCAATCTTGAAACGGGACTATTTTTCTCAGGGACGAATGGATACAGATTGACGGAGATTATTTCAGTCAAAGAACTTATAACTAAACTAATGGAAGGTGAATAAAGCCTAAATGTTTCGTTACTTAGTTCTTCTTTTAACTCTCGCTTTATCACTAAACGCGTTAAGCGACGGCGAAATTTTAATCAGAGCCAACGGATTAATAAAATCCAGTGACGAAAGCAAACAGTTTCGCGCCTACAACGACTATAAAAATCTGTATCTTCAAGCGCTGATGAAAGAGGACAAAAAACTACTTCTAACTTCTCTCAAAGGCATAGTGAGCAGTGGTGCGAAACTTCACATAGACGTTGCTCAATACCAAGAAGAACTTTCAAAAAAAAATACGTTCGCTTCATATAAGGCTCCCTCCTCCAAACCTATCGCGCGCGACAACAACAAGATTAAGGTGCAAGCTTCCAACGAGTTAAAATCAGCCACCTGGGAAGATGGGCGATTGATTTTAAATTTTGACAAAACTATAGAATCAAATCACATAAAATATTTCACTCGATACGACTCGAAAAAGAAAAAATATCAGTATGTTTTCGACGTCAAAGCTTCTATGATTAGAGTGTCGCAGAGTTTAAAAAAAGAGAAGATAGACAAAATAAAATTGTCCCAATACAGTCCAGACTCCCTGAGACTTACAATCGAAGATTCCCAAAAAGTGAATATTGATTTTAAAGAAGAATCGTCAAATTTAATTATAACAATGCAAAGCTCTTCAAACGCGCGGCAAAAACAGGCTAAACAAAATGTTCCCGCGCGTCTCGACAGAAACAAAATCATAGTCATAGACGCTGGTCATGGCGGGAAAGATCCTGGAGCGGTGGGTTATAAAAACTACAGAGAAAAAGTTGTGGTTCTTCAAATCGCTAGTAATTTGAAAAAGACTCTCAACGCTAGAGGTTACAAGGTTTACATGACCAGAGGTTCGGACAAATTTGTCAAACTTAGCGAGAGAACCAAGTGGGCGAACAATAAATGCGCGGATATATTTATAAGCGTACACGCAAACGCGGTCGCTAAAAAATACGCAAAAGATTCGCAGGGAATAGAATGCTATTTTCTTTCGCAATCGCGTTCCGAGAGGGCGAAGAGAGTTTCAGAAAAAGAGAACTCGGCGGATTTGAGCGACATGAACTTTTACGGCAAAGAGAGTTTTTTGAATACCTTAAGTTCGCACAACATAATTGCCGCGAATAAATTGGCCATAGACCTTCAAAGAGGAATGCTTGGCTCCTTAAACAAAAGCTATAAAGACGTTCACGACGGCGGGGTGAGAGAGGGGCCTTTTTGGGTTTTGGTCGGAGCTCAGATGCCCTCCGTTTTAGTGGAAGTCGGTTTTATATCTCATCCAGAAGAGGCCAAAAGATTGATTGATTCCAAATACCAAGAACAGTTGGCGCTTGGTTTGGCCAATGGAGTGGAACGCTACTTTTTAAATAACTAAAAAGAAGCCATCAAGCCTCTACTTTATATTCCAAAACACCGGCTCTCGACTCTTTATCGCTGATTATCGCTTCAATCTGCTGTTTTACTTTGTCGTATACGTATTGTTCTTTGAAGCCAATAATCCTTCCTCCAGCCGCGTTTGGATGTCCGCCTCCGTTAGCCCATTCTTTTGATATTTGGGCGACGCTCACTTGGTTGTTGGCTCTGAGACTCATGGCCCCTTTGTAGCTTACGTCGACTATGAAATCATATTCTGGATAGGCGAGTAAAAATCCATTTCCAACAATGGAAGTGTTTCCAACCGCGTAGCTCAAATAGCCTTTGTAGCCTTTGTAATATATTGTATGGGTATTTTTCTTCGTTCCCAATAATCCTACAATGTATTTTGTCGAGAGGTTGTCGAGGGTGTCGTCTTTATCTATTTTGAAAAAATCTTTTTTGATGGCGTGTATTTTTTCATCAAGAACGATGGCGGCGTTTTCTTCATCCAAATATTTTACGGCTTCTAGTAAAAGTGAAAGTTTGTAGTTTGAATCTTCATCCGCAAACATAATGCGGTTGAGTTCCCTTGTCTCGGTGACGAGTCGCATGCACACTTTTCCATACTCAAAATTTAGTACTTCCTCTTGTTTCCACAAATCAACCGCGTTTACGACGTTTACGTATTGATTCATCCACTTTGGCTCGTCAAATTCAAAGTTTTCCTTTGCGTAATCATAAACTATTTTAGTCGCGCATCTGTTTACGTCAAGGTAGTACCAATCGTGTTTTTTAGCGCTCTCTTCACCGCTTCCGTGATGGTCGAGCAGAGTTATTATCACATTGTATTTATCGGTGTTTAGTTTTGCGACTTCGTTGGTCAACCATCTGGATTCATCGGCTGTAAGATTAAGGTCCGAGATAAGAATGAGGGCGCTTTTGTTACTCTTTTTAATATTTTGCAAAATGAGATCAAGCTTCGATTTTACTTCCGCGCCGTAGTTGGCGTTGTAGTTGAATTTTTCGTATGGAGTGTATTTCATCACTAACTGACAGCTATATCCGTCTAGGTCAATGTGTGAGAGGTGGTGAATTGTTTCTTGCATGTTTCTTGCCTTTTTATTTTATGTGTGTTTTATTTACGTTTTAATCGTAATGGAGCCCATTACTTCAAACGTGGCGCTTGAGTCTATCTCGGCGTGAGAGAGAGTGACGACGTCCAAAGAAAAACGCTCGAATATTTCGGCGATTCCACGGCGAAGTTGAGGATCGACTATGATGATGACAGGAGACACGCCTTTTTGCAACAAGTCGGCCGCCTTGGCGCTCGTCGCCTGTATGAGGGCGTTTATCTCTCCCACGTTCAACAGCAGGGTTCTCGCTCCGGATTGTTCCTGTGATTTTTCCAGCATTAGCTGTTCGCTATTGGTGTCAAAGGTTAGAAGCCTTATGACGCCATCGTCGCTAGAATACATCTGAGTGATGATGCGAGAGAGTTTCGCTCGCACTTGTTCCGTTATCACTTCCACGTTTTTAGTAAATTCCGCGATATCGGCTATGGTTTCCAAAACGGTCAACATGTCTTTGAGCGGGATTTTTTCATGTAAAAGGGCTTTGAGCACGCGCTGAATGAGACCAATTGAAGCGACCTTAAGAACGTCGTCCACAATAACGGGGAAGTCGCCTTTGATTTTATTTATCAAAGTCTGCACTTCTTGGCGGGTGAGCAGGTCTTCGGCGTTTCGTTTGATAAGTTCGCTCATGTGCGTCGATATGACCGTCGCGGGATCGACAACCGTATAGCCGTTAATAATCGCGTCCTCTTTTAACTCTGGAGCTATCCAAAGCGCGTCAAGTCCAAACGCCGGCTCTTTCGTTGGGTCTCCTTTGATGTCTCCAGTCGCCATTCCGCTATCCATAGCGAGGAATTTATCGGGAACTATCGAACCCTCTCCAATAGAGACCCCTTTGAGGAGGATTTGATATTGTTGAGGCATTAAGTGCAGGTTGTCTCGTATACGAACTTGCGGCATTAAAAAACCAAAATCACTGGCGATTTTGCGTCTCATGGAGCGGATGCGTTCAAGTAAATCGCCACCTTGATTGGCGTCGGCTAGACGAATCAGCTGATAACCAAGAGTAAGTTCGAGCATTTCGACTTTAAGTATGTCTTCGAGCGCGGATTCTTCTTCTTTGGCGATTTCCTCGTTCGTTTTTTTAGGTTTAACGATACTTTGCTCTTTTTCCAACTGAGCCGGCGATTTTTTACCAACTATGTTTTCAACGTTAAGTATGGTAAGCTCGCCTCTGTCGTATTTATAAATCGACCAACCAAGAAGTGAGAACATAATTCCGACAAATCCCATGGAAGCGGTTGGAAGTCCAGGAACAAGCGCGAATAAAATCATGATGAATCCAACGATCATCATGATTTTAGAGTTACCCATCATCTGGTTTATCGTGCCCTCGGCGAAGTTGTCGCCATCTCCGGAGGAGCGAGTTATCATGATACCCGTGGCGGTGGATATGATAAGCGCTGGAATCTGGCCCACCAAGCCGTCGCCAATGGTTAAGAGCGTAAACGTCGAAGCGCTGTCTCCAACGCTCATTTCGTGTTGAAAAACTCCTATAAGAAACCCGCCTATGATGTTTATGAGCGTGATGATGATACCCGCGACGGCGTCACCCTTTACGAATTTGCTCGAACCGTCCATCGCTCCATAAAAGTTCGCGTCTTGAAGTATTTCCGCGCGGCGTTGTTTGGCCTGAGCGTCGTCGATTAGCCCAGCGTTTAGGTCGGCGTCAACCGCCATTTGTTTACCGGGCATGGAATCGAGAACGAAGCGAGCGGCAACTTCGGCGACTCTCGTCGAACCTTTGGTAATAACCATAAAATTGATAAGAACCAAAATGGAAAAAACTATAATACCGATGACAAAGTTACCGCCAACGACAAAATCGCCAAAACTGGTAATGATGCTGCTGACGTTGTCGGTTCCCTCATGCCCATGACTCAAAATCATTCTAGTCGTAGCGACGTTTAGTGAGAGCCTAAACAAAGTGATAATTAGAATGAGGGTTGGAAAAGTTGTCAAGTCGGTTGGTTTGGGTATGTAAAGTGAAATGAGCAAAATCAAAATAGCCATGGACATCGAAACGGTTAAAAGCAAATCCAATATGGCTGATGGAAGCGGCACTATGATAATGGCTAAAATCGCCATAACGAATATGACGACGCTTAAGTCTTTTTGACCTAAAAGAAAATTGAGAGTTACTCCAACTTGCTGTCTAAGCGTTAATTTTCTTGCCAAAAGTTAATCTTCTAAAATATCAGCTAGCGTAAGCTCGGCTAAAAAAGAATCAATCTTGCCTTGTAGTTTGTTTAGAAATGGCCATATCGAACAGATTTCCGCTCTATCGGATGGACAATCGTCAACCGAAGAAGAGCAGTCGAAGACGGCTGGCATTTTTCCCTCGACGCATGAAATAATCTCCAACATGCTGATGCTTTTGGGCTCTTTCGCCAAAACAAAACCGCCATTGACTCCTTTGAAAGATTTCAATATTTCTTCTTTGGCAAGAGCTTGAAGTATTTTCGCTAAAAAACTTTTTGAGATTGAAAGTTCTCTCGATAGCGTGTCGTTGTCTCGCGGTTTGTCCGCTTTTGATAAAAGAATGAGAGAAAGTATCGCATATTCGCTAGCGCGGGTTATTAACATAATTCATAAACTTTGTGTTGTATTTTAAAAGTTAGATTATAGCCAAAGAACTTAAAAATAACGTTACGTTTTAATTACAACTTTGTTTCTGCCAGTTGTTTTGGCTTCATAGAGGGCTTCATCGGAGGCTTTTATCATCTCGTCGAGCGATTCTAACATTCCAAAGCGTACGCCGGTGGAGATTGTGTAAGATATTTCCACGCCATGTGATTTTATAATATTTGCTTCAAACGAGGCTCTTATTTTTTCAAAAAGTAAGCTTACGTTTTCTAGGCTTATATCTTCTAGTAGTATGCAAAACTCTTCCCCGCCAAAACGTGAAACTAAATCCGACTCTCTCAAATTCTCGTTTAGAATTTTTTTCACTTCTTTTATCGCGTCGTCTCCAACGTCATGACCATAAACGTCGTTTATGTTTTTAAACTTGTCTATGTCAACCATAACGAGAGCGATTGGAGCGTTGTTTCTTTTATTCTTATGGTAGATGGACGTTCCACTGTCAAAAAAGTAGCGTCTGTTAAACATGCCGGTTAGGAAGTCTTTGTTCGCCATGTCTTTTATCTGAGAGAATAGGTCTAAAAGTTCTAAATTGGAGTTTATCCTAACTACAACTTCACTATTGGAAAAAGGTTTGTTTATAAAGTCGTTCGCGCCAAAACGTAAAAAATCATTTACTACGTTCTCTTTATTGAGCGAACTGATTACTATTATGGATAATTCGTCTTTTTTAAATTTTGTCCGCAATTGATAGGTTAAATCAAGACCATTCATCTTGGGCATTTCATAATCCGTTATAACGAGAGAAATGGATTTGTTCCCTTCAAGTATTTTTAAAGCTTCTTCTCCATTTTCAGCCTCAAGAACGTTTAAGTGAATGCCGCTTAAGATTTTTCTAAGAGCCATTCTGTACGTTTTAGAGTCGTCAACTATAAGGACCGAAACGTCATAATTTTTGAGAGTTCTATCTATGGCTTTTACCGCAAACTTTATGCTAGCTTGGTCGTTTTTTAAAACAAAATCAACTATGTTTTTTTTCATGACGGAGTCTTTTAACTCTTTGTTGATCGTAGCGGAAAGAATCACGGCTGGAATTTTGTTGGCGATGGCCAATTCCACTATCTCACCATCTGGCGCGTCTGGAAGGTTTAGGTCAAGAAGCGCCGCGTGAAATCCACCTTGACGCTCGCGCACGAGACGCATGGCGCTTTTGTAATCCTCCGCGTAATACGCGTCGATATCCGGATAGTGCTCTATCTCTGATTTTAGTAACGCTAAGATAGTCTTACTATCGTCTACTACAAGTACTTTTTTCATGGGATGATTTTAGTGGTAATTGTATAAAACCAAGATTAATTGGCTACAATTCCAGTTCAACTTTACTCATTGAGTGTAAACGTTAGATTATTATACCCATCAGGAGGCTATTATGGCTTTAGATTCGGCT
>ERZ889078.1919-NODE-1919-length-15609-cov-6.876688_pt1 | contig 15609 bp, 12 predicted proteins | sample MGYA00521266_ERZ889078 | MGnify/ENA primary metagenome ERZ889078 (study PRJEB32303, sample SAMEA104408618) | aquatic metagenome | biome: Brackish water; feature: Pelagic; material: water | place: Baltic Sea | collected 2014-06-16T06:34:00 | depth 76,534 m ...
GTACGTCCACCTCGTCTGGTCGACGTGGGACCGTGAGCCCGCGGTCACAACGGAAGTGCAACAGTAGCTCTGGCCGATGGGCGACATCGCGGCGCTGCCATGGGTCTCGGAGGTTCGGTTGCCAATGCGCGTGCGACGGCGGATTTTGGCGAAATGACATGGGATCGCAGCCGACGCGGACCGTGATGAGACGCGGCGTCGCTGAGCCCGACGCGCGCAGGTGCGTACGCCGCGCAGTCGGCCGCGTGACCAACGCCTACTTGATGTAGCTCTGGCACAGCCCACCCTCGCAAGTGATGGCGATGAGGCCGCTCCCAGCGTTGTCGCCGTCCTCCGCCAGCACCGGCTTGGGGATACAGTCGCAGATGGGCTGGAGCTTGTTGCACGCGAACTCCGTGGACTCGATCGCCGACTTGCTCGTCTTGGTCACGCCCCAGGCGATCTGACTGCCGCAGCAATCGACCTGATGCAGCATGTACGTGCAGTCCTTGGTGGACTGGCACCACTTGTAAGGCTGCGGTTGCTTGACGCCACTCACGTCACATTTCCCAGCGGAGCTGGGCACCGTCGCGAGGCACACGCCGGCCTTGCACACTGGGACCACCGGACCGTTTGAGAGCGCAACGCGCCCATCTTCGGCGACTGTCGGCATCGAGGCACAGCCGCAGTCAGGGTATTGGCTCTGGCACGTCTGCTCCGCGGCTTGATAGGCGGTGGCCTCTGATTTGGCGATGGCGTGTGCGATCTGAGTCCCGCAGCAGTTGACCTGGTGCTGCACAGCGACGCAGTCGGCGTCGACCTGGCAACCCTTCGAAAACGCCGGAAACATCAGGTTTTTGCCGACGCAGATCACGCCAGGGACGCCGCCACCGTCGGCGACAAGCGCGTCGGATGGGGTTGTGTCGGGTGTGGCGTCGCTCGTCAGGGCGTCCACGCTGCCGACGTCTGTAGCGCCGCTATCCTGGTGGCTTGTGTCCGGGCTCCCGATGTCTGCGACGACGGTGTCTGCGACGACCGCGTCTGCGACGACTGCGTCCGCGATGAGGGCGTCGGCGGCGAGCCCTGCGTCAGCTCCTGCGTCGGCGGCGGCGGCGTCGGCGGCTGCCGCTGGCGGCTTGGACGTATCGGTCCCGCAGGCAGTGAATCCACAGGCCCACAGGATGATCACGAGGCCGCGCGGGGCATGGCGCCTGTGCAACGCGGGGTGTGTGAAGCTCGTTGTCATGATCTCTGGCTCCTGCGATGAGATGGGACCTGCCTCTCCGCAGCCTCGTCCGTCAGGGCCGCTTCGTCCATAGGCAACGCCCAGTCTCGGCGTCACACGCCAGCTTGCCGGATGGACGTTGGACGCGCCGTCCGCGAAGATTACCCTCTATGGTGATCTCCGCGTCTACCTGGGCGCTTCGAGGGAACATGAGCGGTCTCATAGGCAAGTTGACCGCAGCCCTGCTGGCGGCGCTGCTTGTGGCGGGCTGCGGTGGCCGGGGCGTCGGCGGCGTCGATCTGGCCGATACCAGCGACGCGGTGGACGCGAGCAGCGGAAACGCGGCCGGCGCGGTCGATACGGCCGGCGTCGTTGATGTGGACCGCACCATCGACGCGAGCGGTGCAATCGATGCGAGCGACGCAGTCGATGCCAACGACGGCGGTGGTGCCGACGCTGGGCCGAGCGATGCGTCGCCAGATCGGGTCGTAAACACCGCGCCGGGCGGCGACACGTCAACGGTCGCGGACGCTGAGAATACGGGCGATTCGGAGCTGGGCGACGTGGCAGCCGTTGGCGTCGGCGAGGCCGACGTGCCGCCCGCGGCTGACACGGCGTCGCCTGACACGGCGTCGCCTGACACGGCTCCTGCTGACACCGGTCCCGCCGACACGGGACCCGCCGACACGGGACCCGCCGACACGGGACCCGCCGACTCGGGTCCTGGCCAAGCAGACGCCGTGCCGGACGTCAGCGACAGCGGGATGACCGACGCTGCGACGACCGACGCTGCGGCGACCGACGCTGCGACGACCGACGCTGGGACCCAAGACGCCACCTCGATCGCAGACGCAGCCCTCGTCGACGCGCCGCAACCGTGCGTCGATCCGGTGGTGACGACCGTGATCCACCTCGCTGTCGATGGCCTGCAAGCCAAAGGCATCGCGGCGCTCATCGCGGCGGGCAAGGCGCCGAACTTCAAGCGGCTGGTGACCGAGGGCGCGTCCACGCATGACGCGCGCTGCGACTTCACGCACAGCGTCACGCTGCCAAACATGACCGCGATGATGACGGGCCTCGCCGTGTCGGCCGTAGCGGGAAAGCCGGCGACGATGTTTCACGGCTACGTGGACAATGTGTCCGTCGCGCCCGGCGTGACGCTGCACAACGCGGGCAACCCAGCGCTGTCCTACGTGCGCAGCATCTTCGATCTGGCCCACGACTACGGCCTGCGCACGGCGCTGTACAGCAGCAAGGTGAAGTTTGCGCTCTTTGAGCAGAGCTGGGACGCCAAGGCCGGCGCCGCGGACCTAGTGGGTGTCGACAATGGCAAGAACAAGATCGACGACAAGCTCATGGACGCGGACACGGCCAAGCTGATGAACGCCTTCATCGCGGCGTCGACCAAGCAGCCCTACAGCTACGCCTTTGTGCACCTGTGGGATCCAGACCAGATCGGTCACTTGAAGGGGTGGGGCAGTCCGCAATGGCAGGTGGCGGTGATCCACGTCGACACCCAGCTCGGCAAGCTCCTCAACCACATCGAGAGCCACCCGAAGCTCGCGGGTCACACGGTGCTGCTGGTCACGGCGGACCATGGTGGTCATCTCAAAAATCACTCGAACCAGACCCACCCGGACATCTACACCATCCCATTTTACCTCTGGGGAGCGCGCATCGCGAAGGGCAAAGACCTGTACGGGCAGCTGACCAACCGCACGGCGCCGGGCGCGACCCTCCCCGACTACACCGCGAAGGCGCAGCCGCTCCGCAATGGTGACTCAGCGGCCATCGCTGCGATGTTGCTCGGGTTGCCGACCTTGCCGGGCGCTCTCATGGTGGACGCTGGGTTGACGCTGACGTCGTGCAAGAACTGACGGCAAAACTCCGATACACTCCCCGTGCGCGCCTGATACGCGCCGGATAGACGCTTGCTACGCAAAGGGTACAGATGAGCCAAAGCCTTGAAGATCGCATGCGAGTTTTGGAGATCGTCGCGCAGGTGCTGGTGGTGGACTTCGCCATCACGCTGGAGGAGGACGACTTCTTCGACCGCCTCGTCGCGCAGCTCGCGCTGACCGCGGAGCAGCGCGCCGCCGTCGTCAAACGCGTCAACATCGGGGATCCGGTGGAGCTGGTCGCGGCGCAACTCGGCCCGGAGTCACGCGTGAACCTGATGCGGATCCTGGCCGAAGCGGCGGCCATCGACGGTCAGATCGTAGCCCGCGAGGTCGAGGTCATCGAGCGAATTGGCGCCGTGCTGGCGTTTCAGACCGCCCATCCTGGGCGGCTGCCGCCGGACCAGCGCTGAGCTTGTGGCGGCGACAACCGCGATCTTCCGGGCTCAGGAGCAGATGTTGACGCGCCACGGCACAGCGGTGACCGCGCGCACAAGCGCCCTGGTCCCCGCGCGACGACGCGCGCTCCGCATTGGGCCACTGGCGCTCGTAGCCAGCGCCTGCTTCCCGACCGCGGGTTGGGCCTTGGCCACCGACGACCACGCCGGGAGCGACGCCATGACGGCGTTGCACGGCACCTACGCGCAACTGATTCTGGCGACGCTCAGCCTCGCCGCGGTGGCGGCCCTCTCGCTGGTCTATCACGCCAGCAGACCGAGAAATCAGGGGCTGAGCGCGCCAGTGCTCGGACTACACCTCAAGATCACACACATGCTGCCCGCCGCGATCCAGGTCGCGATCTACGGCTACTGGGCGCTGTACTGGCGCCAACTTCCGAGTCTACTGCCGATGATTGGCCTGCAGCTCGTGTGGGCTTTTGCGTTGGACGCGCTGCTGGCCGTGTGGCGCACCGGCCGCTGGGTGGTTCGCGCCGGCCCGGTGCCGATCGTGCTGAGCGCCAACCTCGTCGCCCTCTTCGCCCCGGTGAGCTGGCCGCTCGCGATCGCGATGATCTCGCTCGCCCTGCTGTCGCGCGACTTCATTCGCCACCAGGGCAAACACGTCTTCAATCCATCGGCGTTTGGGGTCTCCGCCATCGGGCTGCTCAACCTCATCTGGCCCTCACTGGGCTACAGCGACCGGGCCCACCAGTTCGACCTAGCGCCGAGCATGACGGAGGTGGTCGTGCTGCTCGCGCTCATCGTGCAGCTGCGCCTGCCGGTGGTGCTCTCGACGCTGGGCGCCGGCCTCGCGCTGAACACGCTGGCGTTGATGGGGTTGCACGTCCTGTCGCCGTCCTGGGCGCCCGTCACGCTCATCCTGCTGCTGTTCCTCACCGATCCCGCCACGATCCCGCGCTCGCCGCTCGGCCGGCTGCTGTTTGGCCTGCTCGCCGGCGCGCTGATGGGGCTCATCGGCCACGGCCTCGAGACGCTGAACTACTCGGATTTCTACGCTAAGGTCGTGGCGGTGCCGCTCGCGAATCTGGCCAGCCCGGCGCTTGAGCGGTGCGCTGCTGGGTTGACTGTGCGCTTGCCGAGGCTGCAGCGGGCGCTCTCGCCCCGCCTCAACCGTGTGCACATCGCGCTGTGGTTGGCGTTGGTCGCGATGGGGCTCAGCGATGGTGTGAAGGCCGAACGACTGGCGCCGCGACGCGTCGCGATGCACAGGGAGAACCGCACGCCTTTTCTGGTCGTGACGCCGGCCGGGCGCACGCCGTGCCGCGCGAATCCGCTGTATTGTCAGCCTTTGCGCCTGGATCTGGAGCTGGGCTGCTGGGCGGCTGAGCTGGTCGACGCGTCCGCGCGGCGCTGCGCCGGACCGCCGGGTTTGCGTGGTCTCGACTAGGGTCTCGGCGGCTACGCTGGCGCGAACGTCTGGCGCGCTGGCATCACGCGAGGCAGCGTCACGCCGCGCTCATGCCGCCCGATCACCCCGGCCAGCCGGTCTCCGAGCCGCTGTAGATGCGCCGGCGCGTCGTCGTCAGCGTCACGCCGCAGGTGCAGATCGAAGCGTCGCGTACCCGCCAAACACCGCGAACCGCGCGTCCGCGCCCACAGACCGATCTCAGCGTGCCCGCCCGTCTTCAGGTCGACCAATACGAAGATGATCTGACCACCCGGCGCCTCAGCGATATACGCCACGGCCCAATGCGCCGTGAGCGGTCGGCCGTCGCCATACGGCGCGACCAGGGCCTTCGCCCACGCAGCCGGCGGCATCTTCAGCACCTCCGCCGCCTCACGAATCGGGCCGTGCATGCGCTTCGGCGAGCCAGCTGCCGCATGCGCTGCAGAGACCCCAGTCAGCGCGGACGCTGAGGCGACGCCAAAGCCGGCCGCGACGATCTTGTCGAAGAATCCACGACGACTCAGGGGGGCGCGCGCTGTGATCGGGTCATCGATTGAGGGGGTGTTGTCCTGCGTCATGCTGCGTCCTCCGCTGGTCCGTGGCAGTCGTCTCCAGCGCAGCCTGCCACGAAAGCGGTCGCGCATGGGAGTTGATTCTGGCGGCGATCAGGGCGGAACGGACGGCGCTGCAGCGAGCCCCGCCAGCGCTCAGACCCTGGTTTTTCGGCTAGAAAGCCGTCACCACGCCGAGGTGGAGCGCGACGTCGTCTGCAAAATCCGAGTACTGATACCACTCAGCCGACGCCTTCCATCGCAGCCGCTTGTCCATGCGCCAGGACGCGGCGAGGGTGGATCGCACGATGGTGCTGCTGGCCTTCAGCGCGCTGCCGACCGGGACGTTGCCCACGCGCCCCATGCCGTCAAAACGCGCCAACAGATCGAAGTTGCCGACGGGCCACTGCGCGACGACGTAGAACCCATCCTTGAGGAAGTAGGGATCCCAGCCGCCCGTACTTCCGGGCCCATAGACGTATTCGGTCGCCGGGCTGGGCCCGAACCCCATCCGTTGCCGGCGCAGCAGATACTCGGCGCGGACCGTCAGGTTGCCCAGCTTGGCCACCACATCGACGCCCAGCAGCAGATAGTCGAGCTTTCGCTCTGGATCGCCCGTCCCGACCATCGCTGAGACGCCGAGCTTCAGCGAGGTGCGGTCGCCGAGCATGATCATGGACGCGCGGCCGCCGACCGTCGGCTGCGAGTTGTTGTCAACGTAGTACCGCTCGCCTGATCGGGACTGCATGAAGTCGATGTCCGAGGCGCCGCTGCTCGCCCGCAAGCCGCTGACGAGGTACGCCGCCCAATCGAGCTCAAGCGCGTCGCTGATGCTGTGATGACCGAGCACCTGCACGCCGTTGTCGACGAACGGCGCCGGCAGCACGCTCATGTTCCACTCGCGCATCCGCAACATGCGGCCCATGTCGTAGGGCAGGGGCTTGTCGCTGGTGCGGTGGTTGGCGGGGTCGTGGCGATCGGGGAAATCACCGAAGCTCGGCGTGAAGCGACCGGCGCGCAGCGTGATGGCGTCGCTCAGCGCGATATCGACGGCGGCCACACCCGTCTCAAGCCCGTGGCACGAAGAGCAGACCTTGATGGAGGCGTTGATGCGTTTGGTCACGTCGACGGCGAGCTTCAGGCTCAGCTCGGTCGTGAAGCCGTCGAGCGTCACGTCCCGGGGATGGCGTTGTGTGGGAACCGCCAAGTAGTCCAGCTGCGCGGACCCGGCGAGCCGGGACTCGATCGCGCCTGCCAGGCCGCCGTTCAGGCTCAGCGCGAGGACGCCGATGGCCGCGCACAGCCCTGCGGCCACCCACAGCTTGGGTGGCCGCGTTCGTCGGTCAATTGTCACGGGCGCCCTCCGCGATCCAATCGTGAATCGCCTGGATCTGCTCGGTGTTGAGCGCCGGCGCGCCGAGTGGCATCCGGCTGCCACGCTGACCAGCGCCCACGACTTTGGCGAGGAGCTGACTGCTGCACGGCGAACCGCTGACGACGACGCTTGGCCCGGCGTCGTCGCCGCCAGCGCGCAGGCCGGGGAGGCTTGTCAGGTCGAGCCCAGCGTTGGTGAAGCCGACGCCTGCGCCGCTTTTCGGATCGTGGCAGGGCAGACACATGGGCTGGAGGATGGCGTCGTAGACGTCGGTCTTGAACGAGATCTCCACGTCTGGATCCGAGTCATTCGGGTCGCAGGTGACGACCACTGCTGGCCCCAGATCGGGCGCCCACGCCGCACACGCGCTCTGACTGCAGATCAGCAGGGCTCCGACCAAGCACGCGGCGTTGCGGTGATGTCGCTGAAGACAGCGTCGCGGAGGTGTCATGGCGTGAACACCACTCGGGTCGATACATCCACCGTGCCAGTGTCCGGCCGAACGCGACTGCGCAGCCGCGCGACGTGACGGACGACGCAATCGACCAGCGTCTTCGGGGTTCCAGCGCCCTTCACGGCGCGAAAACGACCGTCCTCATCGACCGTGAACGTCACCCGAACCACCGTGGGGCCGCGCAGGCCGGCGGTCTGCCAGCAGGCCTTTGCGCTCGCTGGTAAGCCAGCGAGCGCCTTCGAGATGACCCGCCGGCTGAGGCCGCCGTCAATCTTGAGGCTGCCCAGCGCGATGGCGGGATCGGGGTTGAACGCCGGCTTGGCAACACGCTGTGGAACCGGTGGGGCCGCTGGTTGGGCTGCCGGCATCGCCTTGGCGGTCGGCGACGGCGTCGGCGCTGCCGGGACGTGGCTGGTCTTGGCCGGCGCGACCGGCGCGACCGGCGGTGCCTGCGGCGCTGCTGTCACCGCGACCTTCGCGTGGTTCGCGCCCGCTGGCCTCGGCTCCGCTTTGCGCGCCTCGCTTGACGGGGACTTGGCCGCGCGTCGTCGCCGCGGCACCCTGCGCCGGACGCTGGCGCTCTCCGTCGCAGCGACGTCGATCGCGCCCGGTTTTTCAGCGTTTTCGCTCGTTAGATCGGCGGCGGGCGGCGCGGTCGGCGTCTCCACACCGCGCTGGGCGGTCACGGTCGGTTTGACCTCCGGCGCGTGGGTCGGCGGTGCCGCTGGCGCCACCGTCGGTTGGCGCAGCGGCGCCGACATTGCGACGTTTGGCGCGGTAAGACGCTCGCTCACGGCGGCCACCGGCACGGCTGCCGCCGGGTCAGCGCGGTCATCGCCGAGCCAGACCAGGCCGCCGACCAGCGTCGCGACCACGGCCGCAATCCAGGGCCAAGCCCGCCGCGTGTCACCCGGACGCATCGCGGACTGCGCCGCAAGCGCCGACAGGTCGGGCGCAGCCTCCGGCGCACCCGGCGCAGCCTCCGGTGCACCCGGCGCCACCGATCCGACCGGCGCCGCCGACCCGCCCGGCACCGCCGCCACGCCCGGCTCCGTGCTCGCTTCGCTCGTCAGCCCGCGCAGCATCGACCGCATCGACCGCGCAGACTGAAAGCGCTGCCCCGGTTGCTTCGCCATAGCCGTCGCGATGAACGCGTCGACCTGTGGCCCGAGCTCCGGGCGGATCGCGGAGGGTGGCCGCGCGGTCTCCGTCACGTGGCGATAGACGATGGCAAACGGATTATCGCCCGTGAACGGCACCACGCCAGTCACCAGCCGATAGAGGATGACGCCGCAGGCATACAGATCCGAGCGTGCATCCAGCTTGGCACCCTGGCACTGCTCCGGCGACATGTAGTGCGGGGTGCCTGACACCGAACCGTCCTGCGTCAACGTCTCGCTGCTGTCGGGCCCGAACAGCTTCGCGATGCCGAAGTCACACACCTTCGCCTGCTCTGTGGGCAGACCGCGGTCATCGAGCGCCGCGACCACCATGACGTTGTCCGGTTTCAGGTCGCGATGGACGATGCCGTTGTCGTGGGCTACCGCCAGCGCGCTCAGCACTTGCGACAGCAGCCAGACCGCGCGGTCGAGGCTCAACGGGCCGGTCTCTTCCACGAGCTCGCCGAGCGATTGGCCTTCGAGGTACTCCATGACGATGTAACAAGCGCCGTTCTCCTCGCCGAAATCGAGCACCCGCGTGCTGTTGGGATGCTCGATACGGCTCGCGGCCAGGGCCTCCCGACGAAACCGCTCCATGGCCTGTGGCCGCTGCGTCACCGCGTGATGCAGCAGCTTGATGGCCACGGTGCGCTGCAACGCCGGATGTACGGCCTCGTAGACGACCCCCATCGCGCCCTGGCCGAGCATGCGCCGAATCTCGTACTTGCCGCCGGCGAGCGTCGTTGGCGTCGGCGGCGCGACGAGCGTCGTCGCGCCGACGGTTGAAGTCGCCGCAGGGGGTGAATTCGGTGGTGAAGGAGGACTCGAGGTTGTCATGGCATCACCGAAGGCGTGGTGCAGACGTGATCGTTACTCTTGCAGGGCGCATGACAACCCACACAGGAGCCCTTGGACGCCGGATCTCCGCCTCCGCAGCAGTCTCGGACACCGCCGCTGTTGTCGATCAGGTACCAGCGCCAATCGGCCGCCGCCGGGTCGCTGCCGACCGCGCCCTTCTCCATGGCCGTGTACCGCGCCAGGATGCTGCACGCGGTGTCCTCGTACTGCGACTTGACCAACACCGTGCCCTCGGGAAGCGGCGTCTCGCCTTTCATGAACGCGTCGCGGCCGACGTCGTTAATCCAGACCACGACGTGGTCGCCCGTGGGGTGCGAACTCGGTTTGCAGTTGTGGATTTTGGTGTAGACCTGCTGGTAGTCCTCTGGAAACGGTGTCTCCGTGTCCCACGTCGAACATCCCGACATCGCCGCCAAAACCAGCGCTATCCGCGCCAGCGTGGGCGCCGACGGATGCGCCGTCGGGCGTGGCGCGTGCGTCAGCTGTGCAGCGGTAGGGACGCCAGACGATGGGGGCGGGCAGCTCGGCATGGACAGGCGACGCTCTGTTCGGGGTGGCGGAGGTGTGGACGACCAGGTTGGGCGTGGTCGAGTGTACCCACGTGACGCTGACTGCGCGACCTATTCGCATGCTTGGCCGCTACCCAGCGTCGTGTGGGCTGGACCCCTGGCTGCCCAACGTGGGACAAACTGCGTCGGCCAGCTGTCCAGCGCACGGATGGCAAGCAGGATTCGACGCCGGTCCAACGAGGTCTCATGCCAAATCACACAGCGAATCACGGCGCGTCCACGGCGCTCGCGCCGGTCCAGGGAACGGTCGCGCCCGGCTTCGAGCCCGTACGTGCGGTGTTTGAGCAGCATTTTGTCGACGCCGGTGAGGTTGGCGCGTCGCTGTGCGTCTACCGCGACGGCGCGCCCCTCGTGGACCTCTGGGGCGGCATCGCGGACGTGCACACGGGCGCCCATTGGCAGGCTGATACGCTCGTCAACACCTTCAGTGTCACCAAAGGCGCCGTCGCGCACGCGCTGCTGCGTCTCGAGGATCGGGGCGAACTCAACCTCGACGACCCCGTCGCGCAGCATTGGCCAGCGTTCGCGGCGGCCGGCAAAGCGGGCATCACGCTGCGTCAGATTCTAAATCACACCTCCGGCCTGATCGCGGTCGACGCGCCGTTGTCGTTGGTTGAGGTGCTGGCCTGGGAGCCGGTCGAGAGGGCGCTGATCGCGCAGGCGCCGCTCTGGGAGCCTGGGACGCAGCAGGGCTATCACGCCGTGACTTGGGGTATGCTCGTGCGCGCGATCGTGCCGCGCATCGTCGGCCGCAGCGTGGGGGCGGTGCTCGCAGAGATCGCCGGACCGCTCGGCGCCGACACCTTCGTCGGTCTGCCGCAGACGGAGCTGGGTCGGTGCGCGCCGCTCATTCCGACCCTGAAATATTCGGGCATCGCCACCGTGCTGGGCGCCATGATGCGAAGCGGAATCGACGGCAACTTCTTCCGCAGCACGCTGCTGCGACCTCGGTCGCCCGGCGCGCGCGCGGTGGCGAACCCGAAGGAGCTCGGCGCCATGGGCTTCGCCAACTACGATCTGCCCGCCGTGCGCATGGCCGAGCTGCCGTGGGCCAATCTCCACGCCTCGGCCCGTGGTCTGGCGCGGCTCTATGCGCCGCTGGCAGGCGATGGATCCGCGTTTGGCGTGCGCACCGTCTCGGCCGCAGCGGCGGCGCGACCCCGGCAGCCGCAGTCCTGGAGCGAGGTCGACACCACCCTGCGCAAGCCGCTTGGGTTCTCGCAAGGGTTCCTCAAGGAGGAGGCCACCATGTTCAGCCCCAACCCCGGCTGGATGGGCCATTCGGGCACCGGCGGCGCGCTCGGCTACGCAGATCCCGACGCGGCCATCAGTTTTGGCTACACGATGAACCGCATGCGCCCCAACGTGCGCTCGCCCACGGCGCTGGCGCTGTCGCGGGCCGTCTACGCCTGCCTGGGCACGCCCGTGAAGGGGCGGTAGACGCCGCAGCCAGCGCAGATTTCTGCTACGTTGCGGCCGTCGCCGTCGCCGCCCTGCCACCAAGGACTGCCCCTACCCCGCACCCCACTTTGACCGTATCGCAGACGCTAGCCGTCGCCCCCCGGAGGACCCCATCATGGCTCGATTTGCACGCTCCATTTGTCTGACGGTGGTCGCGGCCCTCGCCCTCACGAGCTGCGCTGCCGATGAGGAAGGCGCCGACACCAAGACCGTCGTGGACGGAGCCGGCGGCGACGACGCTGCCCTAGCTGACGGCGCCGCCGCAGACACGGTGGCATCAGACGCCGGCGGCACCACCGACGCCGCAGCCACGGTGGATGCCACGAGCGCAGTCGACGCCACCAGCCCCGACGCCACCAGCCCCGACGCCACCACCACTGACGCGGGCGGCCCTGACGCCACGGCGGGCGACACTGCGAGCGAAAAGCCCGACGTTCCGGCCAAAAAGTGCGGTGACGGAGTCTGCGAAGCACCCGGCGAGACCTTGCTCACGTGCGCAGTCGACTGTGCCGGTGGCGCCAACTGCGGCGACGGCAAGTGCGATGGCGCCCAGGAGAACGCGTTCAGCTGCAAGAAAGACTGTGAGGTCACCGCCACCAAGGCTGTCGGCTGCATCATGACAGGCTGCATCACCGACGTGGTGGCCTGCCTCTCCGACAGCGACTGCGGCAAGGCCCTCGGCTGTGTCCAAGGCTGCGGCAGCGATTTCGCCTGCCTCACCAAGTGCGGCGCCAACACCTCACCGGCGACCCAGCAAACCCTCGGCGGCGTGGTGCTGTGCGGCGTGCAGCAGGGCTGCTTCGGCGTCGGTGGCGACGGCGGCAAATGCGGCAACGGCAAGTGCGAAGGCCCCACCGAAAACCCAGCGACGTGTGTGAAGGATTGCCCGGCGCCGGTGTGCGGCGACGGCACGTGCACGCCACCCTTGGAGAGCTACATCCTCTGTGGCAAAGACTGCAGCAAGCCAGTGTGCGGCGACGGCACCTGCACCCCCATCTTCGAGTCCGTCCTCACCTGCGCCAAAGACTGCACGCCGTCGACGTGCGGGGACGGCAAGTGCGACAAACCCGCCGAGACCAGCCTCAACTGCTTCGCCGACTGCAAGCCGGGCAACAAGCAGGCCAACTGCATCGCGCAGAAGTGCATCGCGGAGGGGTTGGCATGCGCCGGCGACCTCAAGTGTCTACAGGCCAGCATCTGCACGGGAAATTGTAGCGACGAGACCTGCTTTGATACGTGCGGCAAGGACCTGCCCAAGGGCAGCACGACGCTGTTTGGCGCCATCAAGGCCTGCGGGACCAAGAACACCTGCTTCTAGGCCGCGGTGGTGACGCGGCGCTGTGCGTTGTCCTGCCCGCGGCGCTATGCGTGGCGACGGCGATACGCGAGCAGCACCAGCATCGCCAGCGCCAGCAGACCAGCGAGGCCGTTGGGGTTGCCAGCGGGCGCGGCGCTGCAGAGGCCGCCGCTGTCTGCGGGAGCGGTCGTGGACGGCTGTGTCCCGGTCTGCGTGTCGTTGGTGGAGACGACGCTGTCGGCCACAGCAGCCGTATCTTCGCCGCCGCCGTCGGTCCCCGCGACCACGTCTGGCGCTGGTGCGCCGGCGTCGGTGGTTCCGCCAGCGTCGCCGATCGCCCCCGCGTCCTGGTTCGATCCACCGGCGTCCGCGGCGCCGCTCGACTTGAACGTGCAGCTCCCCACGCTGCCCTGCGCGACCTCGCACACGAGCCCGAACGGACACGAGTTTGGCCCGAACGGGTTGCAGGCTTGGCCGCACTTGCCCTTGTCGCAAAACAACGCCGCGCAGGTGGTGTCGCCGCTGCACACCGCACCAAACCCTTCGGGTCCCTTGGTCGAACAGACACCTTTCGGGTTGTTCGCTTCGAGCCGGACGCACGCCTTGCCAGTCGGGCAGCCCGAGCTGGCCGAGAAGATGGAGCAGCTCGCCGCGCAGACCTGATTGAGGCACAGGTCGCTCACGCACTCCTCGTCGCCCACGCATGCCAAGCCATCGGTCACACACGCGACTTTTTTGCCGGCTGTGCAGTATTTCGCACCGGATTGAAACGTCGTGCATTCGTGGCCGCAGGGGCAATCTCCGGTGTTGTTACACGTCGCCGAGCACGTCGACTTGCCGTCGACGGTCAAGCACGCTCCTGTGCTGCACTCCGATGGTTTGGTGCAGCTGTCGCCCATTTGTTTGTCGCCGAGCTTGGTGCACGCGCCGCCGCCACCCGATAATGGCGAGCAAGTGAAGCCGCTGGCGCACTGGCTGTCGGTCGAGCAGGGCTGCACGCACGTGCCTGCGCCCGCGCCGCCGATACACAGCCCGCTGTTGCAGTCGCTCGAGCCCGCGCAGGCCTCGCCATCGCCCTTCTTCTTCGCCGCCGGGAAGCACGCCGACGCGCCACCGCTCACCTGAAAGCACTGGTAGCCGGTCGGGCAGGTCGCTTGCCCTGCGCCGCAGAGCTGCGTGCACATGTATGTGCCATCCGAGGGCCCGCAGATGCTGCTCGCGCAGTCGCTTGAGCTGCTGCAGGTCTCGCCCAGCTTCTTGCTTCCGCCCGGAAAACAGGCCTTCTTGCCGCTGGTGAGCTGCAGGCAGTTGAACCCCGATTTGCAGGCGGCCGTCGCGCAGTTCGGGGTGCAGAGGCCCGATCCACCGCTGCCGACGCAGATGTTGCTGTCACATTGGGTTGACGCAGTGCAGACCGCTCCGTCTGCCTTCTTGCCCGGTGTAGTGCCGCCGCCGGACGCCTTGATGCACGCGCCGTAAGACTTGCCGACAAACTTGCTGCACGTCTCGCCGCTCGCGCAGTTTCCGTCGGTCGTGCAGGGCTGCTCACAGGTGGTCTGGCCGCCGCTGTTGACGCAGAGCTGGCTTTTGCACTCCGCGCTCGCCGCGCAGGTCTCTCCGAGATCCTTGGTGCCCGTCGTCCCCGAGCCAGTCGACTTGATGCACGCGCCCTGCGTGGTCGAGCCCTGGTACTTCTGACACGCGAACCCACTCGGGCAGGCGCCGGATTGCGTCGGGTTACAGGTCTGGCTGCACACCGACTGCGATCCTGAGAGCGGCTGGCAGAAGGTGGGCGTGCCGCAGTCGATGTCGCTCACGCACGCGTCGCCCAGCTTCTTGCCGCCGGTCGGCACAGAGGCCGCAGGGCCATTGCAGATGTTCGACGCGCAGGAGATCTGCCCGACGTAGAACTCGCCGCTGGGCCCATCATCCACCACGTAGGGGCAGTCCTTATTCGACGCGCACGGCAGCCCCTTGCCCGCGGGATACAGAAAACACATGCCGTTGATGTCGTCTTGCGCGGGCGTGCGGGATCCCATGAACGGATCGGCCGTCGGTCCCATCGTCTCAGGCTCGGTCTTGGAGGGGTACAGGTTGTGCTGCAAGCCGAAGAAATGGCCGATTTCGTGCACCGAGACGTTCATCACGTCGGTGCTGTAGTTCTTGCCGCTCATGGACCAGGTCTGCAGGTAACCGTTCATGGCGATGTCCGCCTCAAAGATCGCGCCCGCCTTGTTGCCGGTGGTGTAGAAGACCGGCGAGGTCACCCCGAGCACGTACTTGCCGCTCTGCCATGCGCTGTTCTCGATCCAGGCGAACTCGTTGGCGCCGTTGGTGTTGTAGCCGACCGCCGTCAACTTCAGGTTGTAGCTGGCCGCGCCCTCGGTGAACGTCAGGTTCGAGCACGCCGGCGGCTCCCAGGCCTTGAAGCTCTTGCGCACCTCCGCCAAACAGGCCGCCGCGCTCAGATCTGCCGAACAGGCCGGATGCAGCTGGTACTTCACCGTCGACGAGCTCCACCGGATGATCTCGCCCGAGCTGCCGTTGGTCATGTTCACCGACGCCGCCGAGGCGGTGCCGGTCAGCGCGACGAGGCAGACCGCGAGGGTCAGACAACGAATGACGAGCGCGCGAGCAGGGCGGAGCATCATGGCAACCTCTGAGGCTTCGAGCGGACGACGCCAACCCGCGGGGGAGGGCGCGTCGTCAGGCGGGCGGGCCGAGAGGGTAGGCAATGCCTCTACAGGTCGCAATCGCGCCGTGCGGTGCATGGCTGCAAACCGTGCAGAAAGCCAGAGATCTGGGCGATGAGCGCGGCCCGGCGAGGCGATGCCCCACCAGGCCGCGCCAGCGACGCTTCAGCCAGTGATGACTGCGGCTGAGGGCCTCGATCATCGTTTCGTCCATGACGGTAGACCAGGCAGTCTCGCGAAC
>ERZ889078.1921-NODE-1921-length-15598-cov-7.301744_pt1 | contig 15598 bp, 6 predicted proteins | sample MGYA00521266_ERZ889078 | MGnify/ENA primary metagenome ERZ889078 (study PRJEB32303, sample SAMEA104408618) | aquatic metagenome | biome: Brackish water; feature: Pelagic; material: water | place: Baltic Sea | collected 2014-06-16T06:34:00 | depth 76,534 m ...
ACCGCCGCAGCCTTGTCAGGGACCGCCGCAGCGTTGGCCAATCTCAACGCCTTGGTCGCGTCGAGCAGCGCCTTATACGCCGGATTGTCGGGCGCCAGCAGCACCGCCGCGCCAAGAATCTCCTGCCGCTTCACTAGGCTCGCCTCGGCTGTCGCACGCGCGACGAGCTGCGCAGCGCGGTCTGCATCTGTACGGTTCGCGGGCATCGCCGCGGTCGGCGCCGCCTGCGGTGCTCGTGCGCCAATCTGGGGTTTCGTCGGCGTCGCCTTCGTCACGTCCTTGTCGAGGCCGAGCAGGCCCACCGCGCCGCCGGCCGCCACGAGCACCGCGAGTACCACGCCAAGCACCACGCGGGAACGGCGGCCGGCGTTCTCCTCAGACGACGCGTCGAGCGGCTGCGCGCCCCGATTCGCCGGGCCGGAGCGTCCACCGTCCGCCCCGACGGCGTCGCCCCTAGCGCCACCTGCCGCCACCCGCGCCGCCCCAACATCCAAGGCCGTCGTCGGCTGCTCTTCGGCTGTTACGTGCGGCCCAACAGCGCGCTCGGCGCTCGCCCGGCGCGCCTCGACGTCCAGCGCCGCAGTCGCGTGGTCGTCCGTCGCGTCACGCGCGCCATCGTCAGCGTCGCCGCCCGCCACGTTGGCCGCAGCGGTCGCGTCATCGCCGCCCTGTTGCGCCCTCGTCGATTCGTCCTCGCTCTTGCGGAACGCCTCCTCCACAACTGGCGGGCTCACTCTCCTGAGGTCCGTCACCTCCGACACCAGCGCACCCAGCACCGACGCTGGCGCCGTCGACTTCGGCGCAGTCGGTGTCGTCTCGCCACTGTCACGGTCCAGCAACACCATCGGCGCGGGCGTCGCGGCGGCGACCTCTTGCAGCGCGGCATACATCTCGTTGGCGGTCTGGAAGCGATCGTCGGCCGACTTCGCCAGCGAGCGCTCAACCACCGCGACCATGCCGTCTGTCACGCCTGGCTCACACGCTGGGCGCAGCGGGGGCACGTCCTCGTTCACGTGCATGAACGCAAGCGCGAACGAGTCATCCGCGTCAAACGGCGGCTTTCCGGCCAAACAGCGATAGAGGATCACGCCCAGCGAATACAGGTCCGCGCGGCCATCCACTTCACGCCCGCGCACCTGCTCTGGGCTCATGTAGGCAGGCGTCCCCAGGGCTTGACCCTCGCTGGTCAACTCCGAGTCCTGGGTATGGGCGATGCCAAAGTCGAGCACCTTCACGACGCTGTGGTTGTCGCCCATCGTCGCGATGATGATGTTCGCCGGCTTCAAGTCGCGGTGCACCAGACCCGCGGCGTGGGCCTCCGCCAAGCTCTGCAAGATCGGCAGCGCCAACGCGATCGACTCTTGCTGCGTCAGCCGGCGGCCAGCCTTCTCCAGCCGTCGCAGCACCACAAACAGGTTGGGCCCGCGGAGCATCTCCATCGCCATGTAGAGCGGGCCATTTTCGACCTGCCCCACATCGAACACCCGCACTGTGTGCACATCGGTCAGGCCAGCGGTAATGCGGGCTTCGCGGTAAAATCGCGCGACCACGTCGTCTTCCGTGGTGCTCGCGTCGACGCCCATCATCTTGAGCGCCATCGCCTGGCCTGTGCCGGTGTGTTCTGCGGAGTACACCGACCCGTAGCCACCGCGACCGAGGAGGCCGGTCAACTTATACCGACCTCCCACCACATCGCCACGCTTGAATGAGCGCGCGTCTCTCTCAATCGATCCCGAGCTGCTCATAGGCGGTGCGCCCGTCGGCCGTTACTTGGCGCAGTAGAGGTTATGGTCCCAGCAGCAGTCTTTCGCGTTGGCGCAACCAGCGTCGCACTGGCAGACGTTCTTCGAGCTATACGCAGCAGCACATTTGCCGAGGCAGCTGCCGCCGCAGTCCTGCTTGCAGCTCGTGGACTCGCCGGACGTACACTTGCCATCGCCACACGCATCCGTCGAGCCGCCGAAGCTCACCTTCGTGTTCACGTACTGGCAGATCGGCGCCTTGTTCACCGCTCGCACGTACACCCAGCCGGTCTCATTGTTCGTGCCGGAGGCGTCGGGTGTGAACTTGATGTTGCCCGTCTTGCCGGTCTGGCAGCAGCCATTGACGGCCGCGCCACTCACGAGCGAGTTCTTGCTCTTGATCGTCCCGCTGGGGCACGCCACGTCTTTGCAGTCCTTGCCGCCGGCACCGTTGTTGCAGCGGTACCAAGCGCACATCTCCAGGGACTCAGCGGCCGTCCAGCTCACGTCGACGGTCGGGTTGTTGAGGTTAAATGCGTCCTCGATGCTGTACCGAATGTAGTCAGAATCGTACGGCGTCTTGAAGTGCACGTCAGGGTCGAGCACCGTCGCGGCGGCGCTGTCTTTGAACGTGCCCAGGTTGTACGCGGTCGTCGTCGAGTACCCGGACTCGTACTTGTCCACCGCGCTGCAGAGCGGCGCCGATGAGCCTGTGGTCTTGCAGACGCCCGCGATCGCCGGGTCGGTCACGCTGCAGATCTCGCTGCTCGTGCAGTTTTTGTACGTCGTCCAGGCCGACCAGCTGTAGTTGCTCGAGCTGGTGGAGCACGACGTCGACGAACCCGCGCAGCCCGCGTACGCCTTTCGCACCAACACATCCCCGCTGTTCGCGGTGCTGGAGCACTTGTACTCGGTCTTGAGCGCCGACGAACCGCACTTGGTCGCCTTGGTGGCGTAGGAGCCCGACGCCGTGCAGCAGGTGGTGTTCGGATTGCAGACCGTCGCGGCTTGCGATCCAAACACGAGCTTCGCGCTCACCTCCTGGCACACGTTGGACGCGTTGCTGACGCGCAAGTAGACCCAACCCGTCTCATCATTGCTGTTGGGTGCGTCGGGCTTGAACGCCAACGTGCCCGCGGCGGCCTCCATGCAACAGCCATTCGGGCTCGCAGAGCTCACAGAGAAGAAGCTCGAGGCCGTCGTCCCTGCAGGGCAGCTCACTGGCTTGCAGTCCTTGCCGCCGGTGCCCTTCTCACACTGGTAGTAGGCGCACACTCGCACCTTGTCGGTGCCCTTGAACTCGATTTGTACCCGCGGGTCTGTGAGGTTGAACTCGTCGGTGATGTGGTACTTCAGGTAGTCGTAGTCGTACTGCGTACCAAAGATAATCTCCGGGCTGAGGAACACCGCCGCGGACGAATCCTTGTACGCGCCGACGTTGTACGCGCTGTTGATGCTCGTGCCCGTCTCGTACTTATCGAACTTACTGCAGATCGGGTTCACCGCCGCCTTGCAGACACCGGCGGTGTTCAGGCTCGAGACACTACACACCTCAGCGCTGGTGCATGACTTGTACGTCGACCAGGCCGACCAGGAGCGATTCGCCGTCGCCGTTGAGCAGGTCGTCGACGAGCCCGTGCAGCCGGCATAGCTCTTGCGCACCTGCACCGAGGCGCCCTTGGCTGACGAGCTGCACTTGTACTGCGTCTCCAGAGCTGTCGTGGCACATTTCGTCGCGGTGGCGGAGTAGGCACCAGAAGCGCTGCAGCACGTCGTATTCGGTGTGCACTGCGTCGCCGTCTTGCTGCCAAACACGAGCTTGGTGGTGACCTCCTGGCAGATGGGCGCGGCGCTGAACATGCGCAAGTACACCTTGCCGGTCTCGTCCGTAGAGCCCGCCGCGTCGGGCTTAAAGCTCAACACACCGGTCTTCGCAGTCATGCAACAGCCGTTTGGCTTGGCGTCGCTGACCGCTGAGCGCGACGAGGCCGTGCTGCCGGCGGGACACACGGTCGGCTTGCAGTCCTTGCCGCCCGTGCCCTTCGAGCACTGGTAGTAGGCGCACACCGAGACGTCTGCGGCGCCAGACCACTCGATCTGCACACGCGGGTCCGTGAGGTTCAACTTGTCGGCGATGCTGTAGACGAAATAGTCGTTGTCGCTGCTGTTCTTGAAATGCACCTTCGGGTTCAACACCATGGCCGCTGAGCTGTCGTCGAAGCTGCCGAGGTTGTAGGCGCTCGTGTAGTAGGTGCCAGATTCGTATTTGTCCGTCTTGGTGCAGAGCGGGTCACTCAAGAGCTTGCACACACCCGGTTGACTGGCGCTGGTCACCACGCAGGTCTCGGTGGTCTTGCAGTCCTTCGATGTCGCCCAGGCGGTCCACGTGTAGTTGCTCGTCGACACGGAGCACGTCGTGCTCGCGCCGGTGCAGCCGCGCCACGCCTGTCGTGACTGAACGTCGCCGCCAGCCGCGGAGGAGCTGCACTGGTACTCAGTCGCTGCCGCCGCGCTGCCGCACTTCGTCTTCTGCGGAGCGAACGTACCACTGGCGGTGCAGCACTGTGAGCCGGGGGTGCATTGTGTCGCCTGTTTGGCGCCGAAAACCAGCTTCACCGCCGCCTCTTGGCAGATCGGCGCAGCGTTCTGCACGTCGAAGTACACCCGCCCGGCGAGTGAAGTGCTGGCGGAGGGCAGGGTGGGCTGCCAAGCGAGGGTGCCGCTAGCCGCGGCGGTAACTAGGCAGCAACCGTTGCCGATGGTACCGCTCGCCGTGCCGCTGGTGCCGCTTGTGAAGCCTGTGGGGCACTTCACCTGCTCGCAGTTCTTGCCGCCGACGCCCGCTTCACACTGGTAGTAGGCGCACACACGCACTTTCTGCGGCGCGGACCACTCGATGCGAACGGTCGGCGCGCTGATCGCGGAGCCCGAGTCGCTGATCCGGTAGTTGAAGTAGTCGCGGTCGCTCTCCGAGTTGAAGTGGACCTTCGGGTTGAGGATCTTCGTCGCGTCCGTGTCCTTGAACATACCGAGGTAGTGGCTCGTCGCGATGGTCTTGCCGGCCTCGTAGATGTCGGTCTTGGTGCACAGCGCATCCACCGGGTCGGTGCAGACCCCGGGTTTGCTCACGTCAGACACATTGCAGACCTGGGTCGCGCCGCACTTCTTGTACGTCGCCGGGGCGGCCGTGTGCAGGTTCGCCGTGGCGTAGGAGCACGTCGCCGCGCCGCCCATGCAGCCGCCGAAGCTCTGCGTCACCATGACGGATCCGCCGGCTTTGTCGCTCGAGCAGCTGTACACCGTCTTCACAGCGTTGGTGCCGCACTTGGTCTGCTGCGCCGCCCAGCTGCCCGTGTCGGTGCAGCACGTGGTGCCGGGCTTGCAGGCCGTGATCTCGGTGCAAACGCCCGGCTTGGTCTTGTCCAAGACCTGGCACTGCGAGGGTGACTTGCAGTCCTTGGTAGTCGACCACGCCGACCACGAGACGTTCGCGGCGGCCGACGAACACGTGCTGGAGTTGCCGGTGCAGCCGGGGTTTGAGACGCGGCTCTGCACGTCGCTACCGGCCTGGGTCGAGCTACACTGGTACTCAGTAGCGAGCGTCAGCGTGCCACATTTGGTGGTCTGTGCCGCCCAGGCGCCCGCCGACGTACAGCAGCTCGTACCGGGCGTGCACGTCTGAACGACGACCGATTTGCAGATGCCGGGCGTCGTGTCGCTCGACACCTCGCACACCGTGCCCGCGCCGCAGTCTTTCTGTTTGGTCCACGGCGTCCAGAAGTAGTTCGACGCGCTGACAGAGCAGGTGTTCGACTTGCCCGTGCAGCCGAGGTGGGCCTGCCGGTACTCGATGGTCTTGCCGTCTTTGGTGCACCGGTACTGGTTCGACTTCACGGCCTCGTCGCATTTGGAGGCGGCGGTCTTGATCGTGCCTTTCGCGACGTCGCAGCAGGCACCGGAGCTGCACGCGCACGCGCCGCTCACCGACCAGTCCGTCGGGCTCGTGCCCGCGGCGCACGACTGACACGCGTTGCTCGGGTTGCTGGCGCCATCCTTGGCGCACTGGTCGCCGACCTTGCACCAACCACCTTTCACGCTGATTTTGCAGGCGCCAGTCTTGGCGTCGCACGCCGCGACCTCACAATCCGACGTCGCCGCGCAGGGGGTCGTCGCGCTGCTGCACTTGTTGCTCTCGCAGAGGTCGACCGTGCACGCGTTGCCGTCGTCGCAATCGCTCGGGAACGTGCAGCAGCCGGCGATGGCCTGCTGGCTACATTTTCCAGCGTTGCAGCTGTCTTTCGTGCAAGCGTTGCTGTCATCACAGTCCGACGCGCTCTTGCAGCCTGTGTTGACGCCGCCTTCGCAGACCGGCGCGCCGCCGCTCTGTGCCTTGCAGGTCTGGTCTGCGCCGCACGTCTGCACGGTCTGCCACGTGGTCCAGGACCACGTCGCCTTGTCCGTCCCGCAGGTGCCGACGCTGCTGCCGTCGCAGCCGGGGTAGGCCTCGCGCTTCTGAACCTGCTTTCCGTCGCACTGGTACTCCACCGCCTGGGATTCCGTGCTGCACGGTGTCCCCTTGGCTTTGGCGGCGTTCACCGCCAAGTCGCAGCACACGCCAGCCGCGCAGCAGCCGGGCTTCGGCTTGAAGCTGCACGTGCCATTGCCCAGGTCACAGGTGCCAGCGCTGCACGCGTTGCCATCGTTGCAGTCCACATCTTTCGCACAGCAGTTTGCGGTCTTGGTGCCCGCGCAGGTTCCGGAGGCCTCGCACACGTCGCCGGTCGTGCAGCCGTTGCCGTCATCGCACGTCGCAGCCAGATCCACGGTCCAGTCTTCAGCGCTGTCGCTCGATTTGCACACCAAGCAGCTGTTGGTGTCGCTGTCGCCGTCTTTGTAGCAGGCGCCATCGATGACACACATGTTGGCCGCCGCAGTGTGCTTGCAGGCGCCCGCGACACACGCGTCGGTGGTGCAGGTGAGCTTGTCGTCGCAGTCGGCGTCCTTCGCGCAGCTCGCGACGGCGCAGAGCGCCTTGTAGTCGCCACAGCAATCGCCGTACTGAGTGCAACCCGAGTCGCACTGGCAGGCGTTTCCGGCCACGTACTTGTCGCAGAGGCCCTGGCACGAACCCGCCGGCGCGCTGCCATCGGCGGTGGCAACATCGCCGCCCCCTGTCGTGTCCGCGGCGGCGTCGGTGCTGCCGACATCGGAGTCTGTGGTGTCCGCCGCGCAGATGGCCTCATAGTCCGCGCAGCAGTCCCCAGCGTTAACGCAGCTGCTGTCGCACTGGCAGGGTGACGAGGCCTGGTATTTGCCGCAGAAACCGACGCACGATCCGCTCGCGCCAGCGTCGAGGTCCGCGGTTGTGTCCGACGTCGTCGTGTCTGGCGTGACGGTGGTGTCCGGCGCGGTGGTGTCCGGCGCGGTGGTGTCCGGCGCCGTCGTGTCGGCCGCTGCCGCTGTGTCCGCCGTCGTGCCCGCGTCCCCTGCGACGGCCGCATCAGCCGTGGTGGACGCGTCGTTCTTGCCGAACGCGTCACTCAGATCGAGCGGGCCGCTGTCACTGCCGTCGGCGGTCGACGTGCCCTGGCCGTTGCCGTTGCTCTGCTCGGGATCGCTGCCGCAAGCCCCCACCAAAGCGACCAGCGCGAGGATAGTCCAGGTGCGAGTCCAACAGCGTCGACGTGAGTAAGTTTCGGTCATGATACGTGTCCTTGCGGTCCCAGTGGCCCTGAAAAGTCGTGGCGCTCGGTGATCGGCGAGAGGCCAGGATACGGCAGCGACGGCGTGTGCCGCAAGACCTGTTTGGACGCGTTTGGGCGCTCGACTTCCGTTGGCGAGCGAAGATGGGTATCGTTGGAAACGGGCCTCCACGCTGCCAACGTGGATGGGCGTGAACTCAGCGCAGGAGCTACGTGCGGACAGGACGAACACAGACGCGACGACAGCAGGCCCAGCGTCTGTCGCTGGTCGAGGTCACATCGCTGGGGCTGCGGTCGGTCGTGAAGACCGGTCCAAGGTCCGCGTCGGTAGGGCGTCTGCTGCGCGCCGCCGCCGTTGTGGCCTGCGCTGCGCTTGTCTGCACCGTCGCGTTGCACCTAGCCGCCGAGGCTGGCAGCTACCACGCGCACACGCATGCCCATCCTCACGGTGAGCGCCCGGCCGGCGAGCGCCTCATCGCCGCGCACGTCGGCTGGGCCGCAGATCGAGGCGACCACGGGCACGCCGGCCACGGGCACGCTTCCCATGCCGCACATCGTGCGCACGCGGCGCGCCACGGCCACGTGGCGCACGTGCATCACGTACATCGGCTGCAACCCCGCACCCTCAGCGAAGTCCCGATTCGAGACGCGGCGTGGCAGCGGACCCTCGTTGGTGCGTCGCGCGTAGACGGTGCCGGAGTCGACGGTCGCGTCGACGGAGGCCCCGTGTGGCTCGCCGACGCTCGGTCAGCGAGCGGTCATTCAGCGAGCGGTCATTCAGCGAGCGGTCATTCAGCGAGCGGTCATTCAGCGAGCCGTCACTCAAAGAACAGTCATGCCGCGGACGATGCATCGCGTGCCGCGCACGACGGATGCGGTCTGGTGGACCACCACCACCATTGCCCCGTCGATGGGGGCCCGCCCGCCATTTTCGCGGCGTCCCGGCAGCTCGCGGCGCCACGCGTCGTTCACGCAACGCAAGTGGCGTGGCATCCACCGGCCATGCACGCGCAGATCCTCCTGGGTGGTGCCGGTAGTGGCGCGTCGTCGCGCCGACAGGCCGCTCGGTCGCCACCCAATCGTCGCTTCGCCGAGCGCTCTGAGCGCCTTCGCATCTAGGCCAGTTGTTGTGTAGGTCGGGTCACGAACGGTTGTGTTCGCGGCTCGGTTCGTCGGCTTGTGTGCCGACCTAACACGCCTGTTGGCGCCCCTATGTGCGGCGCCAGCCCGATGCTTCCAGGACGAATCATGACATGGATGACGAGGCGCGCACCCTCAGGTGTGGTCGCGCTGCTGCCGATGCTGGCCATGCTCGCTGCGCCTGGCTGTGCGCGCTACAAGCGGCGACCGCTCGACGCAGAGGCGATGATCACGGCGTGGCAGCGGCGAACCCCGACCGACCTGCGAGTCGCCGCGCACGCCAAGCAGCACGGCCAGCCGTTCGACGTGCGCGATGGCGTGAGCATCGACGAAGCCGCGCTGGTGGCCCGCGCCGTACACCCTCGTGTGCATCTCGCGCGTGCCAAGGCGGGCGTGGCGACCGCCAACCGGACCGCCGCTGGTCGGTGGCCGGATCCGCGGATCAGCGGGACCGCGCGAAAGATCACCAGCGCCGTGCCGCAGGCGTGGCTGCTGGATTGGACGCTCAGTGTTCAGATACCGCTGTCGGACCGCTACGGCGCTGAGAACGCGCGGGCTGAGGCTGCGGCCACGGCAGCGGGGCACGAGGCTGATCTGCGCGCTTGGCAGGTCGAGCTGGCGTTGCGGCGAGCCTGGCTGCGCTGGTCGGCAGCGAAGCAGCGCGAGGCTGCGATGGCGCGTCATGTGCGCGCGTTCCGGCCGCTGCTCGCTGGCGCCCGCGAGCGGGCCCGGGTCGGCGAGCTCGACACCGCCCGGATCGGCGTCGTCGAGGTCGCGTTCTTGGACGTAGAACAGCGCTCAACACGAGCGGCGATGGAGACCCGCCTCGCGCGCCGTGTGGTGCTACGTGCGATGGGGCTGCGGCCCACCGCGCCGGTCGCGCTGGTGCCCTTGCCAGCCGTGGTCCTGCCGGCGTCAGCTCGGCCGGCGGTCCTGGCCGGATCGAACCCCGTCGATCCGAGCGCCGCTGGGCCGGACGACGCCTCACGCATTCGGCGGCGTCATCCGGCCCTTCTGGCGGCGCGGGCGCGCTACAACCAGGCCGAACAGCGGCTGCGGCGGGCCATCGCGCGGCAGTGGCCGACGCTCAGCATCGGTCCGAGCCTGGAGCGGAGCGATAGTGGTCTCGCGCTAGGTCTCGGAGTCGGGCTCCCGATCTCGCTCGTCACCGGTAGCTTTCGAGCCATCGCCACTGCGCGGGCGAATCGCGTCTTGGTGGGACACCAGCTCACGTGGACGCTGGAGCGCCTGCTCGCTGACGCCAGCGACGCGCGCGCCCGCACGCGTTTGGCAGAACAGCAGCTCGCGGCTGTGCGGGCGAAGCTCATTCCCGCGGTCGACGCCTTGCTCGAGCGGCTCACCCGTCTGGCCGCCATCGGTGAAATCGACGTGCTGCTTGTGCAGGCCGCCCTCAATCGCGCGCGGCTGGCCCGGCTCGTGGAGATCGACGCTGGCCTCGATGTCGGACTCGCGCGCTTGGCGCTGCAGGCTGCGCTCGACGCGCCGTTGCCGCTCCGAACCGGCGCGTCCGCGTCCAAGGAGGCGAGACGATGATCGCGATGACACCCTACGCGCCTCTCAGGATTGCACCCACCGCCGCCGTGGTCGCCACCGTCGCCGCCGCTAGCCTCGCCGCCGCGCTGCTGACCGGCTGCGCCGAGCACCCGGATGGCGACGTCGCGGCGCACCCTGCCGATCATGCTGCGACCCACGTCGAACCCGCGATCCGAGCGGGCGACCCGCCCGGCGCCGCCAAAAAAGCGGCCGCTGGCCCGACCAACCGCCTGCTGGTTCCGGCCGCGGTGCGGGCCAATCTCGGCGTCCGTTTTCAACGCGCGGAGCTGCGCACCGTGCAACGCACGCTGCGCCTCCCCGGGCGGTTTGAGCTGCGCGCGACGGCGACGCGCACCAGTCACGCGCCGCTCGCCGGCGGCGTTGAGTTTGCGGTGCGGGAGTTGGATCGGGTGAAAGCGGGACAGCTGCTCGCCACGATTCGAGCGCCAGAGCTACGCGAGCGCCAGCACCTCCTCCACAAGGCGGAGCACGCGATCCGTCGCGCGCAAGCGGAGCTGGCGTTGCTGAACGCACAGGTGGGCGCGGCGCGGCACCGCCTGCGCTTTGTGCAGACACGTGTGGCGCGCCTCGGCAAAGCGGCGGCTCGGAGCGCGAGCCTCGAAGGCGACCTGTTGCAGGCGAAGTCGCAGGTGCAGGTGCTGTCGATTCGGGTGACGGCGGCGCGCGCGGAGATCTCGCGGGAGCGCCATCACCGTGAGGTCCAGCTGCGTGAACTCACCGACGTCACGGGGCTGTCGGTGTCGGCTTTGCGCGCTCCGGGAGCCAAAGACGCCCACGGCGCTGGCGGCCACGACGGTCGGGACTCGGGGCATGGCCCCGCGCCGCGCTGGGACACCCTGTCGGAGCTGCAACTGCGGGCCAAACACGACGGCATCGTCACCAAAATCGCGATGAAGCCGGGCGCATGGGCGGATCGCGGCGCGGCTGTGGTCGACGTCACGGATGACCGCCAGCTCCGATTCGTCGCGACCGCGCTCCAGGCCGACCTGGGCCGCCTGCGCGAGGGCGCCGCCGTGCAGGTTGTGCCTGCCAACCAGCGGCCTGTCGTGTGGCGCGCCGAGCCGCAACCGCTGCCCGCGCTGGTGACCGGCCGCCTACGGCTCGGAGTCGTCACCGACGCCCGCGTGCGCACACGCACGTTCTCAGCCGTCGTCGCGGTCTCCAAGCCACCGACTTGGGCACGCGCCGGCGTCAGCGGGTTCGCAGAAGTAGTCGTGGCCGGCCAGGCGAGCCCTGAGGTCGCGATCCCACGCGCCGCGGTCATGCGTGACGGACTGCATGACGTGTACTTCCGCCGCGACCCGAAGGATCCGGACAAAGTCATCCGCACGCAGGCTGACCTTGGCCCTGACGATGGCCGGTGGGTCGCGGTGTTCAGCGGCGTCAACGCGGGCGACGAGATCGTCGTTGAGGGCGCCTATGAGCTGAAGTTGGCGAGCTCCCAGACGGACGCGATCAAGGGCCATTTCCACGCGGACGGCTCGTTCCATGCCGCGGAGAAAGAGTGATGTTGCGTCGACTCATCGCGCTCTCCGTCAACTCTCCTGGTCTCACGCTCAGCGGCGGTGGGCTCCTGCTCGCTGTGGCGGCCGTCGCCCTCAGCAGCATGCCGGTCGATGTCTTCCCAGAACTCAACGCGCCCCGTGTGGTCGTCTTGACCGAAGCGGGTGGCTTGGTCGCAGAAGAGGTCGAGCAGCAAGTGAGCTACGTCATTGAGTCCACGATGACGGGAATCCCGGGGGTTGAGCGCGTCCGCTCGGCCAGCGCCTTGGGCCTCTCGTTGGTGTGGGTCGAGTTCGGTTGGGGCGCCGACCCGCTCGCGGCCCGGCAGTTGGTCGGCGAACGCCTGTCGGCGGTGCGCGAGCGCCTGCCCGAGTCAGCCCACCCTGAGCTCGCGCCCATGTCGTCGATCACCGGCGAGATCATGCTCATCTCCATCCGCAGCGCAGCCGAGGCTGGCCAACCCAAGGTGTCGCCCCTCGCCCTGCGCGCCCTCGCCGAGTTCAAGCTGCGTCGCCGGCTCATGGCCGTCCCTGGTGTCTCCCAGGTCGTGGCTATCGGGGGGCGCTTGCCGGAGCTGCAGGTGCGGGTCCGACAAGGCGACCTGCTCCGCCACAACCTCAGCCTTGAGGAGGTGATCGCCGCTGCGAGAGGCGCCCACAGCACGCAGTCCGCGGGCTATCTCCCCAACACGCAGGGCCGTGAACAGCCGATCTCGCAGCGCGCCCAGGCGCTCGACGCCGCCACGGTTGCCGCGACGCTGCTCGCGACCGACGCCGCCGGTGCGACGCTGCCCCTGAGCGCAGTCGCCGAGGTCACCATGGGCGGGGCGCCGCGGCGTGGTACGGCGGCAGACGATGGGCATCCAGCGGTGGTGCTGTCGATTCAGAAGGCGCCGGGCACCAATACGCTCGCCCTGACGGCCGCAGTCGACCAAGCGCTGGACCAGCTGGCGCCGAGTCTGCCCGCTGGTGTTGTGATGAATCGGCACGCCTTTCGGCAGAGCGCGTTCATCCAACGCTCGGTCGATCACGTCAGCACGGTGGTCCGCGACGCGATGATCGTGGTCGCCGGTGTGCTGCTGCTCTTCCTCATGAACATGCGGGCCACGCTCATCACGCTGACGGCGCTGCCGCTGTCGCTGGCGGCCGCCATCTTGGTGCTCCGGGGCATGGATCTTACGTTGAACGTCATGACCCTTGGCGGGCTCGCCGTCGCTATCGGTGAGCTGGTGGATGACGCGGTGATCGACGTCGAGAACGTGATTCGTCGTGTCAACGAGAATCAGCAGCGGCCCAAGGCGGAGCGTTCGCCGCACCTGCTGGTGGTGTTTCAAGCGAGCAACGAGGTGCGCAGCTCGGTGGTGTTCGCGACGCTGATTATCTGCGTCGTGTTTCTACCGCTGTTGCGACTCGAAGGGCTGGAAGGCCGCTTCTTTCAGCCCTTGGGTTTCGCCTACGTCGCCGCGGTGATGGCGTCACTCGCCGTCGCGTTGACGGTGACGCCCGCGCTCTGCGTCCTCCTCTTACGACCGCGCGAAAAGGCCGAAAAGACGGCCGCTCAGGCGTCCGAAACGCAGGCCGCGCCGGCGAGCGAGCACCAGGGTTGGCTCGCGCGGTGGCTGTTGGCGCGCTATGAGCCCTTGCTGGAAGCTGCGATGGCGCGACGGCGCTTCGTGCTCGGCGCCGCTGGCGTGATGACGGCCGGCGCCATGCTGCTCGCGAGCACGTTTGGCACCAGCTTTTTGCCCGAGTTTAGCGAGGGATCGCTGACGGTGTTCCTGATGGCACCGCCCGGCACGTCCCTCCACGAGAGCGACCGTCTCGCCCGCGGCGTGGAGCGTCGGCTGAGTCGACTCGATGGCGTCGCGGGGGTCGTTCGTCGCACCGGTCGCGCCGAGCGGGATGAACACGCGGAGCCGGTCTGGAGCTCCGAGATCGATGTGCGTCTGGCCGAAGGCGCCAAAAAGGTCGCCGTGCGCGCGCGGGTGGACGCGGTGCTGGGCGACGTCGCTGGCATCAACACCATGGTCGGCCAACCGATCGAGCATCGACTCTCGCACATCCTCAGCGGCACGCCCGCAGCCCTGGCGATCAGCTTCTACGGGGACGATCTGGCGGCGCTGCGCGCGGTCTCGCAGCGTGCGGTCGCGGCGCTGAAGCAGGTTCCCGGCGCCCGCGACGTCAACGCCAACCGGGAGGCGCTGGTGACGACGCTGCCGGTGCGCTACCGCCGCGTCGATCTCGCGATGTGGGGGCTCACGCCAGCGTCCGCCGCGGCTCAAGTTGGCGCGGCGTTCCTCGGTGCGCATGTGGCGACGGTGCGTCAGGAGGGCCGTGAGGTCGAGCTGGTGGTGCGGCTGGCGGCCGAAGAGCGCCAGGATCAGCGGCAGCTGGAGGACTTCATTCTTCGTGGCGCGGATGGCCAGTTGGTGCGGCTGGCCGACGTCGCCACAGTGGCCCCCGACACGGCCGCCGTGGTCGTGAGTCGTGACAACGGTCGGCGCAAGGCCGTCGTCTCCTGCAACATCGAGGAGGGTCATAACCTCGGTCATGTGGTGGCGGCCGCGCGCAAAGTCCTCGATCCGTTGGCCATCACCGCTGGGGTTGAGGTCCACTACGGCGGCCAGTTCGAGGCGGAGCGACGCGCGCGCCGAACCCTGCTGACTTGGGGCGGCGCGGCGCTGATCGTTGTGCTCGTGCTGCTGCGTATGGCCATGGGGAGCCTGCGCGCCGGCTTGCTGGTGCTGGTGAACCTGCCGCTGGCCCTGATTGGCGGCGTGCTCGCGGTGTATGTGAGCGAGTCTGCCAGCCGCGGTGGCGTCGCCGCGAACCTGCTGGCGTTGGTGGGATTCGGTGGCCGCTACGTCGCGCCGGTGCTGTCCATCGCGAGCCTGATCGGGTTCATCACCCTGGCGGGTATCGCGATCCGCAATGGCATCTTGCTGCTCAACCACACGACGTGGCTGCAGGCCGAAGTCGGCCTCGACGTGCATGCGGCCGTCCGACGCGGCGCGCGCGAACGGTTGATCCCGATTCTGATGACGGCGCTCACCGCGGTGCTGGGGCTCTTTCCCCTGGTCTTGGCCTTCGGCGAGCCCGGCAGCGAGCTGCTCTCGCCGCTTGCGGTCGTCGTGCTCGGCGGCCTCGTCACGTCCACCGTGCTGAATCTCGTCGTGCTCCCGGTGGCCTATCCGCTGGTCTTCCCCGACGGACCGCTGCACCACACCACCCCTCGATTGGTCCGCCGAGATGGGGTATTTACCGTTGAAAGAAGGAGCTCCTAATGTCTCTCGCTGCCCGTTTTCTCTGCGTTTCGGCGCTGTCCGTCGCGCTGTCCCTGGCGCTAATTGGCTGTGGCAAGACGCCCGCCGCGTCGTCTCCCCACGCCCCGGCACCAAAGCCGGCGCCAGCGTCGGCCAGGGCGGGGGCTGGCAAGCCAGGCGTGACCGCCCCCGCCCAAGCTGGACACGGCGACGTGTCGCCCCTCGGCAGCGTCTCGATCGGTGGCTACGAGCTGGCGCTGTCGGGCCACGGACAGATCGCTGCGGGTCACGACAGCGCGGTGTCCGCCCGTGTGCTGAAGGCCCCGGCCGGCGCGGACTGGCGCGAGGCCAACCTGTACCTGTGGGTGGAGGACAAGGCCGGCAAGCGTTTGAACGCCCCCGCCAAGGCGCTGGTTGAGAACGGCGCGCTGCACCTGCACGCGTCCATTCCGACGGCCGCTGGGACGCCTGATCGGCTGGTTTTCAGGCTTCGTAGCGGCGCGAGCGACCTGCGCGCCGAGGTGAAGTTGAGCGCGGACGGCGGACTTGCTGGCGCGGGTGCGGCGGCAGCTGGTGCCCTTCACGGAGACGCGGCTCAAGCTGACCAACGAGGCGCTGGTGAGTGTGTGCTGTATGTATATATATGTATATGTGTGTGCTGTATATGTGTGTGC
>ERZ889078.1925-NODE-1925-length-15566-cov-10.674231_pt1 | contig 15566 bp, 21 predicted proteins | sample MGYA00521266_ERZ889078 | MGnify/ENA primary metagenome ERZ889078 (study PRJEB32303, sample SAMEA104408618) | aquatic metagenome | biome: Brackish water; feature: Pelagic; material: water | place: Baltic Sea | collected 2014-06-16T06:34:00 | depth 76,534 m ...
CACATACACTTACTTAGATTTATATTCCATAAGCGCCTGAATATCAGTAGAAATCAGAGATTTTATCAGGTATCACAGATACTAAGTCAACGTCAACAGATTTCCGGGATTCTTCTGCACTTACTTATTCCAGCTTGTGGTAAGTAATTGTGTGATAGATATTTGTAGCTGAATATTCTGAAAAGAAGTTAAAAACGCAGACCATGAAAACACAAAACGTTTACCAAAGTAAAAATTTAATCAGCGGATTTAATCAAATCAGGCCACTGAGGATGATTGTACTCCTTACTGCCTTAATAATGATTATAAGCAGCTGTAAAAAATTAGATATCGACGAACCCCTTAATATTGGGGCTGACGGCGTCTCTTCAACAATGACGGGATTAAATGTCCCTGCAAATTTTGACTGGAAATTGTTCAAAACGCTGGATGTAAGCATAATTCTGCCCACTGAAGAGGTAAATCCAAAACGAATTACGATCAAGTCGGCATCAACTGATAAGGTTTATTTTCAGGGTTATCCCGAAGGCGGATTAAATGTAGTTGGAACCAGGGTTACCATCCCTTCCAATGTTGAAAACGTGTTAATCAAATATGGAGACGGTATCATTTACCCGACGGTTAATGTTATGGTCCAGGGTAATTCTCTTAACTATGATTTTAATACCCTTCTGAAAGGAGGAGGTGGCGGTATGCCTGCTGAATGTTGTGAAGGACAGGTGGATATGCTTGTACTTAAATACCTGGGCAGTACAGGGAAGACCATCAAAGTGCTGGGCAAAAAGAGCACCGACATCTATTTTGAAGGATTTGTTCAGCCAAACGCAACGTTTACTTTTATTGGAGATCCTGCCAAGAACAACAAAATGGGATCAAAAATTAAAATGCACGAAAATGGTGTCTTTACAACAGAGATCCATACCAGTTGTTCTCAGGCTATATATAAAGGTATGACGTTTGACAATTTTTACGTTGTTGACGGATCAAGTGCAACAGCCGGACCATTGTGCGATTTACCCGGAGGCGGCGACGATGATGATGATGATGATGATGATGATGATGACGACTTCACCGGTACGCTTGCATTTGAAGATTTGTGGCCGAGTCCGGGCGATTACGACTTCAACGACCTGGTAATTAATTACACCTTTGCTACTGAAAAGAATTCAGTTGAGGAAGTTGAGAAAGTCACTGCAACATTCACTATTTATTCCTTCGGAGCAAGCTTCCACAATGGCTTCGGATGGTCATTCCCGAATGTATCGCCGGGTTCAATTACCAGTGTTACCGGTTATGATATTGCCACGGGTGGAATTTTTGATCTCTCAGTCAATGGTACTGAAAGCGGTCAGTCAGCAGCTACCTTCATTGCCTGGGACGATAGTTACAGGCTGATGCCACATCCGGGTTCAGGTATTGGTGTTAATACCACGCCAGGTGCGCCCTACGTTACTCCTGTTACGATTGTAATGGAAATTGAATTTGTTGATGGAGCGGTAACTTACAGCCAGCTTGATATCGGTAATTTTAATCCGTTTATCGTTGTGAACCAGGTGAGAGGCCATGAGGTGCATTTGCCAAATTACGCTCCTACCAGCCTGGTTGACAACAGCTACTTCGGAACCGTCAGGGATGACAGTAATCCGGGTATTGGCAGGTATTATGTGACTGAAAGCAACCTGCCATGGGCAATCAATATTCCCGAAGTATTCGACTACCCTTCTGAGATGAATGAGATTCTCTGGGCATATACCAATTTTGCCACCTGGGCACAGAACGGAGGTACATCAGATAATGACTGGTACCAGGATAAACCAGGCTACAGAGACGATAACTACATATACTAGGCGACAACTGCGAATACTAATGAAGTTAGATATAGTAAAGCCGGCTCATTCAAATGGGCCGGCTTTTTTTGTATTCGTGAATTTTGATACTTTTACAGGAAGTTCAGGTTTGTTGGGTACCACATGAAAGAAATAGCTAAGAAGGGCCGTCTTAAAATAACCATCCTGGTTTCTGTGATCCTGGTTATATTTATTGTGATCTCTTTGATTGGCTGGTTTCAGGAGAAAAAGGTTCAACCATCAAATAATATCCGTGGGTTTATTGAAAGTACGCATACCGCACTGGTTGATTCCACAACACTGATCAAGGCTATAAACCTCTCGGGAGCATACCTGAGCGGCATTCTGCTCGATAACGGCAAGTTTGTTTACACCACCAATCTTGATCCGGATGTCATTGTCAAACCGGGGTACAATATACTCAGGCATGCCGGGGCCATTTATGCGTTGTGTATGTATCATACCCTTACTGGCGATCCCGAAGCCCTTTCGACTGCCAGGAAAGCCGGCAGATTCCTTACTGCCGAAACCCTCAGGCCGGTTGAATGGAGGCAGGATCTTCTGGGTGTGTGGTCGCTACCCGCGATCGTTCATAACAACACTCCCCCGGAGCTGAAGCTGGGAGGTACCGGGCTTGGTCTGGTAGCCCTCTGCAGTTTGAAAAAGCTTGATCGTGGGACAGTTTCTCTTGATACGCTGAAAAAGATGGGAAACTTCATCCTATATATGCAAAAGAAGAATGGGGGTTTCTATTCAAAATACTATCCGGGAAAACAGGGACGTGACGACTCCTGGACTTCACTGTACTATCCGGGTGAAGCAATACTGGGCCTTTTAATGCTTTATGAGCTGGACCCACAGAAACAGTGGTTGGAAGCAGCTTCCAGGGGGATTAACTACCTTTATGAAATCCGAAAGGGAAGCGAAGAGGTGGAGGCTGATCACTGGTCGTTGTTAGCCAGTGAAAGGCTGTTACAGAATCTGGAAAAGAGAGCCAATCCTGAAGAGGTAAACAACATCATTACCCATGCAATGACGGTCTGCCGCAGCATTATCAATGCCAGGGCTACCTTCCCGAAAGGTTCTGATTACTATGGATGTCTCACCCCGGATGGCAGGACAACGCCAACATCCACACGAATGGAAGGATTGCTCAGTGCCATCACATTTATCCCGTTGAATGATACAGTTGCAATTGAGTTTATACTCAACACCGTCAATGACGGAATGGAATTTCTTTTGAATGCCCAGGTCAGGGAGGGGCCCCATGCAGGTGCTTTAACGCAAGGCTTTATTCCTGCTGCTGAGATATCTTCAGGTATCTTTTCAAATCACGATAACCGGATACAGGAAATAAGGATCGATTATGTTCAGCATGCTTTGAGTGCATGGATCCAATATTACAACTTGTTCTACCGGATCGGGTAAAAGTTGTTCTTCAGTCAATAATCTTTTTCCTGTCGTATGTCCTCGGTGCAAAGAAATCATAGACAAAACGGCACTCGGTTGGAATCGGTTCCCCGTTCCGATAACTGGGTATCATCTCCAGTCTCATAAGGGCCGTCTCAATCTGTTTCCCTGCATTATCCACTCCCGGCATATACGCTTTACAGCAAATTGGTGAACCTGTCCGGTCGATGATCATTCGGGCAAGAACAGTTCCGGGGGAGATCTCACGCAGGGCTTCCATGATGGAACTTCTGAGGTAGCTGAGGGAGTCGTTCCCGCAATGATATTCCGGAATAGGATTCACACCTGTGAGCGCAAAAGCATGTTGGTTGATGCTGTCGGCCAGATGAAAATAAAGGTTGCATTCGAGCAGATCGGAAGGGTTGACGTTGGAGGGGAGGAAACGCGCAGGAATCAAATCGCCGAAAGTGGTTTTCTGGGAGAAGGAATTCCCGTTAAACAACACCAGGCAGATTAGCCCGGTCAGCATGAGTTTGCAGTGCATGAGGTGCCGTTTATGCATAGTCGAAGGTTGGTAAAAGTATATATAATTGAGAAATAAATCGTTATTTTACCGGAAAAAGAGCCTATGGATCTCTCCCTGTTTCAGCTTGCCAACTTCATTCTTGTAGCACTTCTGCTCTTTTTGATCGTTAGGTTCTTTTGGGTGACCATCTTTCATCCTTTTAACCAACCTGCTGCCTGGGAGGAAGCAAAGAGAGAGAAGAGACTGCCACCCTTCTTAGTCCGGATGGGGCGATTGTATCCTGATAAGATACGGTTCTATACCTGGTGGCTGCAAACAGAGCGATTGCATCGTGATAAGGTTCCGGGAGCATTTGCTGAATTGGGTGTTTACAAGGGAGATAGCGCCAGGTTGCTTCATCAGATGGATTCCACAAGGAAGCTTTATCTGTTCGATACATTTGAAGGATTTCCGGAAACGGATCTGGAGGGAGAAATTGGGAAAGCCGCTTCATATACGACCCTTAATTTTGCCGATACTTCTGTATCAAAAGTGTTAAGACGGATTAACGGGAATGATCTTGTAAAGATCCTTCCAGGATATTTCCCCGATTCGGCAGCCCCGGCTTCAGAAGAGAGATTTGCTCTGGTCAATATTGATGTTGACCTCTACAAACCTACTAAAGCCGGACTTGAATTCTTCTATCCAAGGATCAACAGGGGAGGGGTTCTGTTAGTTCACGATTACAATCGTAAATGGCCTGGAGTGATCAAGGCTGTTGATGAGTTCCTAAGTACCATTCCCGAAATTCCATTCCTTATCCCCGACCGGGATGGCACGGTTGTGATCCTGAAAGGCACAGGGCACAGGGCACAGGGTAACTAGTATAGGGTCGAGGGTCGAGGGTCGATCTCACGATTCACGTCTCTCATTCTTTACTTCTCTTCGAAGCACTAATTTCTAGGATCCAGATGCTGAGAAATCCAACAATCATCATAAGTATCGCCAGCCAGAGATGGTCTCCGGGGTTCCCGGGATCAGGCAGGATCAGTTTCTGTTCCAAAGGTTTTAATTCCCCATGGCGGTCGATGAATGTTGTCACCGTCTCTTTCCAGGGCCAGAGAATCGCCAGTGAACCCAGGATAAAACCTGTCAGGAGTGCAAGGGTCTGATTCTTGAATCGTTTAAACACCCATGACAGAATATAGGAGAAGGCAATTAAGCCTGCAACTGCTCCGATGACAAGGGGAGTGAGTATCGCCATATCGAGGTTGTTCACCGAATCGATCCATACCAGTTCGTAGTTGCCCATCAGGATCAGGATGAATGAGCCCGACAGTCCCGGAAGGATCATGCTGCAGGTGGCGACGATCCCGCAGAGGAGAACATACCAGGTGGCATCATTTTCCCTGGCCGGGGTGAGGATGGTAATGCTGGCGGCGATGGCTACTCCAATCAGTCCGAAGAGGATCACACTGAAGTTCCATTTGGTGATCTGTTTTCCGACGAAGTAAACTGAAGCCACGATCAGGCCGAAAAAATATGCCCAAACCAGGACCGGGTAATTCTCGAAAAGATACTCCAGTAGTCTGGCCAGTGTGAAAATGGCTATTGCAATTCCCACCAGCAAAGCGATCACGAATTCCAGGTCGGTATGTTTGATGAACGCCTTGATCTTGCCTGTAAAAAGAAGCCGGGCTGCGGTAAGGTTGAAGGATTTGATGGCATTGATTAATCGTTCGAAAATCCCTGTCAACAAAGCGATCGTCCCACCCGAAACTCCCGGGATCACATTGGCAGCTCCCATGCCAATGCCTTTTAAAACATGATAGATGAATTCTTTCATAGATCTGTTGTGAATTCAGGGCGCAAAAGTACGAGATATTTCAATCTCTTTCCCTTGACATGTATAAACAATCGTCAATATATTCGTCATTCGTAGATCGTATTTCGAAAATTGTTGTGATTTCCCTTGTAGGATTAAAAATTAGTTGTATTTTTGCACCCTCAAAAATCGGCGACGGTTTTTGTACGGAAATCAAGCTGAAAAATAGCTAGGAAACCTGACAACGCGAGACGGATATAGGTTTTCAACCGGCCTCAAATGACGAAGCCGGCATACGTCTCCGCCCTTATCACTTTCCTTTCTGTATTCCCGCAACGATTCCAGTATCAAAAACAGCTCATGTATGCCAAATTATTATTGATTCCTGTTGTTGGAATTGAAATAATCCATACCTTTGCACGCCCGTTTTGGGGATTTTGGCCACTAAAATAGTTTAAATCAACTGATATGCCTACGATTTCGCAACTGGTTCGAAAAGGAAGAAAAAAATTAACAGACAAGAGCAAAGCTCCTGCTTTGGATGGATGTCCACAACGCAGAGGTGTATGTGTAAGAGTTTACACAACAACTCCCAAGAAGCCTAATTCGGCGATGCGTAAAGTAGCCAGGGTACGTCTGACTAATGGGAAAGAGGTGAATGCTTACATTCCGGGTGAGGGTCACAACCTGCAGGAACACTCCATCGTGATGATTCGCGGAGGTCGTGTAAAAGACCTTCCTGGTGTTCGTTATCACATCATCCGTGGTGCACTCGATACTTCCGGAGTTGAAGGGCGTATGCAGCGCAGGTCAAAATATGGAGCCAAACGACCAAAGGTAAAAAAGTAACTTTTTTTGTAAAGACGCCCCATGGGGCGTCTATACTTATAAGATAGACAATGAGAAAAGCAAGACCAAAGAAACGCCCCCTGATTCCTGATCCAAGGTTCAATGATACCCTTGTCACAAAATTTGTGAATAACATGATGTTGCAGGGAAAAAAGAATATTGCCTACACCATTTTCTATGAGGCGATGGATATTGTAAGCGAAAAGACCGGTGAAGATGGATTGGAAGTTTTCAAGAAAGCACTGGCCAATGTTACCCCGGCCGTTGAGGTTCGTAGCCGTCGGATTGGGGGCGCTACATTCCAGATTCCTTCTGAAATCCGTCCCGGGCGAAAGATGTCTATCGGCATGAAAGCGCTCGTGAACTATTCCCGGAAACGGCATGAAAAAACCATGGGACAAAAGCTGGCTGCTGAGATTGTAGCTGCATATAAAGAAGAAGGAACTGCCTTCAAGCGGAAAGAAGATACTCATCGGATGGCGGAAGCCAATAAGGCGTTTTCACATTTCAGATTTTAATCAGGTGCCCGGTAAAATAGAAAATATACGTAACATCGGCATCATGGCCCATATCGACGCGGGAAAAACCACGACGACTGAACGTATATTGTATTATACCGGCATCAATTATAAGCTTGGAGAGGTACACGATGGTACCGCCACCATGGATTGGATGATACAGGAGCAAGAGCGTGGGATTACCATCACCTCTGCAGCCACGACTGTTTACTGGGATTACAACAACGAAAATTACCGGATAAATATCATTGATACCCCCGGACATGTCGATTTTACCGTTGAAGTAGAACGTTCACTGAGGATACTCGACGGAGCGATCGCAATCTTTTGTGCTGTTGGAGGTGTTGAGCCTCAGTCTGAGACTGTCTGGAGGCAAGCAAACCGCTACCAGGTTCCCCGAATCTGTTACGTTAATAAGATGGACAGGGTTGGAGCCGACTTCTTCCAGGTGGTAAACCAGATCAGGGAGAAACTTGGAGCCCAACCGGTTCCAATCCAGATTCCGATCGGGGAGGAAGATGAGTTCATTGGCATCGTGGATTTGATCAGCGGCAAAGCCTTTTCCTGGGATGAAGAGTCATTTGGGATGAAGTTTAACGAAATCCCCATTCCTGAAAACCTCACTGACCTGGTGCAGGAATATCGGGCGCTTCTCATTGAAGGGACAGCTGAAGAGAGCGATGAAATGCTGGCCAGGTTCATGAAGGATCCCGGCAGCATCACGGAAGAAGATATTATTTCCAACATACGGAAAGCTACGATCGAAAATCGTATTACTCCGGTTTTATGCGGAGCTTCATTTAAAAATAAAGGAGTTCAACTCCTAATCAACAATATCGTCCGTTTCCTCCCATCTCCCCACGATGTTCCACCTGTAAAGGGAATCAATCCATTTACAGGCAATGAGGAAGAACGTCACCCCGATCCTGAAGAACCATTTACTGCCCTGGCATTCAAAATTGCCACGGATCCTTTCGTTGGCCGGATTACTTTCTTTCGGGTCTATTCCGGAAAACTGGAGGCTGGTCAGCAGGTACTCAACCCCGCAACAGAAAAGAAAGATCGTGTCATGCGTCTGATTCTGATGCATGCTAACAAGCAAATCCCAATCAAGGTGATTGAAGCTGGAGAGATCGGTGTTGCCATTGGGTTGAAAGAGGTTCGTACAGGCGATACTATATGCGACGTGAAACATCCACTCGTTCTGGAGACCATGTCGTTTCCCGATCCTGTGATCAACATGGCCGTGGAGCCTAAAACCCAGGAAGATGTTGATAAACTCAGCATGGCTTTTGCCAAAATGGCTGAAGAGGATCCGACATTCAAACTTCGGGTAGACGAAGAGACAGGGCAAACCCTTATAAGTGGAATGGGTGAACTTCACCTGGATATAATCTGCGACAGACTTAGAAGGGAGTTTAACATCGAATGCAATCGCGGAACACCTCAGGTTGCATACAAAGAGGCAATCCTGAACACCATTGAACATCGTGAGATATATAAGAAACAGAGTGGTGGGAAAGGTCGTTTTGCCGACCTTCTGATTGAGATTTCACCAGCTGATAAGGGAGTCAAGGGACTCGATTTTGTAAACGAGATCAAAGGAGGTGCAATTCCAAAAGAGTTCATCCCGGCTATTGAGAAGGGATTGAAGACTGCCATGATGAATGGCCCGTTTGTTGGTTTTCCAATGGAGAGTGTCAAAGTCAGATTGCTTGACGGCTCTTTTCACTCGGTTGATTCGGATGCTCTCTCTTTCGAGGTGGCTGCCGGACTGGCTTTTCGGGCGGCAAGTAAAAAAGCCAGGATCGTCCTGCTGGAACCAATTATGCGCTTTGAGGTTATCACACCCAGTGAATATATTGGTGAGGTAACCAGCGACCTGACCAAACGCAGGGGGCATGTTGAGGAGGTCGATTCACGGATTGGGAACCAGGTGATACATGGGAAAGTGCCATTGGCCGAAATGTTTGGCTATGTAACTACCCTTCGGAGCCTGACTTCCGGACGAGCAACATCGATGTTGGAGTTTTCGCAATACCAGGGAACCCCAAAGGAGATTATGGATGAAGTACTGTTTAAAATAAGAGGATATATCCCCATATATAATTAATAATCATTGTACAGACGCGATTAATCGCGTCTCTTCAAATAAATAAAAAGAAAACGTGAGCCAGAGAATCAGAATAAAGTTGAAGTCTTACGATTACAGCCTGGTCGACAAATCAGCCGAGAAGATTGTCAAAACTGTAAAGGCAACAGGCGCAGTTGTCAGCGGACCAATTCCCCTGCCTACAGACAAGAAGATCTTTACTGTTTTACGGTCGACATTCGTTAACAAAAAGTCGAGGGAACAGTTCCAGTTGTGTTCTTACAAACGATTGCTGGATATCTACAGTACGACTTCCAAAACCATCGATGCCCTGATGAAACTTGAGTTGCCCAGTGGTGTGGAAGTGGAAATCAAAGTGTGATCGTTAACTAATTTGAAAAACTAAGAAAAATGTCTGGATTAATTGGGAAAAAAATCGGAATGACCAGTGTTTACGACGCTGACGGAAAGAATATTCCGTGTACGGTGATCCTAGCAGGTCCCTGTGTGGTCACACAAGTCCGCTCCAAAGAAAAAGATGGATACGAGGCCATCCAGTTGGCGTTTGATGATAAGAAGGAGAAACAAACAAACAAAGCGGAAAGAGGTCACTTTGCCAAAGCTGGGATCTCACCGAAAAAGGTTTTGGCTGAGTTCTCACGTTTTGAATCAGGCCATCAGAAAACGTTTGGTGATATAATTAAGGTCGACATCTTTGAAGAGGGAGAATACATTGATGTAGTTGGTACCTCAAAGGGAAAAGGGTTCCAGGGTGTTGTAAAGCGTCATAATTTTGCCGGCGTCGGACAAGCAACCCATGGACAGCATAACAGGCTCAGAGCTCCCGGTTCTATTGGAGCATCGTCATGGCCATCGCGCGTATTTAAAGGAATGAAGATGGCCGGACGAATGGGAGGCAACCGGGTCAAGCTGGTCAATCTTCAAATAGTAAAGATAATTTCTGAAAAGAACCTGGTGCTCGTTAAAGGAGCTGTTCCGGGATCAAACGGATCATATGTAATTATTGAGAGATGGAAGTAGAAGTTTATAACATAAAGGGAGCAAAAACCGATCGTAAGGTCAATCTGAATGATGCCGTTTTTGGCATTGAGCCTAACGATCATGCGATCTACCTCGACGTGAAGCAATTCATGGCCAACAGGAGGCAGGGAACCCATGCGACACTTGAGGTTTCAATGCTCTCAGGAAGTACCAGGAAGCTGCACCGGCAAAAAGGTACCGGCGGATCTCGGAAGGGAAGTATTAAAAGTCCGCTTTTCAGAGGTGGTGCCAGAACATTTGGTCCCCAGCCAAGAGATTACAACTTCAAGCTAAACAAGAAGCTGAAGAAACTTGCGCGCATGTCGGCATTAAGTTATAAGGTAAAGGAGAATGGGTTTACCGTCCTGGAGGATTTCACGTTTGAGGCTGCCAAAACAAAGAGTGTGATTGAGCTGCTGAAGAATTTCCAGCTTGAAGCCAGTAAAACGTTGCTGGTCATTAGCGTAACCGATCCCAACCTGGTTCTGTCAGCCCGCAACCTTCAAAAGGTAAAGGTAATCAATGCATCAGATCTCAATACGTATGAAATTCTCAACGCTACACGTATGCTTGTTACAGAGAGTTCCCTCAGGGAGATCGAGAATATAACCCAGAATTAATCAGTTAATTCGCTAACAATGAGTATTATAATAAAACCGATCGTTACGGAGAAGATGACCCAGATGGGCGAGAAATTAAACCGTTATGGGTTTATGGTTGATCGTCGGGCCAATAAACTCCAGATCAGAAAAGCGATCAAGGAGCTGTATGACGTGGATGTCCTCGAAGTAAATACCATGGTCTATTCCGGAAAGAACAAATCCCGAAATACCAAAGGTGGTGTAATAAAGGGCCGAACCAATACATATAAGAAAGCCATAATTACCCTGGCTAAAGATGAAACGATTGACTTTTACAGCAATATTTAATTAAAATGGCGCTAAAAAAATACAAACCAACAACTCCCGGTCAGAGATTCAAGGTCATCAGTGCGTTTGATGAGATTACTACGTCAACCCCTGAAAAGAGCCTGATTGCTCCAAAAAAGAGAACCGGCGGAAGAAACAACGAAGGAAAAATGACCATGCGTTACATGGGTGGTGGTCATAAACAACGGTATCGTCTGATAGATTTCAAACGAGACAAGGATAATGTTCCCGGATTGGTGAATTCGATCGAATACGATCCTAACCGTACGGCAAGGATCGCGTTGATCAATTACAAAGACGGTGAAAAACGATACATCATTGCACCGCACGGACTGAAGGTTGGTCAAACCATCCTTTCGGGAAAAGGTGTTGCACCAGATGTAGGAAACACCCTGTTTTTGAGTGAGATTCCTTTTGGGACCATCATTCATAATGTGGAGCTGCGTCCGGGACAAGGAGCCAAACTGGTGAGAAGTGCCGGTAACTCTGCCCAGCTGATGTCAAGGGATGGGAAATTTGCCATCCTCAAGATGCCTTCCGGTGAGACACGCATGATTTTACAGGCTTGCAGAGCAACCATCGGGATAGTTTCGAATCCCGATCACAGCCTCGAAACATCAGGTAAAGCAGGACGTAGTCGCTGGCAGGGAAGAAGACCCCGTACACGTGGAGTAGTTATGAATCCGGTGGATCACCCGATGGGTGGTGGCGAAGGAAGAGCCTCCGGTGGCCATCCACGCTCACGCAATGGGATGCCTGCAAAGGGATTCAAGACAAGGTCCAAGAAAAAGGCCAGCAATAAATATATCGTTGAAAAAAGAAAGAAATAATACTCAATAGTTGAATTATGAGCCGATCACTGAAAAAAGGTCCGTATATCAATTTCAAACTGGAGAAGAAGGTTTTAGAATCCGTTGAGTCTAAAAAAAAGACAGCGGTTAAAACCTGGTCGAGGAGTTCCATGATCTCTCCGGATTTTGTTGGCCAGACCATTGCCGTGCATAACGGGAACAAATTTATCCCGGTCTACATCACAGAAAATATGGTAGGTCATAAACTTGGCGAATTTGCCCCTACAAGAATTTTCAGGGGTCATTCCGGGAATAAGGATAAAGGTAAAAAGTAACGACATAATTAAAGAACAATGGGAGTTAAAAGTCGTACACGAGCTGAGAAGAGGGAAGAGACCCGTAAGGATGTGGCATCTGCCCGCCTGAATAATGTCCCCACTTCTCCTCGGAAGATGAGACTTGTAGCAGATCTGATCCGTGGAAAACGGGTTGAACTGGCACTGCAAATTTTGAAAACAAATCCAAAGCATCCCGCTATCGGTCTGCATAAGCTGGTTCTTTCAGCTATTGCAAACTGGCAGACCAAAAATGAAGGATTACGGATTGAGGAGAGCGATCTCTTTGTCAAAGAGATTCAGGTTGATGGCGGCCGTATTCTGAAACGGATACAGCCTGCTCCACAGGGTAGAGCTCACCGGATCAGGAAGCGCTCCAACCACGTAACCATCATCATTGACAGCCTGAATAAACCTGAGCCGGATCTGGATGAAGAGGATGTAGAGGATGTAGTGATGGATGAGGTTATAACAGAGAAGAAAACTCCTAAGGAGAAAAAGGAGACCATACAAGAGCCTAAAGCCAAAGTAAAGACTCCTAAAGCTACTGCAAAACCCAAAATGATTGCGAACCCTAAAGCGACTCCAAGAGCAAAGGTTGCTCCCAAGGCCGGTAAAGGAACTAACTTAAAATCAAGTAATAAAAAAGGATAATGGGACAGAAGACGAACCCGATTGCAAACAGATTAGGGATCATCCGCGGCTGGGACTCAAACTGGTATGGCGGAAAAAACTTTGAGTCAAAACTCATTGAAGATGAAAAGATCCGGAGGTATTTGAATGCCCGTTTATCCAAAGCAGGCATCTCCAAGATCGTAATCGAACGAACACTGAAACTGGTTACGGTAACCATTCATACTGCACGTCCGGGGATTATCATTGGAAAGGGTGGTCAGGAGGTTGATAAATTGAAAGAGGAGTTGAAAAAGGTTACCAGCAAAGAGATCCAGATCAACATCGCCGAGATCAAGAGACCCGAACTGGATGCTGTGATCGTAGCCAACACTGTTGCAAGTCAGATTGAAGGCCGGATCTCTCACCGCAGGGCTATCAAGACAGCGATTGCTTCAGCTATGAGAATTGGAGCTGAAGGAATCAAGATCGGAATTGCAGGCCGGCTGGGTGGAGCTGAAATGGCACGCCGGGAGCAGTATAAAGAGGGACGGATCCCACTGCATACCTTCCGCGCAGATATTGATTACGCTACCTGTGAGGCTCATACTACCTACGGACGGATTGGCATCAAGGTATGGATTTGTAAAGGTGAGATCTACGGAAGGCCGGATTTGGTTCCCAGTACAAGTAGTCAGAAGGGAAAAGCATCAGGTGGTCAGCATCCCAGAGGGGGTGGTGGTCCCAGGCCAAATCCCAGGAATAGAAAATAATGTAGCACCATAAGTAATACAATCAGATAATGTTACAGCCAAAGAAGACTAAATACAGGAAACAGCAGAAGGGGAAAATGAAGGGGAATGCCGGACGCGGACACGAACTGGCGTTTGGTTCCTTCGGGCTCAAGACACTGGAACAGGCATGGATCACAGGACGTCAGATTGAAGCTGCACGTCAGGCGATTACCCGTTATATGAAAAGGGAAGGACAGATTTGGATCCGCATCTTCCCGGATAAGCCAGTTACAAAGAAACCTGCTGAGGTTCGTATGGGAAAAGGAAAAGGAGCTCCCGAATATTTCGTAGCCCGGATTACCCCTGGACGCATCATGTTTGAAGCCGAAGGTGTACCTATCGCTGTTGCAAAAGAGGCTTTACGTCTTGGCGCCCAGAAACTGCCTGTAGCTACCAAATTTGTTGTTCGCAGAGATTACGTAGAAGAATAAAATCAACCATGGAACAGAAAGTAATCAGAGAAATGACCACAGGTGAGATCACAGAGCGCCTGGATGAGGAGAAACGTCAGATTGTAAAACTGAAGCTCAATCATGCTGTTTCACCGCTCGAAAACCCAAATAAAATCAAGGCATACCGAAAAACTATCGCCCGTCTTGAAACAGAATTGCGTAATAGAGTATTGAAGGGTGAAGATATTAATCAGCAAGTAATCAATTGACAATCATGGAAACCAGAAAATTAAGAAAAGAAAAAACCGGGGTTGTTATCAGCAACGGGATGGAGAAATCCATTGTTGTTGAGGTGGAAAGAAAGGTCAAGCACCCGAAGTACGGTAAGTTTGTGAAAAAAACATCCCGCTTTATGGCTCATGATGAGACCAATGAGTGCAGGGAAGGAGATAAAGTTCGTATAGCTGAAACCAGACCTCTCAGCAAGAATAAATGCTGGAGACTTATAGAAATCGTTGAAAAGGTTAAATAGTCATGATACAACAAGAGTCAAGATTATCTGTTGCAGATAACAGCGGTGCCAAGGAGGTTCTGTGCATCAAAGTACTTGGCGGTACACGGAGACGGTATGCCTCAGTCGGTGACCGGATTATCGTAACCGTCAAACATGCAATCCCCTCCGGGAATATCAAAAAAGGCACCATATCCACTGCAGTGGTGGTTAGAACAAAAAAAGTGATACGTCGTAGCGATGGATCCTACATCCGGTTTGATGATAATGCAGTCGTGCTTCTTAACGCTGGTGGTGAACTGCTCGGAACACGTATTTTCGGCCCGGTTGCCAGAGAGTTGAGAGAGAAGCAGTTTATGAAAATCGTTTCGTTAGCACCAGAGGTGCTTTAAAGTAATAAAAGTCCCATGCAAAAAAAATTACATATCCGAAAAGGCGACACGGTGATGATCATTGCTGGCGATTCTAAAGGCCAGCAGGGGAAAGTCCTTTTGGTTGAGAAAGCCAAAAGCAAAGCCATCGTGGAAGGGGTGAACCTGGTTTCAAAACATACCAAGCCAAATGCCAAAAGCCCACAGGGCGGGATTATCAAGAAAGAAGCTCCGGTTCACATCTCCAACCTCATGGTGGTTGATGGTACAGGGGAACCAACCAGGGTCAGCAGGAAAGTTGACGACAAGAATGAAAAACTGGTTCGTTATTCAAAAAAATCAGGGGAGGTAATTAAATAATGGCTTACACACCAAGAATAAAGGAGAAATACCTGAACGAGATCATTCCTGCATTGATGGAGGAGTTTAATTATAAAAATCGTATGCAGGTGCCCCGGATACTCAAGATGAGTCTGAATCAGGGATTAGGCATTGCCATCACAGACCGGAAATACATCGATACCGGAATAAATGAGATGACCATGATAGCCGGCCAGAAAGCCGTAGCCACCCTGTCAAAGAAAGATATCTCAAACTTCAAGCTTAGAAAAGGCAATCCGGTGGGTGTCAGAGTCACTCTTCGCGGAGATAAGATGTATGAGTTTCTCGATCGCCTGATTTCAGTTTCTCTGCCACGGGTCAGAGACTTTCGCGGAATCAATGACAAAGGCTTCGATGGACGGG
>ERZ889078.1926-NODE-1926-length-15554-cov-22.179818_pt1 | contig 15554 bp, 18 predicted proteins | sample MGYA00521266_ERZ889078 | MGnify/ENA primary metagenome ERZ889078 (study PRJEB32303, sample SAMEA104408618) | aquatic metagenome | biome: Brackish water; feature: Pelagic; material: water | place: Baltic Sea | collected 2014-06-16T06:34:00 | depth 76,534 m ...
GACGTCCATTTGTCCGCTTGAGTCTATGATAGATTGAACTACGAGATTTATGGTCGCGTTGATGTCCGCAAGACTGGATTGAGTTCTCTCGGCGAGTTTTCTAACTTCATCCGCCACTACCGCGAAGCCGCGCCCATGTTCTCCAGCCCTAGCCGCTTCAATCGCCGCGTTTAGCGCCAAAAGATTCGTTTGGTTCGCGATATCGGATATTACCGTTAAGACGGATTTTACGTTTTCCGCGTCTCTGCTAAGCGCCGATAGGCCAATGGCTATTTCATTTTCTTTTTGGGACGCCAAATTCACAGACTCAACGAGATGGACAATGTCGTCCCGAGCCAAAGCGAGTTTTTCAACGGCGAAATCAACTTGCTTGCTCGTCTCCATCGTATCTTCGTGAGATTCCTTGAGTATATCCTGCACGGCCGCGCCCAAACTAGTGGATTTGCTCAATAGTTCTCGCTCTTGACTCATTCTGGCGTTCATATTCAGTAAATTTTTCGTCACATCCTCGACGTCGTCGTACGTTCTTCTTCCCGTCACCATGACGTTTTGCACCATCTCTTGAACTTTATGAATAAATTTATTAAAAGAGCGAGACGTCTTGCCTATTTCGTCATTCGACTTTTCAGCCAATCGTTTCGTTAAATCGCCCTTTCCGCTTGAGATGTCACTCGCTATGAGCGAAAGCTCGTTGATTGGAGTCAATATCAAAACTTTAATTATAAAAACTAAAAGCAACAATATAAAAAAACTCGCGATAAAAAAGATAGCTATCAGATAAATCAAAGCCTGGGAAGATTTGTTTGCCGTCTCCTTAACTTCGGAGATTGGTTTAGCCAATAAAAACACGCCAATGACTTCCGAGAAATTATCCTTGATTTCCTCAAAGGAGTAGAAATATTTGTCGTCGATCGCGTATCCATTCTTCCGAAGAGAGTTAAAATCGATTTTTGAAGCGGCGGCGATAAACGTCTGATCCGCTTTTTCTTTTTCGTTTTCGACGTAATATTTATCTATCGTTAATGGATCCTTAACGAGGGTCGCGACTTCCAAATATTTTTTATCCACAAGTATAAGTAGTTTTCTAGTTTCGCTTTCATCGTCATTAAGCGCGTTGAAACGCAAGATAAAGTCTACGCTTCCCACATACTCTTTTTCCTCCTCTCCATACAGCAAAGGCGCCGTCGCGACCATCATCAAACCGCCGCGAGTCACTTCCGCGCCTACGAACGGTTTCATCGTTTCTTGAACGGTCGCTATGCTTTTTCGCATTCCCACAGCCGCTCCGTAGGCTTTTTTGTCCCAAGACTTGACGTAAGAGGAACTCATGAGGTCAACCACCTGAATAAGCGGATTCTCAAACGATTTGTTTTGATTCAACGCTTCCCTTAACGCAAAAATTTCATCAAAAATCAATTCTCTGTCTTCGTCGTACATGCCGTTCACGACGGCGCTGTCGTTGGCTATTGATATGACTACGTTCTTTAGGGATTCAAGCTTTATGTCCAGGTCTTTTTTTATAGAACTTTTCAGATAATTTTTTTCTTGCTTGTAAACGCTTTTTTCTATGTCCGAAACTTGTCGATACGTTACGTAAGAAATTATCGCGAAAACAAAGAGCATAATAGACACCAATGATATTAGAACTTTTGTCAGCAACGTGAAACTTTTCGTATTCATAAATCAACCTACTATAATATTTTATTATCTAGTATTCTAGCTTGTTTTTGTAAATTTTATATAAAATAAAAAAACCGCTACAATGGCAATAAATATTTAAGGCAAAGAAAAGCAATGAATCGCAGAACCTTTCTAACAACGGCGACGACCGCTTCCGCCGCGTTCGCGCTTAACGGATGCAACGAAAACAATCGTCAAGCCATAGACTATTCAAAACGTCCATTGGCGAAAAAAGACGATAAAAAAAGAGTCAACTTTAACAAAAATAAAAAAACCATAATCAAGTTGGCGACTAGTTGGCCCGCAAGCTTCCCCATAATGGGAACCGGAGTTGAAAAATTCGCTCAAAGAGTAAAAGATATTAGCTCGGGAAGTTTGGAAATAAAAATATATCCAAAAAACGTTCTCGTCCCCGCGCTCGCGGTTTTCGACGCGGCGAGCAGCGGACAGATCGACGCTTTCCATTCGGGACCTTACTATTGGAAAGGGAAAAACTCATCTTTTTCGCTTTTTAGCGGGATTCCTTTTGGCTTTACCGCGGAAGAAATAAACTCGTGGATGTTGTTTGGCGGCGGCTTGGAAATATGGCGAGAACAATACGCGAGATACAATCTTCACCCTTTTTTGGGAGGCAACACCAACATCCAAATGGGAGGATGGTTTCGAAATCGCATAGATTCTTTAGCGGACATGCAAGGCTTGAAGATGCGAATCCCAGGCCTTGGCGGAGAAGTGTTTTCCAAAATGGGAGTGAATCCAATCTTGTTACCCGCGGGAGAAATATACTCTTCTCTTGAGCGAGGCGTCATTGACGCGACCGAATGGGTTGGTCCGGCGCTCGACATTAAGATGGGATTTTACAAAGTCGCGCCATATTACTACTCCGGCTGGCACGAACCAGGTTCTATATTGGAGCTCACCTTCAACAAGCAATCATGGGAAAAACTTCCCTTTGAACACAAATCTATGATAGAAGTCGCTTCAAGCGAGATGAACGCCAATATGACGTACGAGTTTCACAACGAGAACATTCACGCCCTTGGCAAGCTCAGAAAACTCGGAGTGAATCTTCTGCGCTTCCCTCAAGACGTTACGGATGCGGGGAAAGTGGCGCTTCAAGAAGTTCTGGGAGAGTTGAGAAGCGAAAACAAGGACTTCGACAGCGTATACAAGTCCATAGAAAAGCATTTGGAACTTTCCCGCGCGTGGGACGAGGTGAGTTTAAAATATTTTTTAAACGCTAGATAAGCGTTTTTTGTGCCAAAAGAGCGTATCATTTCACAACTTAAACGAAGAGAATATATTGAAAAAAACACTGTTTGTCGCCACTCTGCTTTCAACGCTTTTGAACGCTTCTTTCATCGGAACCATCGTAGACTCTCGCACGCTCGTCCCGCTTGAAAACGTAACCATTAGCGACTCCGCCCATAGCGTAAAGAGCGATAAAAACGGTTCGTTCAGCATACGATCCGCCGAACTGAATTATCACGTAAAAGCGTATGGATATAGACCTCTGACCTTTAGCTCGGAGACAAACGCGAGCGAGATAAAAGTAGAGTCCATAACGGTTAGAGCGCTGTATCTTACGTTTTGGGGCGCGAGCAACAACTCTAAAACTTTGGCGAGAATACTCGACATCATCGACAAAACGGAAGTAAACGCGGTTGTGGTGGACGTTAAAAACGAGTATGGCTCAACCTCTTTTCTCACATCGTTCGAACAAGCCAATTCTTATGGCGCCCAAGATGATAGAACCAACAGAGACATTGGCGCGTTTATTGAGAAAATGAAAGAAAACAATATTTACACAATCGCCAGAGTCGTTACTTTTAAAGACGAACTCCAAGCGTCGAACAACGAAGACTACGCGATCAAACGCGACGACAATGGAAGCGTATGGAGAAATCACGATGGCATGGCCTGGGTGGATCCATACGACGCGAGGTCTCACGAATACGCGATTTCCATTGCCGAAGAAGCGGCGAAAGTGGGTTTTGACGAAATAAATTTTGACTATATTCGTTTTCCAGCCAAGAGAGGATTGAGATTTTGTCAAGAAAACACGCAGGAAAATCGCGTAAAAACTTTGGGAGTTTTTTTGGACAAAGCCCAAGATAGACTCCGACAATACGGCGTTTTCGTCTCCGTCGACACATACGGGAATATTTGCTGGTCCAAAGACGACAACGGCATAGGCCAGATGGTCGGAGCTCTCGCCAAGCACGCGGACTACATAGCGCCGATGCTCTATCCATCGGGATTCGCAAGCGGATCTTTTTACTTCGAGTACCCCGCGAAGCATCCGTACGCCGTTATATATAGAAGCGTTAAAAACATACAAACGAGAATAGATCCAAAAAGAGTGAGACCATGGCTACAATACTTTAAAGACTATACGAAGGCGCGCGAAGACTACGACAAGTTTGAGGTTCGCGAACAAATCCGGGCGACCGAAAACATAGACACGAGCGGGTGGATGATGTGGTCTCCTTCGAGCAAATACCATCTTGATTATTTCGAACCTTCTAAAAAGCTCTAAGATTCGTTTTCTTTAATTCTTGGCGAAATTTTTGAGAGTCGCGAAGGTGGCTCTCAACCAATTCATGAAATTTTTTAGAGTGGTTCATATGGACCAAATGCGCCAATTCGTGAACAATGACGTAATCGATGAGCTCTTTTTTCACCTTTATCAATTCACTATTTAAGGTTATGATTTTCGTGGAGCTGCAGCTGCCCCATCGGCTTTTCATTTTTCTAAACTTTAACGCGGCGAATTCCAAATTCATTGCGTTCGCGAAATACTCAACCCTCTGCGGCAAGTACTGATTCGCGAAATATTTGTAAAATTCGTCGTAACTCTTTAAAACGTTTTTTTCTTGCGTATTTTTCAACGCGAGTAGCTTGTTGCGTAAAAATTCGACTTCCATGGAGTCTATGCTTATGACGTCGCCAAACAGCAGAGCTTCATCTTCGAGGTTCACTTTTCGAGAGTTGCTCGACTCGAATTTTAGAAGTTGTTTTTTTATCCAAGTCTCTTTTTCCAACAGCAAGTTTTGAATAAACGAATTGGAGACTTTTGGCGTTTTAAGAACTATTTCGGAGCTGTTTTTTACGCTCAAATAACTATGCTTCAATCTTGGATTGCAAATGTGCTCGATCTCAAGCTCTTTGAAAACGATTTTATTCATAGGCGATAGGGTCTCTCGCTCCAGCTAACGCGAAACCATTCAAACGCAGTCTGCAACTGTCGCAAACGCCACAGGCTTTTTCTTCGTTTTTGTAACAACTCCAAGTCAGTTCAAGAGGGACGTCCATGCTTAACGCTTCTTTGACAATTTGAGATTTTTTCATGTGAACCAAAGGCGTTTTTATTTCGATTTTCGTTTCGTCTTTCGTTCCAAGGTTGATGGCGTCTTGCATACTTTTTATATAGGATTCCCTGCAGTCCGGATAACCGCTGCTATCTTCTTCGACGACGCCTACGCATATAACTTCGGCGCCCTCTTTCTCCGCTATCGCGGCGGCCATGCTTAGAAATATGCCGTTTCTAAATGGAACGTACGTAACTGGCACGCCTTCTTCGATCCCGCCAGTTGGCACTTCTATGCTTTTATCCGTCAAAGCGGAAGCTCCGAGTTTTTTAAAAAAGTCCAAGTCGAGTGCGTACTTTTCTTCCACCTTCAATTGATCGCATATCTCGTTAAAGCATTCCAACTCTTTCTTTTGCGTTCTTTGATCGTAGTTAAAGTGAACCGCTATGACGTCGTAATCCAGCGCCTTCATCATGTAGGCGCTGAGCGTAGAATCCATCCCGCCGCTCATTACGCATACCGCTTTTTTCAATTTTTTGTCTTTTTTCATAATATTATTCTAACATATATAAAATCTTTTTTAATCTTTTTTAAAAGAAATTAGTTATACAATGACTGCAAACTACGAAAAAGGAGACCCTATGGACGTATCGTCATCATCTGGATCTGGACAAATCGATATATTGAAAAAAGCCACGGAGGTTCAAGAGTCGCAGGTCTTGAAGATTCTTGATTCCGCGGACAAACTTACGCAGGACAATTTGGCCAAAGAAGACGTGGCTAGAAAAACGGGGGTTGGGAGCAATCTCAACGTTACCGGGTAGCCTTCCATCTTAAAGTCTAGTTTGATATAATCGCGGTTATGATTGAACTAGACAACAGAACTTCTCTTGAAGTCGACGAACCATTTTTAAACGCCATCGCCAATCTTTTTACGGACAAAGAGATAGAATTGATAATCACTTCCAACGAAGAGATTCGAGACATGAACTTGCAATATAGAAAAATAGACAAGGAGACTGACGTACTTAGTTTTCCGTACGAAGAGATGCCAATGTCTCCTCTTGGAAGCGTCGTTATATCCTCGGAGTTCGTAGAGTTGAAAGCGAAGGAGTTTTCGCACGAACCAAGCGAGGAACTAGCTCTTTTGTTTATACATGGCTTGCTTCACATACTCGGCTACGACCACGAAGTGGACAATGGCGAAATGAGAGAAAAAGAAAAAGAGCTGATAGGAAAGTTTAATTTGCCAAAAAGTTTGATAGTCAGAACGCAAGGATAAAAATGGATTTTATAATATTCACGCTCGCGATGGCCGCTTTGGTCTACGGGGCCGATTTCATCATCAAAGAGTCGGAGAGAATCGCTCTTCATTTTAAAATATCCCATTTTATAATTGGAGCGACTCTCGTCGCGTTTGGAACTTCTCTTCCCGAAATGGCGGCTTCTATGGTGGCCGCCGCGCATGGAAAAAGCGATATGGCGGTAGCAAACGTCGTTGGAAGCGTCACTTTCAACATTACCTTGGTTCTCGGCATCGTATTTTTTATCGCGAAGTCCATGAAACCAAAAAGAGACCTCTTCGCAAAGGACAGTGCTTGGATCGTAGTCCCCGTGATAATCTTCTTCATAATGATTCAAGATGGAGTCATTGGCAGATTGGACGGGTTGTTGTTTTTGCTAATGATGGCTTCTTATCTGCTGTTTTTGTTCAAAGATTCAAAAGAGGATCTCGAAGGCGAGATAGACGACTCTTTGGTGAAAGAAAAGTTTAACTGGCTCAAAACCGTAGCCTTGCTCGGAGTTGGATTCGCTTTCACTATAGGCGGAGCCAACTTCGTGGTGGAAAGCGGTTCCGCGATCGCCAGGGAATTTGGAATTAGCGAATGGATTATAGGACTATTCTTAATCTCGCTTGGCACTTCTTTGCCCGAACTCGTGGTGTCCATTATCGCTATTAAAAAAGGGAACGCCGAGATGAGCGTAGGAAATATCATAGGCTCGAACGTAGCGAATTTCTCCATGGTTTTGGGGGCGTCGTCGCTGATCAGCCCGCTTACTATCGATTTGGTTTCAACGCGGTTCGACATGCTTATTATGGCCGGGGCTTCGTTGACTCTTCTCTTTATATTGGCCAATAAAATTTACAATAAAGCCGGAGCCATTTTTCTATTGACCATCTTGGCTCTTTTTATTCAAAACTCTTTAGTCTAAAATCACTTCTTTATATAATCAAGCTCCAAAAGCTTGTTGTATATGTCCGACACGATTCCACCAGCGGCGTGACCGCCATGACCTCCATGCTCCACCATCACCGTGACCACGTACTGTGGGTCTTCGTATGGTCCGTAGGTTGTGAACCAAGCGTGCGAACGACTATAGTACGACAATTCATGCTCTTTTCGCCTTGTTTCAATATCTTGTTTTATTCCAACGACTTGAGCCGTTCCCGTTTTACCAGCGATGACAACTTTTGAATGAATATAGTTCGTTGCCGTGCCATGAGGAGAATTGCAAACTTGATACATAGCTTTTCTGATTATCGGCAACTTGCTTAATTCATTATCCGTTAAAACGTCTTTTGATATCGGCTTGTAAGGTTTTTTGCCAATATCTTTGACTAGGTGCGGAGTCAATAATTTCGAACTCGCTATCAAAGCCGTCGCTTGCGCGATTTGCATTGGAGTTACTAGAAAATCTCCCTGACCTATCGCCATATTTGCCGTTTCGCCAATACTCCAAATTTTATTGTATTTTTCCATTTTCCATTCACGCGATGGAACGACGCCGATAAACTCGTTTGGCAAGTCAATGCCGGTTTTTTTAGCGAAACCGTAGCGTTTTAGATTTTCGCTGATTTTTCTATTTCCCAACACTAGACTGCCTTTGTAAAAGTAATCGTCGCAACTCTCTCTAATAGCCTTCACTATGTCGGTGCGTCTATGTCCCTCGCTTTTCCAGCATCTAAAAATACGTCCTCCGAGCGGCAATGACGAGCGACAATCCACCCCCCATTTTTCACTTAAATCCGTTGTTATATACAAGAGCCCAAGAAGCGGTTTTATCGCCGATCCGGGAGGATACAAACCATTTATCAGCTTGTTCGTGAAGGGATGCTCCAAGCTTGAAGCCAAATCATCGTACATCGCGTACGACATACCGGAGACGAATATATTCAAATCGTAGTTCGGAAAGCTCGCGGCGCTCAAAATGGAACCATTCATATCCATAACGACAACGGCTCCGACTATGCCGTTAAAAAGCGTCGTAACGTACTTTTGGAGCTCCATGTCTATGGTTAAAGTTAATTTTCTATCTTCAATCGGGCTGTCGTAAGAAAGCTCCTCTATTTCTCGGTTACTGGCGTTGACTTTTATTTTTCTTTTTCCCTGCAGTCCTTGAAGATAGGTGTTGTATCGTTTTTCTATTCCTGTTTTTCCGGCGTAGCCAATAAGCTCCAAAAGTGGATCTTTGTCAATGTCCTTTTGATTCGCGCGCGATACGTAGCCTATAATATGGGCGCCTATGTTGTCGTATGGATAGTAGCGTATCGGAGCGGGTATTATTTTTATATTTTCTCTAAGATTGAGAGTCGTGTACACCAGCGAAATATCGTTGTAGGAAACAAATTGAACTATATCGATAAAGTTGTGATTGTAATACGAATCTTTTTTTATATAGTTTTTGATTATCGCTTCTTTGTCCAAGTTGGGAAGAAGTTTGATTAGCGCGTCAATCTCGTCGTAGAATGATTCTATATTTTTTTCACTTCTCATATGCGGAGCCAGTTGTATTTTAAAGCCAAGCTTGTTAATCGCGATTGGGATATTGTTTCTATCCGTAATTTCGCCTCGCACTGGAGATATGTTCTCATTCTTGATAGTGTTTTGCTGAGACAGTCTCTCGTAATGCTCATTCGATTTAACTGACAATAAAAAAACTCTTACCGCTATTCCAAGCCATATAAGCAAAAATACGAATACAATGAATTTTATTTTCATAATAAGCTTACGAACAAGAATTCAATGACTATGTAATAAATCACGTAGTAGTCTATATTTGGCTGAGGGAGCAGAAATATTTTCGCGATAATCATTAAAAATAGATAATACCCCAAGTAAGCGAGGAGAACGTATGATATCTTGACGCAAGAGACGCAACTAAAGTTTTTTATAATTTTAGGTATTACGAACTTGTACGCCAATGTGAAATATATGATTGAGCTAAAAAGAGGATACCCTTTGTTTGATTCGAAAACAACCAAGCAAAATGAAATGAACAGAATGGCCGCAAAATTATCTTTTTTTATCGCGTCGGAGTACAGCGCGAATAAAACCGCGAGCAATGGAGGCAAGACGATATAAACGCTGCTGAGACTGCCGTATATTACAAAGAGAGCTATATACAGTAGCGACGTTACAGGTTTTTGATTAGGGATACTTCGTTGCATATTGGAAAGTGTTTGCATCTAATGCAGTCGGCCCAGATTTTATGTTCGGGGAGAGACTCTTTTGGAATTTCTAAAAAACCCAAACGTTCGAAAAACGATTGTTTGTAAGTTAAACTAAGCACGCGCTCCAATCCTAAATATTTCGCTTCTTCGAGAGCTTTGTTTACTAGGTTTTCTCCTATTTTTCGGCCTCTAAATCCTTCTTTGACTATGAGCGATCTAATTTCTCCCAGCGCGGACGTGTGAATGTGAAGAGCGCAAAAGCCAAGCAGTTCGTCTTCTTGAAACGCCAATACGTAGGATCTTATATTCGTAGATATTTCGTCATCGCTTCTCATCAGAATAACGCCTGATTCAACTTCCGGAAAGACCAAATTTTGCATTTTTGGGATGTCTTTTAGTTTCGCCTTGACATACTCAATTTTCATCCGCGTCCTCGTTTAATATTTCGTAAATAATCTGTATTATTTTTTTCGTGCCTTTCTTTTTTGAACTTGAAACCGTCAGAGCGTTTGGAAACTCGCGCTTGAGCGCGTTTTGCTCTTTCTGATTAAGCTTGTCTATTTTCGTGAAAATTTGAAGTATCGCTTGATTTTCTCTTACGTTGTCAAATAAAAATTCGCTTACGGAAGTGTCTATATCCAAATGAGGATGCCTGCAATCTATCAAATGTATAAAAAGTTTGATTTGCTCGCGACCAGCCACGTAATCGGTCAAGTTTTTTTCCCAATCGTGTTTTATTGATTTAGAAACTTTGGCATAGCCAAAACCCGGCAAATCCACAAACTTCGCCATACTCTTTTGAGTCGTTTCTCTGTTGATGAAAGTGACGTCGAAGTAGTTTATAAGCCTTGTTTTTCCTGGAGTGGAAGAGACCTTGGCGAGACCTTTGTGATCCGTAAGCGCGTTCAAAAGAGAGCTCTTGCCCACATTGGATCTCGCCATAAAAACAACTTCGTCCTGGACTTCCGATTCGGGAGCCGTACCGATGTTCGCCGCGGAGATTATGAATTTGGAATCTACTATGTCAATCATTATTTTTTCACGCTTGCGTTTTTATCGGCGATATTGAAGATCATAATTACCGGTTCGGACTCTACGCCTTTGGCGTACGCTTTGCCTTCGATAGTGTTCAAAAGCACTTCGTCGCCGATAATTTCTTTCTTTTCGTCAATCTGTCTGAGGTGAACGTTTTGAAAGAAGTGATACTCTTTTTTGCTTGGCGAGTATATAGCTTTGCCAGCCACGCCTTTGTAAATGGACAACTTCTCCGTCTGAACGGTAAAAGAGACGCTGCCTATCGCCACGAATTTCGTTGGTTCGTTGTTTTTGTCCGTGTATACGGTAACTTGAGAGGCGTTTAGCTCGTCGTTTGATTTTTTTATATTCACCTTGCCCGTAAAAACGGAAACTCCGCTGCTTTCATCCGCGCTGAACGAATTCGCTTTTATCTGAAGTTCGCTGGAATTCAAAGACGATATCATCAAAAATATCGATAGTAGTTTGTATTTCATTATTTATTCTCTCTTATTTGATATTTTACTGTGACATTCTTAGATTTGCTTTTTTTTAGCGAATTATCGTACGCGGCTGACGAACCTCTAACTTCATTGTCGTCCTTATGGGCTACGTAGTTGGCGCTTATGGTCGCTACGCTTGTTTTTTTGTCATAAACCGCCTGAGTCGTCTCAAGAGTAAAACCGTCTTCTCTCGAGTAGGTAACGTCTCCTTGAAGACTTAAAATATCATTTTCATATATTCCATTATTCGCTTTCATGTTGGCTATGAGCTCTTTCGAGTTGTCAGTGTAGTCAATGTTTTCAAAAGCGTATCTATCGCTATATCTTATCGCGCTCGAACCGATTATCATATCTTCCAAGCCGACTTTATTGATTTCGTATATAACAAACGAGGTCAACTCAAACAACGGAATATCCACAAAATCTTGTTTTTTGACGTCCAATGGCTTGAAAACGAAAAATATAAGAGTCAGTCCTCCAAATATTACGCCAAGCAGGATATTTATATTGATAATCTACTCCTTAATCCAAATCGATAAAAAATCGTCTTTTTGATCGTTTTCACAAACTAGAATATCAATCATTTCCCTAACCACTCCATCTCCGCCATTGCGAGTTAGGACAGTGTCGACAACGCTTCGAATGTCTTGGACTCCATCGCTTGGGGTGAAGCTTCTTCCGACGAGACGAAGCATCTCGTAGTCGTTTAAGTCGTCGCCTATGGCTCCGACCTCGTAAAAATTCAATCCAAGCGATTCGACAAGCTTCCTTAGCGTCTCGCCCTTATTTTTAATTCCTTGAAACAAATACTCGATGCCAAGTTCGTCGGCTCTTTTTTTAACCACAGACGATTTACGTCCCGTGATGATGGCGACTTTGTTGCCCATCTTGATCCAAGTCGTAATTCCCAAACCGTCTTTAACGCTAAAATTTTTACTTTCTATGGAGTCGGCGGAATAAATTAATTTTCCATCGCTCAGGCAACCATCCACATCGAGAACGATTAGTTTAATCATAAAACGTCTTTTGTGCTTGGCGTTCCAACTCTGTCGTTTTTAGCCATCGCTCTTCGAATGGCGACCGCGAGAGACTTAAACGCGGCCTCGATGACATGGTGTTTGTTTTTACCGCGAAGGCGTACGATGTGCGCGCTGATTCGGGCGTTGAGCGCGAGCGCTCTAAAAAACTCTTCGACAAGTTCCGTGTCAAAGCGCCCCACTTTGCCAGCGACGTCCAATTGATAAACTAAAAAAGGACGGTTGCTAAGATCCAAATCGCATGAAACGCAAGCCTCGTCCATAACGATGTTCGCGCCTCCAAAGCGCTCCACGCCTTTGACTGGGTATATAGCTTCCGCCAAGAGCGACCCAAGCACGATGCCCACGTCCTCGACGCTATGATGATCGTCAATGTGGGTGTCGCCCTTGCAAACTATGTCCAAATCAATCAGTGAGTGCTTTGAAAAGCTCTCAAGCATATGATCTAAAAAACCAACGCCCGTGTTTATATTGCTTTTGCCGCTTCCGTTAATTTCAAGCGAAATCGTTATATCCGTTTCTTTCGTCGTTCTAGTTTTAGCTATCATTTTTATCCTCTCTCACTATAAATGCTTTGTCGAAAATTCCGTTCGTCTTGTAGTCTCTCGCTTCTTGTTCGCTCTGAAACCCTTTAAGCAACACTTTAAACATTCTTCCATTGCTTGTTTGCTTGTCCACTATGATTGTTTTGTAGCCTGAAATATTATCATATTTTTTTTGAGTTGTAAAAGCGCCCTCTATCTTTGAAAAAGATCCTATCTGAAGAGCGAAGTCGCTAATTTCTTTCGTTTGAGGAGATTCTTTCAACTCTATTTCCGTCGGTATGGTTTGCCTGCCTTTGTTTTCAAAACCAAGGATTTCCAGCTTCACAGGAGCGGTTCCGCGTCCCACCATATCTATATTCGAAGCCGCCGTTTTTGAAAGATCGATTATTCTCGTTTCTATAAACGGTCCTCTGTCGTTGATTCTGACAACGACGCTTTTGTTGTTTCTCATGTTCGTGACTTTAACGATAGTGTTCATAGGAAGAGTTTTGTGAGCCGCGGTCATAGCCCACATATTGTAGGTCTCGCCGTTGGACGTCAGTTTTCCATGAAAATCTGGACCATACCAACTGGCGTTTCCCTTAAACCTATCCCCAACGCTTACGACGGTCGGATGGTATCTAATTCCTCTAATAACGTAAGGTCGCATCGTAGGATGAGAATAGGTTTTTTTATCAGGCGTCCCGCTATGGGCGTTTTTGTTTTCAGAGTATGTTTTTGGCTGATAGTTGTCGTAATTTCCATAGCCGCGCGTTCCTCGAGTGCTACACCCAGAAAAGCCCCCAACGATAAGGACTAATAAAATTAAAGAGATTTTACTCATAAATTTTCAGCCTGTCGCCCATCTTAATGAAAGAACCGTTGATGTTGTTTTGAAGCTTGATGTTTCTCACGCTGACTTTATAAGCTTTTGATATGGATTCCAAAGAGTCTCCTCTCTTAACCATATGGTAAAAGTCGCTTTTGATTTTGATTTTATTTTGATTGTTCGCTATCGGGATAATAAGTTTCTGATTTATTCCAATTTTGGTGTTTCTTAGCTTATTGAAATCCATAACGACTCTATACGAGACATTGTATTTTTTAGAAATTTTAAGCAGATTCTCCCCGTTTTTCACCACATGAATTTTATAGATATTGCGCATATCCGACTCATAGTACTTTTGCTTAAAATCCGCCAACTTTATATACGGAATGTAAACGTTGTAGCTTTGTCCGTAGGGAGGCGTAAAATCATACTTTAGATGCCTATTTAGTTTCTGCAGTTCGGGCAATGGCAAATCGATTAGTTTTGCCACTCTGCTTAAGGATTCTCCACTTGGAAGCTTTACGGTTGACACGGGGTAGGCGTTGGCTCTATTTAAAAGATATCCATATTCGCTTGAGAGCAGAAACTGCTCATCGGTGCCCATAAGAGCGAGCGCCACGATTTTTCTTATGTACAATCTGCTTTCGCGAGGAATGTATTTTTTCTTAAAATCAAGCAAAACGGACAAATCGTCGCTGTTGGCTTGAGTAATCGCCCAATTTAGTCTGCCTCCGCCACAATTGTAAGCGATTGCGGCTAAGTACCATTTCCCAAATCTTTTATGCAAAGCGGACAAGTATTTCGCGGCCGCTTCGCTCGATTTGATCAAGTCTCTTCTTTCGTCCACGTATTCGTCAATGCGAAGATTGAATATTTTTCCCGTTTCTGGCATAAATTGCCAAAGTCCGGATGCTCTTTTACTTGAATACGCCCTATTGCTAAAGTTCGATTCGGCCATAGCTAGATATAAAAATTCTTGTGGAATATCGTATTTCGTAAGAATGTTTTTAATCGCGGGGATAAAAAGGTAGGCTTCGTTCATTGTTTTGAAAAATTGTTTGTGCTTGCGGACGTTGGCGTTGGCGTTTCTCATATCGTTCATGATAGGGTCGTAAAGAAAAGAAGCTTCTATATCGAAAGATTCCAATAGCGCGAGTTCTTTGTTGTAGTTTGACTGGTAGGTCAAATTCGCTAGCAACATCGCTGGAAAGAGTAAAATTAAAAAATATTTAAACATGCGCAACTTTTTATTTGAATTTTAAGAAACTTCATTCTATCCAAAATTTCATTAAATTAAGAAGTAATTATTTTAAGCCGCTCCAATATTATAAAATATTAAACAGTCTCAAGGCGTTTCGCGTAGTCGTTTTTTCAATTTCTTCTAGCGGGGTTTCTAAAAGTTCGGATATTTTTTGAGCCACGAACGCGGTGTAAAGCGGTTCGTTTCTTTCCCCTCTATGCGGGCTTGGGGTCAAGTATGGACCGTCTGTTTCCAAAAGTAGTTTTTCACGTGGAATTCGAGGCAGGACATTGACTAGTTTTTTGGCGTTTTTAAATGTCAAAACGCCGCCTATGCCAAAGTAGAAACCGTCGTTCGCGAGACTAAGCAACTCGTCGTCCGCGTTAAAGCAGTGCAAAACGCCACCAACTTCGCCCGCTCCATTCGCCAAAAGCAACTCTTTGGAGTCTCTCGAAGCGTCTCTAATATGAATGATCAATGGCTTCTTATGTTTTTTCGCCAGCTTAATCTGAGCGACGAAAACCTCTTTTTGTTTTTTCTTCTCAAGCTCTTTTTCCTCGTCCGAGCCTTCTAGCCTGAAATAATCAAGCCCGCATTCTCCAATCGCCACGCATTTTTCGTGCGCGACGAACTCTTCGAAATCCAGTTCGCCAAACGAGTCCAAATCGTAAGGATGAACGCCCACGGAGAAATAAACGTCTTCGTGTTTTTGCGCTATTTCGACGGCTCTTCGCAAAGTTTTGGCGTCCGCTCCGGGAATAACGAATCTTTTAACCCCGCCCTCTCTCGCGCGATTTAGAACCTCGTCCAAATCGTCTCGATACCTTTCGTCGTCGAGGTGAATGTGCGTGTCAACTATCATTTGTTAGCCTCTAGTAATTCGCGAGCGAACTTTTTAGCTTCGTTTGAAATATTTTCGCCGCTTATGATTCTGGCTATTTCATCCACTTTTTCATCAAAGTT
>ERZ889078.1928-NODE-1928-length-15553-cov-11.788553_pt1 | contig 15553 bp, 14 predicted proteins | sample MGYA00521266_ERZ889078 | MGnify/ENA primary metagenome ERZ889078 (study PRJEB32303, sample SAMEA104408618) | aquatic metagenome | biome: Brackish water; feature: Pelagic; material: water | place: Baltic Sea | collected 2014-06-16T06:34:00 | depth 76,534 m ...
TGGGCCACTGCCTGGCAATCATCCCGCCAATAGGTGACCGCCTCATAAACCGCACCGCATCGTCCCTCTCCAACCGCGGCCGAGGAGAGCGAGACATACGACAGGATATCTTCGGGAAGCTGAACCTCCATGGACATTGAGCGAATGGCTTGACCACTCTGATGAGCAGATGGGATGATCTGCACCACACCACTCTGACTGCCAGCAGTCAACAGGTTGCTCAACTCCTCAATCTGCCGATCACAGCTCTTTCCGCCATCAGCGACCTGTGCAGGAGATGCCACGCGGCTCTGCGGCCAGAACCTGAATGAATCTGCCACCTCAAGAGGCAGGAGATTTAATCGAGTTGCCGGGGCCTGCCACAGAGCCTTGTTTTCGGGCACCCTGTCCTGAGAACTGGCCACCGCCACAAAACAACAGAGGCTTACAGGCAGCAGCACAGCCGGCAACAACCAGAGCCGAACGACACAAACAAATGATTTCAGCACTGTCATCCAGACCTCTTCTCATTGCACAACCATGCCATCAACAGAAGCATATCAAATATCAGCTTGAAAGTGAAAGGAATATTTTCCCGCAATTCTTGAACAAAACCAGCAGAGAGGGCTCATTTTCCCAAACCTTGCAAACCAGACACCCACTGCCCCTCCCTTCTGTACAAAACGCGTCCCACATCTTACAAAACTACGATGGTGATCCCGCGGTTCCCTCGATTCAGATGGACATTGGCGGACAATGGGGGAAAACGACGGAGCAAATCCCGGACAGGACCAGCCTTGGCCCGGAACTCTTCACCGGGAATGACCAGATTGAGCTGACCCCGATGCAGCAGGTCAGCAAGGAGACGACGACTCTCACGGCGGATGGCCCCACCAATGCCGCTGGAACCGTATCCGTGAATCAGGGTCAGAACGCGGACACCTTCATGGCGGGCCGTCTGCAACTCCCGCTCCAGACGATTTAATGCAGCCTCGACCAGAGGTCTTCCCTGCTCCAGGTTGACCGTCTTATGCAGAAACCCCACGGGTTGCACGACAGCCCCTTCAGCCTGACGCGTTTCACAAAAAGGACAGACAGAGGTTCCCAGCGCAATATTATTACCACACATACTACAGGGAATCATCATCCCCCACCCGCCTGAAAACCACTGTCCCTCCCCCTTGCCTGTCTGCAAATCCACCAGAAGCGCGACACGTTCCAGGCTGGTTCTGAACCCATTGACATGGCCTCCTTTCAGGCCCGGCGCACCGAGATCACCTGCTCTTCCTGACGTAGATGGTTCAACACCCTCTGTAACTGGTCAAGGTCAGTGACCTCAAGGACAATACGGATCTCAATCGTATCGCCCAGCGTCGTTCTGGAAAAGATCTCAACAATATTGGCATCATCAACACTGATTACTGAGCTGATAGCGGCAATGGCCCCACGCCGGTTCTCGGCAGTCACCTGAACCTCGGCCCTATACTGACCTTTATTGGTCCCGGCCCAGGCCACATCCATCCAGCGCTGTGGATCTGTGGTCAGCAGATTGGGACATTCCGCCTTATGGACCGAGATGCCACGACCTGTGGTGATAAAACCGACTATGTCATCGCCTGGAACCGGATTACAGCACTGACTCAATTTGATCAGCATATCATCGATGCCATCGATACTGATCACGGCCCCGGGCTCCTTAAGCCCCCCTCCATGCGAACCAACCTTCAGTCCCGCCAGTTCCTGGGCACTGATCTTGGCTGCCGGCTCCTCTCCGCCCAGCATCTCCGATGGCTGCAAGGCCTTGACCAACTGCTGAACAGTGATGCTACCGGCCCCGACTTTGGAGAGCAGGTCGTCCAGAGAATTGCTGCGCAACTCCTTTAACAGGAGCTTGATATGGCCACTCTTGACCATCTTCTTGAGCGTGGTGTGATGATGTTTCAGTTCACGATCACAGATCTCACGCCCCAGGTTCAGGGCCTTTTCATTGTCTTCACGCCGCAGCCAGGAGCGAATCCGGGAGCGAGCCCGGGTCGTCTTGACCAGATTCAGCCAGCCGCGACGGGGACGCTGACTCTGAGAGGTAATGATCTCGACGATATCACCATTCTGCAACTCATACTTCAAGGGCACCAGACGCCCGTTGATCTTGGCCCCGGCACAATGATCACCGACCGCGGTGTGGATGGCATAGGCAAAATCAAGGGGGCAGCTGCCAACGGGAAACTCCTTGACTTCACCACCCGGGGTCAGGGCATAGACCTCAGGCTCATAGAGCTCACCCCGAACACTGTCAAGGAACTCACGCGGATCCTCAACCTCCTGCAAGGATTTGACCAGTTTTTTCAGCTCGTTAAACAGCCTGGCATCACCGGGATTGACCCCCTGCCCCTCCTTATAAGCCCAATGGGCGGCAACCCCCTCCTGGGCCACCCTGTCCATCTGCTCGGTCCGGATCTGGATCTCTATAAACTGGCCGCGCGGCCCGACCACTGTGGTATGCATGGACTGGTAGTTATTGGCCTTGGGCACCGAGATAAAATCCTTGATCCTGCCCGGGACCGGTGACCAATTGGCATGCACCACACCCAGGGCCTCATAGCAATCCTTGACCGAATCCACAATAATCCGGAAGGCCACCTTGTCATAGACCTGATCCAGGGAGATTTTCTGGGCCAGCAGTTTCTTGTAAATGGAATAGAGATGCTTGGGACGACCAAAGATCCGGGTGGGCAGAATATGGCTCTCGGCCAGTTTCTGATTAAAAATGGCCAGAACCTCATCCACATAGCGCTGACGCTCATCAAGGCTGCTTTCGAGCTTGGCCGACAGATCGGCAAATTCATCGGGATAGAGGAAACGAAAGGAGAGATCTTCCAGTTCCCGCTTCAGCCAGTCAATACCCAGACGAGCGGCCAGCGGGGCATAGAGATCCATGGTCTCACGGGCCACCTCTTTTTGTCGCTCAAGCGATACGGCATCCAAAGTACACATGTCCTGGAGCCGGTCAGCAAGCTTGACCAGCAAAACCCGGATGTCAGCGGCAATGGCCAGCAACATCTTGCGCACATTCTCCGCCTGATGGGCCAGTTTGTTGTTATACTGAACATTGGTAATCCGGGTTGAGCCGTCAACGATTCCGGCCACTGCAGGGCCAAAATCACGGCGCAAATCTTCAAGTTTGACCCCTTGCTTCAAAATACCGTGTAACAGACCAGCCACCACGGTGTCCAGATCCATGTGCATGGAGGCCAGGGTCGAGGCAACCTCCAGGGCATGGTCCACATAGGGTGCCCCGGAAAAATGAACCTTGTCGCCCTGAACCTTGAGGACCAGTTCCCAGGCCGCATCGATGGGGGCCAGGTCAATGCCGTGCAGATAACTCTTGGCCAGTATTTTCAGTCCATTGGGGGTCGTCATCCCACAAACTCTCCCATACCCTATTCCTGATTGAGAGCTGCGCTGACCAGCTCTCTGACCCGGACAATGACCTGGGCCGGATCCAACTCTTCAGTCAGGCCATCGCGGCGATGACGAAGTTCAACAATTCCATCTTTCAAGAACCGCTTGCCCACCGTGATCCGAAAGGGAATCCCCAGCAGATCTGCATCCTTGAATTTGAACCCTGGCCGCTCATCACGATCATCAAGCAAGATATCAAGGCCTGCCGCGCGCAACTCTTCGTACAGGGCTTCCGCCGCCCCGGTAATTTCGGCATCCTTGAGGCTCAGATTCAGAACCACCGCCTGATAGGGGGCCAGGGGAATCGGGAAAATAATACCGTTCTCGTCATGATTCTGCTCGATGGCAGCGGCCACGATCCGGCTGACCCCGATGCCGTAACACCCCATGACCAATGGTTTTTCAAGCCCATCACTGTCTTGAAACAGGGCCTGCATGGCCTCGGAATAGACCGTGCCCAGCTTGAAGATATGGCCGACCTCGATCCCCTCGGCCAGACCTAAGGCCCCACCGCAGACCGGGCAGAAATCTTCAGTGGTGATCTGGCGAAGATCGGCCACAGCCTCCACCGCAAAATCACGGCCCAGATTGACATTGCGCAGATGATAATTCTTTTCGTTGGCACCCACCACAAAGTTGCGCATGGCCGCCACCTCCTGATCAGCCACCACCCGGATAGTGATCCCCACCGGCCCCAGATACCCGGTGGGTACCCCGGTAGCGTCATAGACCTGTTGATCAGCGGCCAGTTCCACATCAACCACGCCCAGCAGATTTTTCAGCTTCACCTCCTGGACCTCCCGGTCACCACGAACCAGGACCGCCACCGGCAGACCATCGGCCAGATAGACCATGGTCTTGACCAGCTGCCGGGGCTTGATCTCCAGAAATTCACAGACCGCCTCTACCTTGCGCCGACCCGGCGTCTCCACCTTCTCCAGATCCAGCTCAGCCTCTTCCTCAAGGGGCCGGACCCGGGCCTTGGGCGGGCGAACCGTTGCCTTTTCAACATTGGCGGCATACTCACAGGCCGTGCAGAAGACAATAGTGTCCTCACCGGTCTTGGCCAGGACCATGAACTCATGAGAGAAACTGCCGCCGATGGTGCCTGAGTCGGCCTCAACCGCCCGGAATTCAAGGCCGCAACGATGGAAAATTCGCTGATACGTATCGTACATCAGCTGATAGGAACGGGAGGCCTGCTCATCGTCTGCGTCAAAGGAATAGGCATCCTTCATCACAAACTCCCGGCCGCGCATCAGACCGAAACGGGGGCGGATCTCGTCACGGAACTTGGTCTGAATCTGATAGAGATTGAGGGGCAGGTCCCGATACGATCGGACTTCTCTGCGCACAAGGTCGGTAATCACCTCTTCGTGGGTCGGTCCCAGACAGGACTCGCGATCATGTCGATCCCTGAAGCGAAGGAGTTCCGGACCATATTTCTCATAACGGCCCGTCTCACGCCAGAGATCGGCCGGCTGAACCATGGGCATGAGCAATTCCTGGGCTCCGGCCCGGTTCATCTCCTCACGGACGATCTGATCAACCCGACGGAGAGCGGCCAGACCATAGGGCAGATAGGTATAGACCCCAGCGGTCAGCTTACGAATACAGCCGGCACGGAGGAGCAGACGATGACTGACGACCTCGGCATCGGCCGGGATCTCTTTCAGGGTAGGCAACAGAATCTGTGAATAACGCATGGGAATGTTCTCGGAAATTGACTGGATAGATAACTCAGGCTGTGATCACTTGCGCGACCCCAGGGACACACCGGCAACTTGGCCGGACCTCACTTCAGAATGGCTTGAAATAATCACTCACCCTGTTCTTCGAGCTTGCGCAACTCCTCAAGGAAGACAGACAGCAGTTCTTCCTCGGCAACCTTGCGGTAAAGCTTTCCTTTTTTAAAAATAATACCCACCCCATTGCCGCCGGCAATGCCGATATCGGCCTCTCTGGCCTCACCAGGACCGTTGACCACGCAACCCATGACCGCAATCTTAAGCGGCCGGGTCATGGTCTGGACATATCGTTCGACCTCCTCGGCCAGGGTGAAAAGATCAATGCGCGTCCGGCCGCAGGAGGGACAGGAGATCAGTTCCGGGCCACGTTCCCGGATCTTCAGGGAACGGAGGAGTTCAAAACCGACCCGGATCTCTTCCACCGGGTCCCGGGTCAGGGAGATGCGGAAGGTGTCGCCAATCCCCTGGGAAAGGAGAATCCCGAGAGCAACACTGGACTTGACTGTCCCGGCGATCAAGCCCCCGGCCTCGGTCACTCCCAGATGCAGGGGGTAATCCGTTCGACGGGCCAGTTCCTGATAACCGCTGATGGTGGTCAGTGTATCCGAAGACTTGATGGAAATCTTGATCTCATGAAACCCAAGCCCTTCCAGGAGGCGGACATTGCGCAGGGCACTCTCGATCAGGGCCACAGGGTGGTCAGGCGTCGGATACCCATGTTCTTTGAGCAGATCTTTTTCAATGGACCCGCTGTTGACTCCGACCCGGATCGGCACCTGGTGGGCCTTGGCCGCAGCCACCACCCGAGCCAGTTTTTCCGGGCCACCCAGATTACCGGGATTGATGCGAATGGCCTGGGCACCATGCTCCATGGCAGCCACGGCCAGCCGATGATCAAAATGAATATCGGCAATCAGTGGAATCCCAATCTGATCACGGATCTGGCGGAGCGCAATCGCCGCATCCTGATCCAGAACCGCGACCCGAATCAGATCACAACCGGCCGCCTCCAGCCGCTTGATCTGATCCACGGTTGCAATCACATCCCGCGTATCGGTGTTGGTCATGCTCTGGACCGTGATCGGGCTCAGGTCGCCGATGGGGACCGATCCGATATGAATCCTCCGGGTCCGTTGTCTGTTGATCTTCATGGCTCTCTGCTGACGACTCCTTTCTACTTCTCCAGGTCCCCCGGCATCAAGTGCCCGGAGACCTAGAGAACTCCCTTCTTGACCCCCAGGCTCAACTCGGCATCCGAGGCCCGCACGTAAAGGGGCACGGCCGTTGCCAGATCCATCTTCTCACCACGGGCCAACTGTCCTGCAGCAAGCAAGCCGATGGCAGCAGCCGGTGGATCGTGGAGATGAGACGATGCCGGCATAAAACGATTCCCCAGGAGCTTTGCCCAGAGGGGACCATAGGCCAGGACTCCATCACCCACGAAAAGCGCCGGTTCTTGAATCTCAGCGGCCAACTGTTCCGGGGCCAGAACCCTGTATGGGCCAAGGCCAGAGACCACACCCCTCTCATCCCGGCGATAGAATCCACTGTACACTTCCTTTTTCCGGGCATCCAGGACCGCGCAGATCAGTTGACCTCCACTGCTGTTCTGGGCCAGGCCATCCAGGGTAGACACCCCGCACAAGGGGAGATCGGTGGCCGCAGCCAGGCCCTTGGCCGTGGCCATGCCAATCCGCAGGCCGGTAAAACTACCGGGGCCAAGCCCCACGGCCAGACCATCCAGATCCGGCCAGGAGAGACCAAGCTCGGCCATGAGCCAGTCCACGGCCGTGAGCAGACGACGGGAATGGGTGATCCGACTGTTCAGGGCCAGACCGCCAAGCACCGTCCCATGCTCCACACCCCCCTGGGTCAAGGCCACGGCGCAACAGCGGGTGGCCGTATCCAGGGCCAGGATCAGAGGGCCATCCGGGCTCACGAACTGAAGATCCTCATTAAATCGTTATAAAAAACAAAGATCATCAGACTCCCGAGCAGGGCAATTCCAATTTGCTGGGCAATAATCTGCGATCGTTCTCCTAGGGGCCGGCGACGAATGGCCTCAACCGTGAGAAAGACCAGGTGTCCACCATCAAGAACCGGGATGGGCAGAAGATTGAGAATCCCCAGATTGACACTGAGCAGGCCCATGAAATAAAAGAGATTGTTCCAGCCAGCCTGCATCTGCTGCCCGGCCAGCTGGGCAATCAGGATCGGCCCGCCCAACTCCGAGGCCGGCACCACCTGCTGAATAATCTTGATCAGTCCCATCAGGGTCAGTGAGATAAAAACCCAGGTCTGGGTCGCGGCCGCACTCAGGGCCCGAACCGGACCCACCCGGGTATAGGTCAGTTCCTCGGCCTTGACAATTCCGATCATGTAACGTTCTTCGGTCACTTCACCAAAGATGTTTTTGGCGCTGTCCATCTCCGGAATGACCTGCAGATCCAATTGGGCCTCAACCCGACGCAGACGCAGATGAATGGGCTCACCGCGACTCTCCTTGACACTCTCGATGACATCCTGCCAGCCATGGGCCGGACGGTCATTGATGGCCAGGATCTCATCACCGGCCATGAGTCCGGCTGCGGCCGCGGGAGAATCAGGTGCGACCTGACCGATCCGAGTCGTGTCCTGAGATTCGGGCAGGCCCGAACCCAGAAAAATCACAAAAAAGATAAAAACGGCAAAGAGAAGATTGAACAGCGGGCCGGCAAAAATCACCAGAAAGCGTTCCCACACAGATTTATGGGCAAAAGATGCCTTGTGGTCAGAGGGGGTCATGGTCGGTTCACCCGCCTGATCACCCGGCTGCTCACCAAACATCTTGACATAACCGCCCAGGGGGAAGGCACTGATCAGATACTCGGTTTCACCAAAGGTTCGACCCACCAGCTTGGGACCAAAACCAAGGGAAAACTTGAGGACCCGAATCCGAAAAAGCTTGGCAAAGAGAAAATGGCCAAGCTCATGGACAAAGATGAGCAGACCCAAAACCAGGATAAAAGAAAAAACAGAATTCATAATCAGTTCACACCAGAGAGATCAAGAGATGGCCGAAGCCACAATCAGTTCATGGGCCACCAGCCGGGCCCGAGCATCAGCAGCCAGAATATCAGCAAGGCTCTCTTCGCTGCCTTCCCTGACCCGCAATAAAACAGCGGCCACGGTTTCGGCAATGGCCGGAAAGGAAATTTCACCGGCAAGAAAGGCGGCAACCGCCACCTCATTGGCTGCATTGAGGACCGCCGGTAAGACCCCGCCCTCACGGATGGCCGTAAAGGCCAGATCCAATGCCGGGAAACGGTCATAATCAGGGGCCTGAAACTCCAGATTACCGCATTGGGACAACTGCAGCGATTGCAGGCCCAGGGGCAGACGGCTGGGATAGGTCAGGGCATAGGCAATGGGGATACGCATATCCGGAATCCCGAGTTGGGCCATGACCGAACCATCCTGAAACTCGACCAGAGAGTGGACCACGGACTGGGGATGAATCACGACCTCCACCGCCTCCACCGGGACATCGAAAAGCCAGCGGGCCTCGATCACCTCAAGGCCTTTATTCATTAAGGTGGCAGAGTCGATGGAAATCTTTGGCCCCATCTCCCAGTTGGGGTGGTTCAGGGCCTGGGCCGGAGTGGCCGCCACCAGATCCTCACGACTCCTGGAGCGAAAGGGGCCACCTGAGGCCGTAAGAATGATCTTGGCCACATCCTGCCGACGTCCAGCCTCCAGGGCCTGAAAGATGGCGCTGTGCTCTGAATCAATGGGCAACAGCCGCACCTGTTTTCGAGCAACGGCGTCCATGACCAGTTTACCGGCCATGACCAGAGTTTCCTTGTTGGCCAGACCAATGTCATGACCCGCCTCAATGGCCGCAAGGGTCGGCAGCAGTCCGGCGGCACCGACTATGGCCGATACCGTCATCTCCACCTCTGGGATGGCCGCAACTTCCTGATTTCCCGATGCCCCCCAGACCACCCGCTCGCTGTATTCCCTCGGCAACAGATCACACAGATCCCGGGCATGGGCCTCATCAATCACCGAGATCAGGCGGGGACGAAATTCCAGGACCTGCTCAGCCAGCAGCTGGACGTTTCCACCGGCGGCCAGTCCCATTATTTGAAATTGATCTGGAAAACGGCGCACCACATCAAGGACATTACGGCCAATGGAGCCCGTGGAACCAAGCAACGACAACTGTTTCATGATCCCGACCCCAGCATCAGAAAGTAATAGAGAAAGGGCGCTGTGAGCAGCAGGGAATCCAGGCGATCAAGGACCCCACCATGACCGGCCAGCAGAGTCCCGGAGTCCTTGACCTGCATGGAACGCTTGAGGACAGACTCACACAGATCACCGATGATGCCGACCCCGATCAAAATGGCCATGAGCGGCAGCAAAACGGGCCACTTGACATCAGGCAGCAGAAATACGGCCGCCACCAGGGCAGCAGCAAGACCACCGACCAGACCGCCCAGCGCCCCTTCTATGGTCTTTTTAGGGCTGACCAGAGGACAGAGCTTGTGCCGGCCAAAGGCACGACCACTGTAATAGGCGGCAGAATCAGACCCGGCCGTGGCCACGCTCAGGAGCAGAAGCCAGAGACGACCGTCAGGCAGTCCGGTCAGGAGAAGGAGATGGGCGGCCAGCAGGCCGACATAAAACACACCCAAAACCATCCGGGCCAGATCACCCCCGCCATCAGCAAGCTGCGAGTAACGGATCAGGACAAGAAGGACCAGGAAAAAGAGAGAAAGAAAGAGACCCAGAACCAGGCCGACACCTGGCAGGACTCCTGTCAGGACAACCGGCAGAACAATGGCCAGTTGCAAGGCCAGACGGTCTCCCGGGGCGGATCGTGGGAGGGCCATTCGTGCATATTCAAAGCCACCGACAACGGCAATCATCACCACCACCAGACTGACAAGCCATACCGGCCCCTTCAGGAGCAGAAAGACCCACAGGGTGGCCAGCAGTAATCCCGGAAGAAGGCGATTCATGATTCATCCCGTCCGGAGTTGCGCACCAGTCTTGCCGAATCGCCTCTCTCGTCTCTGAAAATCGAGAATGGCATCAACAAAGGCCTCACGACGGAAATCAGGCCACATGACCTTGCTGAACAAGATTTCAGCGTATGAAGACTGCCAGAGGAGAAAATTGGACAAGCGGGCCTCGCCACCGGTACGAATCAACAGGTCAGGATCAGGCAGGCCGGCAGAGTAGAGATGATCGGCAATCACTTCTTCATCAATGTCATCGGGGCGCAGTTCACCTGCCTGACACAGGCGGCCGATACGCTGGACCGCCTGGGTGATCTCGGCCCGACCGCCATAGCTGAGAGCCAGATTGAGGATCAGTCCGTTGTTGGCGGCGGTGGCCTTAATGCTCTGTTCAAGGGTCTCTTGCACATCAGCTGGCAACCGGAGTAGATCACCGATACAGCTGAGACGGACATTATTCTGGAGCATCCGGTCAAGCTCTCTCACCAGAAAAGTCTTGAGCAGAGACATGAGACCACCGACCTCAGCCTGAGGCCGCTTCCAGTTTTCCGAGGAAAAGGCATACAGGGTCAACACCTGGATACCCAGGTCAGCCGCAACAGTAACCACTTCCTGCACCGACTCGACCCCGGCCCGATGTCCAAAAAGACGCGGCTGATGACGACATTCGGCCCAGCGTCCGTTCCCGTCCATGACAATCGCCACATGACGGGGAATACGGGCCGGGTCTATCTCCTTGTGTTGCGCCATCAGCACTGTTTGGTCGCGATCAGACGTATCTGGCCATGTTCAGTGGTCGCATGAAGATCCATCAGACCTCCATCACCTCAACTTCCTTGGCCGCGGTTGCCTCATCGATCAGTTTAATAAAGGAATCTGTCTCTTTCTGAACGTCGTCCTGAATCTTGAACAGGTCATCCTCAGAGATTTCCTTGTTACTCTTCTGCTTCTTCAAGGTATCGATGGCCTCACGCCGTACATTGCGGACGGCCACTCGAAACTCTTCGGCAATCTTCTTCACCTGGCGAACCAGGTCCTTACGCCGCTCTTCAGTGAGTTGGGGAATGGTCAGACGAATGACCTTTCCGTCATTCATGGGAGTCAGTCCAATACTGGACTTGAGAATCGCCTTTTCAATGGGCCCGACCATCTGCGGGTCCCAAGGCTGGATGGCTATCATTCTGCTTTCCGGAATGGTCAAAGTCCCCACCTGGTTGATTGGCAGGGGAGAACCGTAGGCATCAACCATAATACTGTCGACCAGAGAAAGAGACGCCCTGCCGGTCCGAACCTTTGAGAGCTCATGCTTGAAGCCATCGACACTCTTCTCCATCTTCTCGATCATCTCCAACACTGCTTCACTCATGATACTCTCTCCCTCACTCTCTATGGGCCTCTCAATAACTTGCCCTGTTGTCCGACAACTGCTTTCCAACCAACATGGCTGGATCAAAACGGCCAGCCACAAACAACCAAGAACGTTCGTTTCTTCGGCAGGGCCAGCCATGGTCTCCGATGGACTTCCGGATAAAAACTGTCACCGCTCAGAGACAGGCTCCAGTGCTCAACCGGTAATCAAACTGCCCACAGGCTCACCGCAGATTCCCTTCAAGATGGTCCCGGCCCGCATCATATTCAGAACCATGATCGGTTTCTGCTCTTCCCGGGCCAGGGCGATACCTGCCGCATCCATGACCCGGAGATCACGGCGCAGAACCTCGTCATAGGTCAAATGATCATAACGTACGGCATCGGTGTGGAGAACAGGGTCCTTATCGTACACTCCGTCCACTTTAGTGGCCTTGATGACCAGGTCGGCACCAATTTCCAGGGCCCTGAGCACACCGGCTGAATCTGTGGTAAAGAACGGGTTTCCTGTACCGGCAGCAAAGATCACCACTCTGCCCTTTTCCAGATGACGGACCGCCCGACGCTTGATATAGGGCTCACACACACTGCGCATGGCAATAGCCGACAGGACCCGGGTATCAACGCCCTTCTTTTCCAGGGCATCCTGAAGGGCCAGACTGTTCATGACCGTGGCCAGCATCCCCATGTTATCTGCACTGGTACGATCCATCCCCTGTCCGGCTCCAGCCACCCCGCGAAAGATATTGCCAGCCCCGATAACTATACCAAGCTCTACCCCCGATGCAACGATCTCTTTCACTTCATTGGAAATATAATCCAGAACACCGGGATTGATGCCATAGGCGTCTTCACCCATCAGGGCCTCACCACTGAGTTTCAAAAGGACTCGTTTATAACGGATGGACATGGGCCAGACACCTCGTAACGGCTAAGAGGAATAAGAGAAGAGGAAAAACGGGTCGATCCCAGAGAAAGGCCGACCGCAAACAGCAGTTCGGCCGCCGGAAATGACTTTCCGGCGGCCGGGATACAACCGCAAATCAGGCGCCGATCTGAAACCTGGCGTAACGCTTGATGGAGATATTCTCTCCCATCTTGCCAACCAGTTCAGTGAGCATCTCCTGGATGGTCACATCCGGATTCTTGACAAACTTCTGCTCCAGCAGACAGATCTCGGCCAGAAACTTGTCGAGCTTGCCGGTCACCATCTTTTCGGCAATATTCTGGGGTTTCCCTGAATCAAGGGCCTGTTGGATATAAATAGCCTTTTCACGGCTGACAACATCTGCCGGAACCTCTTCCCGGGACAGGGCCACAGGGGCAGAAGCTGCCACATGCATGGCAATATCACGTGCAAACTCGAGAAAACCATCGGTCTTGGCCACAAAATCCGACTCACAGTTGACTTCGACCATCACCCCGAGTTTCCCTCCGGCATGGATATAGGTCTCAATCACCCCTTCACTGGTGGCTCGGCCGGCCCGTTTGGCAGCCACGGCCAGGCCCTTCTGGCGGAGAAGGTCTACGGCCTTTTCCATATCGCCATCGGTCTCACCAAGGGCCTTCTTGCAATCCATCATTCCTGCGGCAGTCCGATCCCGAAGATCCTTGACCATCTGACTTGTAATTTTCACCTTAGTTCTCCTTATACTCACTCAAATTAGAGATATTCCGGGCAGCAAGCAGACTTCACCCTCACCGTTCCCTCAGCCCTGGGAACACGACCGGGGCTGGCCACTGGCCGCCCCGATCAAATCTTCTCATAAACAGGTCGAGCCGAAGCTCGGTCTGATCAATATTATTCGGCAGCAGGCGGAGCATCTGCCTCGGCAGACTGGGCAGCCATTGCCTCACCCTCGACGGCCATGGCAGCAGCGAGTGCCTCATCAGAGGCTTCTTCGCCGTCCCGCTCGGCCTGACCTGCCAGAACCGCATCAGCGACACTTCCACAAATCAGGCGAATGGCACGAAGGGCATCATCATTGCCGGGGATCAGAAAGTCGATTCCGTCGGGATCACAGTTGGTATCGGTCAAGCCGACAACTGGAATATTCAACTTGCGCGCTTCGTTAACACCGATGGCCTCTTTCTTGGGATCAACCACAAAGACAACACTGGGCAATCCACGCATATCCTTAATTCCACCAACATTCCGCTCTAGTTTGATTCGCTCTTTTTCCATGAGAAGAATTTCTTTCTTGGGAAAACGGCTGATCGAACCGTCGGCCTGCATGGACTCAATGGACTTCAGACGCTCAACACTCTTTTTGATGGTCTGAAAATTGGTGAGCATGCCACCCAGCCAACGATGATCAACGTAAAACATGCCACACCGTTTGGCCTCATCATTAATAATGGATTGAGCCTGACGTTTGGTGCCGACAAAAAGAACGGTCCCACCTTTGGCAACTTCACTGGTAATGAAATCGGCGGCCTTATCAAAAAGACGCTTGGTCTTATCCAAGTTAATAATATAAATGGAGTTCCGAGGCCCGTAGATATACGGTTTCATCTTCGGATTCCAACGGCGGGTCTGATGACCAAAATGGAGTCCTGCCTGCAGCATGTCCTTGACACTTACATTTCCCATCTCACTTCTCCTTGTTCTGGTTAATCCTCCATCCCCGATCGATCACCTGAGTGTGGACATTCCACCCATCAGACGACACCAGTTTTTTTGGGGATGTGTGTATTTGCTGATTTCAGCATTGGCCCGATCAATTCAGGCAGCATAAAAGAATTTCTATTACCACAACCGACCATCTTTTGCAAGTACTCGAATCCACATCAGCTCGGTCCCATGAATCATGGATAACCGGCAGAGGAGTCAAACAATCAAAGAGAAACGGTACGTGTTCATCGAGATTTTCAAATAGAAGATCTGGTGGTGAGCTTGGCCCGGCAGGGGCAGGAAGGTCCCTGTCCAGCTACGCTTCGCTCAAAACATGAACGACTTTCCGCCGCCCATGTTTCAGATACGCTGGCCAGGGACATTGGACGACATTATTTCGGTACCAGAGACGATTGTCCCCCAAGAATCAGCTTCAACCAGTCAAAACCAAACTTGAGCAGTTCAGCATCATCTGTGGCAATACCTCGGCGGGTGGACTTATCAAGACGAAAACGGCCGAGCAGGCCCTGAGATTCGGCAAAGGTCCGAAAGCCATCAATATCATAACAGACCATAAAGGCCATCTGCTGCCTGGGACCGTTCGCCCCCTCTCCTCGCCAGGGATTGGTGCCGAAAAGGGTATCCATTCCGGCCCACAGATCGCCCATAACATTGTACTCATGCAGACGCTGGTCACGCACCCAGCGCGTTACGGTATATTGCTTGTCTTCCTGATGCCCCAGACAGTAAGAATGGCTGGTCAGAAAATAAAATTCCTGATCACGACCACGACTGGGATTACGATCAACGGCCCGCTCCAGGGGATACGTACGACAGGCGGAAGGTCGATCATCATAGACCTTACACCCCTTCTCGTCCAGAAACGGACAGGCCTTTTGATCATTCAGGCGCAGCATCACTGTTGGGAAATATGGATGCACCCCCTGAGCCAGGCGGGTATGACCGTTCATAAAGGTCTGAGAATCCATCCCCAGAGCGTTTTTCAGGCGCAGAATATCGTATGGATACAGGACCATATCCACATTCCTACAGCAAAGAGTAAAACACTCCACCCCGGAATGGCAGGCAAAAGTAAATGGCTGCTGCCCCAATGGCTCCATTCCCTCAGGAAACTCTTGACGATGACTCATAAACCCAATCCCTTCCCCTTCAGGAAAACTCAAAACACCCTGCTCTGGAACCGATACAGACCAGAGATTAGCAAGACACAAAAAAGCCGTCATCAACCCCAGGGGTCCATGACGGCTTTGACACTCTCAACAGAGCAACAATCAATTTTCAGATGCGTCCTCAACAGAGGTCACTTCCTGATAATCAACCAGCTCGATAATGGCCATGGCGGCTGCATCACCAAT
>ERZ889078.1930-NODE-1930-length-15542-cov-16.178343_pt1 | contig 15542 bp, 12 predicted proteins | sample MGYA00521266_ERZ889078 | MGnify/ENA primary metagenome ERZ889078 (study PRJEB32303, sample SAMEA104408618) | aquatic metagenome | biome: Brackish water; feature: Pelagic; material: water | place: Baltic Sea | collected 2014-06-16T06:34:00 | depth 76,534 m ...
GAGATAAGAAAGGTCGTACTTTCCCTCAAAGAGCCGCCGGTTTCTGGCCACCACGCTCCTTAACTGCCGGTCATAATCGATATTTACATCAAACCCCTCAATGTATAGGATGGCGCTGACAGGGCGGCGTTTTCTCCTGACAGGGCCCTTCCGCAATATATGGTTCAACGCGCTGAAGGCACCGTCAACGCCCCCCGAAAAGCTCAGGATGAGATCATCGTTGGGCTTTTCCTTCTCCGTTTCGCTTTCCGCGATGATCTCGATCTGGCTGTATTTATCGGGAAACCAGGTACTGAAAATGAGCTGGTATTCTTCCAGATTGTCCAGAAGGGAAGAAGAAACAGGGCCGTGAACCCGGAGCGAAGCCTGATCTTCCATCGATTTCAAAAGAGCCGCGATCACGAAAGCGTCCATCAGTTCAAGGGAGATAAAGTCCCATTGCTCAAAAGGAATTTCATACCAGAGTTGGAGATCCTCATCATAAGGACGCGACAGCTGAATAGTAATAACGGATTTACCAGCATCCTCACGATGCTCAATCCGGTCCAGATAAAGGTCCAATATTTTCATCAAATAGCTCCTTCATTCCCGAGCCATGAAAACATGGAACCCGGGTATTGCATTGGATAGCAAAAAGTCGGGATACTCAGAATCACTTGATGGCAGCATGTGGCACTGCAATCCCTCTGCTCTGAAAAGGAAGGGGGGTCGGACAGTCCGGATCACCGTGGTATGGAAAGGGGGATATTGCTGACCGTTCACGGTTTTCAGTTGCCAGTCACCGGTTCACGGTTGAAAAGACAGAAAGCAGAGGAGAATTATAGGGGCCTCGCATAGAACCTTGAAAAAACTGTAAATCGACAACTACGAACGGTTGCTTTTCTAAATTCTCAATCCAAAATCCAAAATTGTGTGTCTGAATCACGCCTAAGCGTGACTTTCGTTCAGACACTACTTATCCAGACCCTGGACTTTGGCGTGCAGACTGCGCAATCTTTCACTCAGGGCCTTGCATATGTGAAGAGCAATCTGCGGGTACTCCCTGACGATCTCCGTGAACTCCTGTTTATGAAGAATCAGGAACCGGGATTCTTCAGCGGTTCGAATGGTGGCTGATCGAACCGCATCCTCAAAAAGAGCCATCTCCCCAAAATAGTCTCCGGCGCCTATGCGTGCCAGCTCAATTTCCTCTCTCCCCGTTTCTCCTGCATCTTTGATGACCGAAACTTCGCCCGAAATGATCAGATACATGCTTTCGCCGGATTCCCCTTCCTTGATGACCGTCTCCCCTGCCGGTTGATCAATTTCCTCCGTAACGGATGCCACTGCAGCCAGTTCACTTACGGAAAGACCTTCAAAAATATTAATGCTTTTCAGGCGCAGAATTTTGTCTGGAATGCTGATTTGCGCTTCCATTTCTTCCTCCAGTTCAACGGTTCCATGGGGTTTGGCATGTATGGCACGCGTGGCCATCTGACTTACAAATCGATTTTGAGACTTCAGAAGAGGCTGGAGAAATCCGAAATCCACTCCTTCCATCCCCTGCTTTTCAATGAGATAAAGGGTCAGCACCACGGTAACCCAGTCATCTTTTTCAAGGAAATAGGAATATAGGGCTTTCCTGTCGCCGTCGAAGGCTGCAAGTTTAAAATGTTGCCTCCCTGTTCTTAAAAGATCGGCCAGGGGGATTCCCTCAAACAGAGGGAGCAGGATTTTTGACAGGGATGCGTTCAGAGAACCGTCCAGCGCTTCCAGGCTGTTTGACCTTCTCCTGGCATCCGACGAAAATAAGCCACGCCAGATGAGCCTCATTTCTCCGGACCGGTCCTCGGTAGCCAGAACTCGCAGGATGTTTTCGAGCTGAATCTGTTTGCTATTTTCCAGATGATCAACCAGAAGATCTCTTTCCCTGGTATCGGGAAGCCGTGTCAGCGCATCGATTTCGGCGACATGGTTGTAACAGAGTTCAACTTGTGACCTGGCGAACCGAAAGATATCCAGGTTTTTGATGTTGAGAGTCTCCAGGAGTTCAAAAATGCCGTCTCGAATCTTTCGACGCGGGATGTTCAAAGACTCTACAAGGATTTGGGGATTCTGGTATTCCGCGGTCTGAATCTTTGCTTTTGCCGGGAGAAAAACTTCTTCCGAGGGGTCATCCATCCGCCCGATAACGGTTCTGATATCGCCGTCGCTGTTGATTTCAAAAGCGTCCAGGCTGGCAAGACGAACCTTCAGGTCCTCTGAGGTCAGATATGGCTGGACCAGATTATTCAGGTCGTCCATCCCAATACGGTGAAGGGCCGTGAGGATATGGGAGAAAATGGGTGCGTTCTCCTCCTTTTCAAGCATCCCTTTTAACTGGGGGATATAGGAGACTTCACGGGATTCGCCTGCAGCGATAACGCCCGATTTTCTCTCACCCGGATCTGTTGCCATGAGCCAGGAGTCGATGGTTTTCTTGTGGGATTGCGGAGCGTTACGGTAAAGGCCTATCAGCGCATAAGCCTGGATTTCAGGGTCTGTAGAGGCATCAAAAATTTCCTTGCAAAAAGCATTTGAAACCGCCGGGTTCATCCTGTCCGCGGCCTGAACAATAGCCAACGTCAATTGGGGTTTTTCCGGGTCGGCTAATTCCCGGAAAACAGGGATCGCCTCCTTGCCGGTTTCCCGAGAGAGCATGGAAAGGAGTTCAATCCGGGTCTTGTCGTCATTCTGTTTCAGGACCGTGAGGATATGAGCATCAAAATTCTCAATACCCTGGGACTTGAGCAGGCGGGCGTGCCACAGGCAGTCATTCCCCCGCGATGAAAGGAAGGACTCCAACAGCTCTGACTGGATTTTCTTGTCAGCAAAAACACTGCCGACATCTTTGTCTTCAAGAGATTTGAGATCCAGAATGTTTCTCGATATGAGATCGAGCAGAATCCTGGGATAGGATTTCTTGAGAAAAAACGTCGTGGCGATCCAGCCCCCCACAAAAACCATAGCCGCTATGGACAGATATCTGGGCGTGAACAGGCCTTCCGATATCATAATAATCCCGGAACCGATGAGAACCCCTATCCTCACCACCGTTCCCCTCAGAAAAGGTCGGATAACGGCCCTGTACGAGACGGGGAAGAGGCCCATCAAGACCGCTCTTGCGGGGTTATTCATGGTAGTTCTCAATACGGTGGTAGATACCCTGGCATACATGGCGGAAACGATATCGAACTTGAGCAGGAACGCCAGAAAAGCCAGCATATAGTTCATGGGGTGAAACATAAGGACGACGGGCAGTCCCCATCGGCCGTAGACCCTGCCGATAAACAACAGGATCACCAGGCTGATAATATTCATACATCCCCGGAAATAACCGAAAAACGACAACATCCCGCCCTGCGTAGCATAGGTCTCGTTGACTGCAAAGGCGAACTGGTAGTTGATAATCGGGATGGCAATATTGGGTAGAAGCGTCAGCAGGATCAAAATTTTCACCAGGGTGGATTCCTTCATAAGAGGACCGATTTTCTTGAATTCGTCCACCAGGGATGATAGTTTAGTGGCTTTTTTGGCTTTCTTGTCTTTTTTATCCGATACCAGGAGGCTGGGAAATTTCATCCCCATTCTTTTTACCATAAAGGCGCCAATCATTGTGGTAATCAGATAAGCAAAAAGCAGGTTGTCCATGGAAATCAACTTGGCCAGCGACGGAGTGGCAAAACTGCCTATGATTCCGCCCAGGACGCCACCTGCGGTGATGAGAGGAAACAAGCGTTTGGACTGTCTGGTGTTGAAAAGGTCGTTGGCCATATTCCAGAACACAAGGGCAAGGAGCACTTCATATTGGGCTTTGAGTATCCAGAATAAGGGATAAATGAGGTCAAAGCCCAGGGGGATCAAAAGTCGCAGGCAGGCCACGGATGTACCACAAAACATGAACAGGTAGGAAAGCATGCGGCTTCCGGACACTCTGGCCATGATCCCCGTGAGGAATGCCATAATAAAAAAGGTGGAGACGGAGTTGATCACATTAACGATGGGCAGGTATTCGACTCCGAATCTTTTGAGGAACGCGGTTTCAGCGAAGTTGTTGAATAGGATGCTCGCAGTGCGAATGATGAAAAACAGGAGAACCGTCCACAAGAAGAGAGAAGTCTCATCTTCATAGATTTTAAGCCATTTTCCGACTGTTTTCACCATGGAATTGCCTTTTTTTAAAGGAAGCTGTTCATCCGCAACGTAAATTCTATACCTTGCACCCGATGCAGTGTCAAGAAATTTAAGAGGTTGGTATTTGTTCTGGTTATATCAGTCTCTGCGAATGACGGAAGGAACATCAAAACGAGCTTCAATGGCCCGGATTGCCGCACTGATCTGTCGCGCGGGCACGATGCCGGAAATGGAGGCGATGGAGCAGTTCAACCCAAGGACTTGAACTCCGGATTGAATGAGCGCGGCATACAGGTTCTCCGCAATGCCGTAGCGGTCTCCGAAGTGAGGGCCGTTCATGGAAAAAAATGCCACAGGCGATAAAAGCATCTCAGCTTCTCGGGAGAGTTGTGCATGCATGCATTCCATGTGACCGGCGGCAGAAATGGGCAGACAAAACAGAAGATCGTACAAATCCGTTCCGTATGCCGGACTCAACGCAAAGAATGTCAGGAAGATTTTGAGCGGCGCCGGTTCTGCGAATGCTTCTGCAACGACCGCCAGATCTGTGAAAAGAAGTTTTGCCTGGACAAGGATCTGATCCCCATACCATTCCAGGGCGTACACCTTAGGTTTTTTTTCCTGATAAGCCGCAATGACTTCCTTGTAGAGCTGTTCCTTGCCTTTCTGGGCGAGTTTCCAGTCGGCCGGCGTCTGATACGCACTGAAACGAAAAGGTTCGAACAGAGCCGCAGCGGTTTTTTCCACGTGTTCTCTTTCAAGAACAATGGATATGGCAGAAGGCGAATTAAGCAACGCCAGCGGGGGTATCTCCCTCTGAATCAGTATCCGAAGGAGAGCGCCCGTGATTTCAGGGTTGTTCCTGTGGGGAAAAACGGAGAGGACTTGCGCATCTTTCTGTTCAGAAACTACGTCCGGAAACCGGGTTCTTATGATTTGAACGGCCTTTTCGGCATAGGGTGCATCTACCCCAAACCGCATGGCCGGGGAGACATTGCCGCTGCCGCAGGTGAGGAGGGAGAGATTAATTTTCTCTTCTGAAAACCGTTTGCATACATCCCCTGCAAAAACTTTTCTGCCCATGCGGGGGACGACAGACGTCCAGCGGACATCTTTCAAGATTTTAAATCCACCAAGTCTTTCGGGAAGTACCATCGGAATCCTGAGTTTTTTCAACCTGTGGGTTTTGTGAAAGAGCAAACAAAAATCCGCCGGAACGGGTTTTCCGTTAACCGGCGGATTGTTTGTTTCCGAATTCCTTTCGCAGTGGGGGTCAATCGAGCTCTTTACATCTCTCCTGCAGAGGATGTGATTTTGCTTTATTCTCCGCGCCTTAGCGTTTCTGCCTGTCCTGTAAAACCTTTGTTACCATTGTTTCACCGGGGCGCGAAATACATCCCGACACAGAGAACTGAAAATCCATTATTAGGCCAATCAGGCCATGGAGCTTACCACCACCTTCCACAGCCCCTCTGTGTCGATCGGTTTCGCGATATAATCATCCGCCTCCGTAGCCATTCCGTCAGCGTGCGTGTAGCTCGTGGTGGGAACGGCCTCCCCAACAGCCGTTAGCAGCACCACAGGGATATCCCTCGTCTTTTCATCGGCTTTCAGTTCCGCGCAGAGGACATACCCGTCTTTTCTGGGCATCATGACATCCAGGATAACCAGGTCAGGCCTTCGTTCCCTGATCGACTCTTCCCCTTCCACACCGTCATAGGCGCGCCCCACTTCACAACCCTTGCTCTCTAACATCATTGCTACGGTTTCCACCAGATCGGGATCATCATCCACCACAAGAATATATTTCTTTTCCATGCCATCTCTCCTTCACATCTGTTTTTTGGCCGTGATAAAAGGTTCCTTCTCCCTTATCACATCTCTGAATACGTCGTCAATCAAGAATGCGAAGGACGTGGATAAAGACCGGACCTCTCAACGATTTCAGGAACTTTTTCTTCCCATTCAATGGCCATGATATGAAAACCTCTGACACCTTCACACTCCTTGAGGCGCTGGATAGTTTCCACGCAGATGTCGATTCCTTCCTGTGCCTGTTTTTCCTTAGGAACGCCCGCCATTCGTGCAACCACTTCGTCGGGCACATCCATTCCGGGCACACGATTTTTCATGTATTTAGCCATACCGGCTGATCTTAATGGGGTAACACCTCCCATGATGTACACCTTTTCGTGGAGGCCCCTGTCCCGCGCCAATTTCATCCATAATTCAAATTTTTCCAGGTTGTAGATGCACTGGGTCTGAATAAATTCGGCGCCGGCTGCGATCTTTTTGGCCAGCCTCGGGACGCGGATCTCAAAAGGATCGGCAAACGGGTTCGCCGCGGCGCCCACAAAGAGGCGGGGAGGCCTGATGATATCGTCTCCTCCAAGAAATTTCCCCTCGTCTCTCATTCGCCGTACCGTCTGGATCAATTGCATGGAATCCAGGTCAAAGACATTCTGCCCCTGTGCATTGTCTCCAAATTGCTGGTGGTCGCCTGAAAGGCAGAGCATATTATGTATGTCAAAAGACGCGGCGCCTAAGATGTCGCTCTGAAGGGCAAGCCTGTTCCTGTCTCGTACCACCATCTGCAGGATCGGCTCCAGCCCCATCAGTTTGAGGTGAATACAGGAGGCAAAGCTGGAAAGCCGCGTGACCGAAGTCTGGTTGTCGGTGATATTGATGGCATCTACGTGGTCCTTGATCAAATTCGCTTTCTTCTTGATCACCTCGGGGTCGCTCCCCCTGGGCGGCCCGCACTCGGAGGTTACCGCAAAGTTTCCCGATGCCAGTACTGCTTCCAGTTTGCTTGGAGTTTTTGTTTCTATTTTATCGCTCATTGTCTCACGTCCTCCCTGACTACTTTTCGTGGCCCCCCCGCACGTTCCGTTGACCAGTCCTTGATGGGCATCAATGTTTCATAATCATCGAGTCTGCCCAGTTCTTTCAGACGCGTAATAATCAACTGCCATGCGCAATCCAGTTCCTTGTTTATTTCGCATGACCCGTTCGATGAGCCACCACAGGGGCCGTTCATGACACGCTTGGCACATCGGGAAATGGGGCAGATCCCCGCGGTTTTTCCCAGCAGGCACTGACCACAGCCCTGGCAGCGTTCGCTCCACACGCCCCGTTCCTCGGTAACCCCCATGAAACAGGTGTTGACGCCCGGATATACCGGCGTGGAGAGATACTTTTCCGCCAAGAACTGGACGCCCACACCACATGCCAGGGATAACACCGCGTCATATTTATCAATGTTGTTCCTGATCTCTTCGAGATATTCATGATCACACTGTCTTTCCAGCGTGATCTCATCGATGTCCGCTTTTATTCCCTGATTCATAAAATACATTCTCAGGGCGGAGGCCAGAATACCCACCTCTTTTTTCCCTCCTGCTTCACATACGGTTACACACTCGTTGCAACCGGCAATGAGGAGCTTCCGGTAATCCTTTACCTGCTCTATGATTTCCTCCATAGGCTTTTTGTCCGCAACAATCATTTGTTGAACCTCCTGATTAAACGTAGTCTGAAAGGCGATTACGCCGCCATTTTCTTTTTCCCCTCTTTCAGGGGATTGGGCCCTAACGCCATAACCCTCTCGGTCATCTCAGTGGCTATTTCCGCAAAACGGGGGCCTTCACCGGAGGAAAGGTTGAACATCTCTATTCTCTCTCCTTCCACGCCCACGGCATTCAGAATCCGGCGGGCCTGTTCCACTCTCTTTCGGGCCCGCAGGTTGCCGTTGTTGAATCGGCAGTCGCCTTCCATGCATCCCACGATATAGACGCCATCGGCCCCTTTTTCAAAGGCCCTGAGCATATGCAGAACGTCTACTTTTCCCGTGCACGGCATTCTGACGATTCTTATGGAGTTTGGATAATTCAATCGCATGGAACCTGCCAGGTCCGCAGCGGTATATCCTCAGAAATTACAGCAAAACGCAACAATAATCGGGTCGTACTTTTCCATTACAGCACCCCCTCCAGCAAGGCGTCTACCTTGCTCATCACCTGGTCGTCTTCATACCAGTTGAGTTGAATGGCCTTGGCCGGGCACTCAGCGGCGCAGATGCCGCATCCATGACACATGGCCTCATCAATTTCACTGACACCCTCCTCATTGATCTTTGGAACCCCGTATGGGCAGGCCCGCACACAGATAAGGCAGGAAGCGCAAAGGTCCGGATTGACCCTGGCGGTTACCGCCGACAGAGTGATTTCCGTCTGAGAAAGGAATGTGGAGGCACGGGAAGCCGCAGCAAGGGCCTGGGCTATGGCCTCCGTAATCAGTTTGGGACCGTGTGCCGTCCCGCACAGGAATATTCCATCATTTGCAAGATCCACAGGCCTGAGTTTCACATGGGCTTCGATGAAAAACCCTTCGGCGTTCCTGGGGAGCTTGATAATCGAGGCCAGTTCCGCTGTGTCTTCCGCTACCATACCGGCACTGAGGGCTACCAGATCCGCGCTGACCCTGACTTCTCTCTGGAGCACATGATCTGTAAAAGTCACCATGACTCCTTCCTGGGAAGGTTCAACGATGGGGGGATTTCCCGCGGAAAAACGGGAGAAGATGACTCCCAGTTTCCTTGCCCTGGTATAGTAATCTTCCAGGAGGCCATACGTCCTGATGTCCCTGTACAAGACGAAAACGTCTGCTTCGGGATTCAGCTCCTTGATATGAATCGCATTTTTGACGGCGTTCTGGCAGCAGATTCGGGAGCAGTTCGGGTTCTCCTCATTACGGGATCCCACACACTGGATCATGACCACCCTGTTGAGATCAGATGCACCCTTCACCTCAAGCCGTTTCCCCATGGAAACCTGGGTCATGATTCTCGGATCTTCTCCGTAAGCGTATTCCTTCGGGGTATATTCTTTTGCCCCGGTGGCCAGGATGATCACCCCGTGGTCTATCCGCCTTTCATACATCCCGGGGCCGACCATGATCTCCGTGGTGAAATTCCCCTTGAAACCTTCAAAACCCACAATAAGGGATTCAGTCAATACCTGAATTTTTTCATGGGTCGTCACCTTTTCAATCAACTCCGACAGGTATTTCTGGATGTCCGCACCTTCAATGGTGACGGTCAGTTCCCTGGAATATCCGCCAAGCTGGCCTTCTTTTTCCACAATGACCACTTCAAATCCCTGATCCGCAAGGTTCAGGGCAGCATTCATACCGGCAATTCCACCGCCTATGACCAGGGCCCGTTTATTGACAATGATCTTTTTCTCCACAAGCGGTTTCAAAAGACCCGCCCTGGCCACCGCCATGCGGACGAGGTCCTTTGCCTTGACTGTTGCGCCTTCCGGGTCAGTCCCGTGGACCCATGAGTTCTGATCCCTGATATTGGCCATTTCGAAGAGGTATTTATTCAAACCACAGGCCTGCAGGGTTTCTTGGAACATGGCCTCATGGGTTCGAGGAGAGCAGGATGCGACCACCACTCGGTTCAACTGGTGTTCAGTGATGGCCTCCTTGATCTTTTCCTGCGTATCCTGGGAGCAGGTAAACAGGTTTTCATCGGAAAATGCCACAAATGGCAGTGTTTTTACATATTCGGTGAGGGCCGGGACATCGACTACGCCTCCGATATTGATGCCGCAGTTGCAGATGAACACGCCGATCCTCGGTTCCAACCCGAAGAGATCCAGTTCAGCAGGAATCTCAAGGATCTTTGAATCGGTACCCCTCCCCGCGGTCAGGGCCACCGCGGCAGCTGCCGATGCGGCGCTTGCTTCGGTTACCGAGCTGGGGATATCCTTGGGCCCCTGGAACACGCCGCAGGCATAGACGCCCGGTCGTGAGGTGTTTACGGGAGCGAAGGGATGGCTGGATGCGAAACTGTACTGATCCAGTCCCACCCCCAATCTTCCCGCCAGATCCACGGTTTCCTTGCTGATCTGAAGACCGACGGAAAGCACAACAATGTCGAATATCTCTTCATGAATGACCCCGTTTTCATCGGAATAGCTGAGTTGAAGGTCATCCGTACCAGGAATCGGATCGATGGTATGTATCCTCGATCGGACAAATCGAATCCCATGTTCATCCCTGGCCCGATTGTAATATTTCTCGTAGTCCTTTCCGAAGGTTCGCATGTCCATATAAAAGATGGCCGCATCCAGACCCTCTTTGCTGTGGTCTTTGGCTACGACCGCCTCTTTCACCGCATACATGCAGCACATGGACGAACAGTACCCGTTTCCGCAACGGTTGTTGTCTCGCGATCCCACACACTGGAGCCAGGCGATCTTCTTGGGTTCTTTTTCATCGGACTGCCTCACCAGATGCCCCATGGTGGGGCCCGATGCGCTCAGGATGCGCTCGAACTCCAGACTGGTCATGACATTGGGGTGACTCTGGTAGTGGTACAGAGTCTCTAAGGGCGCCGGATCAAAGGGATCCGTTCCCGGGCAAAGAATCACCGACCCTACCGTAATGTCCCGCTCAATGGGTTGCTGGTCATGCTCAACGGCACCGGCAAGACATGCCTTCACGCACAGGTAGCACTCGGAGCAGATCCCGCATTTAAGGCAGCGTTCCGCCTCGCTCAGGGATTCCCCTTCGCTGTACCCCAGCGCAATCTCTTTGAAATTACCCTTGCGGTCATCCACGGAAATCTGCCTCATGGCAGTCCTTGCAGTAAGTACATCCGTGCTTATTTCCGGTTTTTCGTAGTCCCAGACCTTTTCCCGGCCTTCTTTCAGATCTCTTCCGTTCAAATAGCGATCAATGCTTTCCGCGGCTTCCTTCCCGCACTCCACGGCTTCCACCACGGACCGGGGACCATAGAACACGTCGCCGCCTGCGAAGACACCCTTCACCGGTGTGGCAAGGGTAAGGGGATCTGCTTCCAGACCTCCCCTGCGGGTCGTCGCGATGCCCTGTGCTTCGGCAAAGGACAGATCCGCGGCCTGCCCGATGGCCACGATCACAGTGTCTCCTTCAATCACCGATAGCTTCGATAGGTCATATTGGGGGTTAAATGCCCCGGAATCATCGAAAACCGCCGTACACTCCTTGAATTCCACCCCTCGGAAAGTGCCGTCTTTATCAAGGAATCGAGCCGGCCCCAGGCTGTTTATGATATTCACCCCTTCTTCAAGGGCTTCTTCAACCTCATAATCCCAGGCAGGCATTTCATCGCGCTTTTCAAGACACACGAGGGACACGGCTTCCGCGCCCTGGCGCTTGGCGGTCAGGGCCACATCAACAGCCACATTTCCGCCCCCTATCACAATAACCCTTTTCCCCACTTTCACGGCATTGCCCAGAGCCGAATCCCTCAGAAAATCCACTCCTTTGAGAACGCCGGGAAGGTCCTCTCCGGCAATGTTCAACCCACGGCTCAGGTGCAGTCCGGTCCCTAAGAAAACCGAATGAAAACCGTCGTCTTTCAGGCTCGCAAGCGTAATATCCTTGCCAAATGTCACGCCTGTTTTGATTTCCACGCCCATATCCTGGATGATTTTGATTTCGGCAGCCAGGACATCTCTCGGCAGTCTGTAGGCAGGGATTCCGACGGCCATCATACCGCCGGCCACGGGCAGTTTTTCAAAAACCGTAGCCTGGTACCCTTTCCTTCTCAGGAAATAGGCAGCGGCCAACCCTGCCGGACCTGCCCCTATAATGGCTACTTTTTCTTTTCGTTCCTCTTTGATTTCCGGAAGATACGGATTTTCGTCCGCCAGGTCCTGATCCGCCATGAACCGGTGGAGATATTGGATTCCTATGGGTTCATCCAGGTCTCCTCTCGTGCAGACCCCTTCGCAGGGATGATGGCACACGCGACCGCAGATGGCGGGAAAAGGGTGCACTTCCTTGAAGAGTTCGAGGCCCTCCCTGTATTTCCCTTCCTTGATGAGCGCTACGAAGCCCTGTACGCTCACGTGGGCAGGACAGGTGGCTTTGCACGGCGCAGTCCCGCTTTTACTGATGGCAAAAGCGCCGGGCATAGCCTGTGGATATCGCTTGTAGGCTGCCCTTCGTTTGGAAAGGCCCTCATCGTACTCATTTTCTACCTCGATGGGGCAGACCTTGGCGCATTCCCCGCAGCTCGTGCACTTGGCAAGATCTATATATCTCGGTTTTTGCAGGACCCGGGCCTTGAAATTGCCCTCTTCTCCTTCCAGTTCAAGGAGTTCCGTTGTGGTCAAAAGCTCTATGTTCAGATGCCGGCCGACCTCGACCAGTTTTGGTGAGATCACTCACATGGCGCAGTCATTGGTGGGAAATGTCTTGTCTAACTGAGACATTAAACCGCCAATGGCTGATGATCTCTCCACGAGATAGACATAGAAGCCCGAATTTGCCAGATCCAGAGCCGATTGCATCCCGGAGATTCCCCCTCCGAGGACCATCACCGAACCTGAAGTCCTTTTTCCTGTATTTTCTGACATCTGTCTGCATTCCTTCCCTATAAGATTACGGGTTACAATTTTTCTTGCGAAATAAGGTTCCCTTCTGTTTACAGCGTCTTTTCGTTCAGACACGACTCACATTCGGGCTTCATCAAGAACCTGCGGAAGCCTGTCCTCCCATCCCACGGTGGAGATCATGACTCCTGCCATTCCCATTTCCTTTATTCCTTTTATGAGATCGGCCGTGATCCGAATGCATTCTCTGATCCTGTCAGGGGCCTTCTGGATGTCGGCGATGATTTCCGATGGGATGGATATGTTCTTTATGTTGCGATCGATATACCTTGCCATCCCAACCGATTTCAGGAGCAGGACCGTAGGAATCAGGGCTACCCGCGAGGTGTCAATTCTTTTGGCGACCTGTTTAAATCGATGGAGATCAAACACCGGCGAGGTAATAACAAAACGAACGCCCTTATCGATCATCTTATTCAGGTTACTGATTTCAATATCGAGGGCGCCCCCGATAGCGCCCGCATTCAGGACCGAACCGACCAGGAACCGGGGCGCCCCCAACAGTTCTACACCGGCCATGTCCTTTCCACCCTTAAATTTTTCAAGCGTTTCCAAAAGCTGCATAAGATCGATGTCATACACATCTCTTGCCTGCGGGTTGTCTCCATAACGGATATCCTCGCCATGAAGCGCCATGATGTTGGATATTCCAAGGGCGGATGCCGCAAGGATATCGGCCTGGAGAGCCAGACGATTGCGGTCACGGCAACAGACCTGGAAAACGGTTTCAAACCCGTGTGTTTTTAAAAAGGCACACCCCCCAAGAGAGCTTGCTTTTACCACGGCATTGCCCATTTCCGGGACAACCAGTCCGTCGATCCTTCCCTTCACCTTCACGGCATTGCTGAGAAACTGGGAGAAATCAACTCCTTTCGGGGGCTCGAACTCTCCGAGAACAACAAATTCACGATTCTTCACTTTTTCTTCCAATGGCATTTTGACAACCCTCCGGGTTACTTGAGAGATTTATTTACGGCATTGACGATTGCCATCTCCAGGTCCTGAACTCCAAATGACTTTATGTGATAGAAAAATATCCCCTGATGGCGTATCTTGCTTTCGAATTCAGGGGTATTTTTATCCGCACATATGATGATCGGAAGATTTCTTTCCATGCCTTTTATGATGGATACAAAACCGCAGTCTTCGCTCAGGAGATCCGAATCCAGGACAAGGGCATCTACCCTCTGGTTTTGAATGGCCAGGAGAGTCTCTTTTAAATTAGAGGTCCGGATTGTCAGGAACGGTTCCTTCAAAAAAAAGGGACCCAGTTCTCCGGCAAGTTCTCCTTCCGGTTCAGCAATAAGAATGGTCTTATCCGTGTTCAAGGCGAAACGCTCACTTCCGATCAAAGAATTTATATTCCCGCCTACCATCAGCAATAAACGTGCCGATTTTTCATGAAAGCTAAGAATAAAAGGCGTACGGCTCTATGCCCCCTTCAACCGCCGACAGGGGGAAAAGGGATAACCTACTGTTTTGGTATAGAAAGCTTGCGTGGATGGGGAGACAGGAAAAGAGCCCCTGAGCGGAAGGGAAAATCGGCGCACAGGTTTTTACCGTCAAAGAAAACGCTATTGAATGGGGCATTATGCCACAGTTAAAGGTTTAACAAAATATAACATATTGATATATATACTTTAAGTAATTTCGGGGAAAAAGGTTACCATTGCGATAAAATTACCCGTTTTCCTCTTTGATGGACACGCCTCTTCTCAGGCGCTTCTTATGGCTCCTTATGCTTTTCCCCTCTAACCGTCTGATGTTGGATGCCTTTGTGGGCCCTGTCTTGTGCCTTTTTTTGGGTATTTCGCCGGCTATTCGAATCCACTCGGCCAGTCTTTCAAAAGCATCTTTCCTGTTCCGCTCCTGCGTCCTGAATCTCCTGGCGTTTATGATCAGGATCCCTTTGCTGGTTATCCTTCCTCCCGCGATACGGATCATTCGCGCTTTCAAGGTCTCAGAAAGAGAAGGAGAGTTCATAACATCAAAGCGAAGCTGGACGGCTGTTGCAACTTTGTTCACGTGCTGTCCTCCCGGTCCGGAGGCATGAACAAAATGGAGGGAGATTTCCCTTTCATCGAGGATTATTTCGGGGGTGATCTGGATCATCAAATAATTTCCATCCTTTTTCCTGGTATCCGGATACTTGATTGTGGTATTCAGTATCTGAACCGCCCGGCAACCGATGTAGACTGCGGGACCGGTCTCATTGCCGGCTTTTACACGCTACCCGACAAAGCTATGGAACCCTCTTTCTCCATGCAGTTTGAAATGCAAAGCGACCTGTCTCAACTTGAGCAGGCGAGGGAATTTGTCCGCAATTTCTGCCGCTGCAATGCCCATTGGCCCGTAAGGGAAGAGGAGATCTGCCAGATTCAACTTGCGGTTCATGAAGCCGCAGCAAACATTATCAGGCATGCGTATCAGAATCAGTGCGGGAAGCGCATCGTTATCGAGGGTGTCTGCCTGGTGGACCGGATCATGTTCCGTTTGAATCATTGGGGCCTCTCTTTCGAAAGGGCCTCCGTTCCTCCTCCCGTGTTTGACGGTACAACCGAGACCGGTTACGGTCTCTATATTATGGAATATTGCACGGACAGCGTACAGTATAATTTTGATGAAAAGGGAACAAACATCATCTCCATTACAAAGAACAGGACAGCAGGTTAATGGTTTTCTCCTCTTTGATTAATCCATGCCAAGATCTTTTCATCAGATCTGAAAAAAAGAGATAATCTATGGATTTGGAAATTGAAAAATATCCCCTGGTAACGGTTGTGACGTTAGCCGGAGAAACGATAGAAGCCGGCAGCGCGGAGGAGCTGAAAAAAGCAATTCTGCCCCTTGTGGAAACAAATGCCAACCTGATCTTTGACATGAGTCGGATTCGATTTATCGACAGCATGGGTTGCGGCGTTTTGCTCTTCACAGAGAGAA
>ERZ889078.1932-NODE-1932-length-15539-cov-17.776091_pt1 | contig 15539 bp, 14 predicted proteins | sample MGYA00521266_ERZ889078 | MGnify/ENA primary metagenome ERZ889078 (study PRJEB32303, sample SAMEA104408618) | aquatic metagenome | biome: Brackish water; feature: Pelagic; material: water | place: Baltic Sea | collected 2014-06-16T06:34:00 | depth 76,534 m ...
TTTTCAGCATCCATATCCTGCCATACAACTTTCACACGAGCACAAATATTCCGCATTTCGCAATCAGACGTTTCACACGAGTCTCATGGCCCGTTCCACAATCCTCTCTGCGCTGAATCCAAATTCTCTGAACAGGATGCTGCTTGGCGCAGAGGCCCCAAAATGGTCGAGGCTGATTGTCTCCCCCGCCTCTCCCACAAATCTGTGCCAACCCATGGAAGATCCCGCCTCGATAGAGATGCGGGCCTTGATTTCCGGGGGCAATACCTGTAATTTGTATTTTGCCGTTTGTTTGTCAAAAAGCTCCCAGGATGGCATACTGACCACGCGCACGGCTTTTCCCTTCTCCGAGAGAACTGTTGCGGCAGCAAGCGTAATATGGATTTCCGACCCGGTAGAGATGAGAATCAGATCAGGCGTTCTGTTTCCAAAATCTTTCAGGATGTAGGCGCCCTTCCTCACATTGGATGCGGACGCGTACTGTGTTCTGTCAAGAGTTGGGAGCCCCTGTCTTGTAAGAGCGAGAGCCACGGGACCTCCGACCAGGGTGAGGGCCAGTTTCCAGGCCTCAGCGGTTTCATTGCCGTCACAGGGCCGGAGCAGGGTGAGGTTGGGAATGGCCCGCAGGGAGGCAAGCTGTTCAACGGGCTGATGCGTGGGGCCGTCTTCACCAAGCCCTATGCTGTCGTGGGTAAAAACATAGATCACCTTCAAGCCCATGAGGGCGGCAAGTCGTATGGCCGGACGCATGTAGTCGCAGAAGATGAGAAAGGTACCCCCGTAGGGAATGATGCCCCCGTGAAGGGCCATGCCGTTCAGGATGGAGCCCATGCCATGTTCCCGAACACCAAAACGAAAGTTACGTCCCTTGTAGGACCCCGGTTGAAAATCCGTTTCACCCACGATTTCCGTTTTGTTTGAGGGAGCAAGGTCAGCGGAACCACCCATGAGATTGTGTACTTTTTGGGCAATAGCGTTGAGGACTTTCCCGGAGGCCACCCGGCTTGCCATTCCTTTTGCATCCGGGGGAAAAACCGGTATCTCGCTGTCCCATTCAGCCGGCAGGACGTCCTTCATGAAACGGTCCCATTCGGCAGCCATATCCGGCTCCTGTTCTGCGTACGAATGGAAACGCGCCTTCCACGCATCCTCTTCCCGGATCCCTTTTTCAACGGCCGTGGCGAAATGTTCCCGCACTTCATCGGGCACAAAAAAAGGCCTGTCAACGGGCCATCCGAGTTTTTCTTTTGTCAATACCAGTTCATCCGGCCCCAGAGGTTCCCCGTGGGCAGACGCCTTGTCCTGCTTGTTGGGACTGCCGAATCCTATGTGTGTCCTTACCGCAATAAGCGATGGTCTTTTCGTTTCTGCACGCGCCTCATGGATGGCGTTTTCGATCGCTTCAAGATCGTTGCCGTCCGCAACTTCCTGAACATGCCAGTTGTAGGCTCGAAACCGCTGGCTTCGATCTTCCGTAAAAGCGATATCCGTGCTGCCTTCAATGGTAATCTGGTTGTCGTCATAAAGATAGATGAGCTTACCCAAAGCCAGATGACCAGCCAGGGAAGCGGCCTCATGACTCACCCCTTCCATCAGGTCCCCATCACTGACAATTCCATAGATAAAATGGTTGACGATATCCAATCCCGGCCGGTTAAACCTGGCAGACAGAAACTGTTCCGCCAGGGCCATCCCCACTCCGCTCGCAAACCCCTGGCCGAGAGGCCCCGTCGTAATTTCCACCCCCGGAGTCAGACCGTATTCCGGGTGACCGGCTGTTCTGCTCCCCCACTGGCGGAATCCTTTCAGGTCGTCTATGGTCAGGTCATATCCTGTCAGGTGAAGCAGACTGTAAAGAAGCATGGAACCATGGCCCGCGGAAAGGACGAACCGATCCCTGTCCTGCCATTTTGGGTTTCCGGGGTTGTGTTTCAAAAACCGCGTCCACAGGACATAGGCCATGGATGCCGCGCCCATGGGCATACCGGGATGGCCTGAATTTGCCTTCTGAACAGCATCCGCCGAAAGCATCCGGATGGTATTTACACTCAACTCGTCCAGTTTCGATGTCATTTTATCTCAAGCTCCTTTCCTTACTATGAATTATATTTTTATCTTTCCCCCGGCTTTTATCCTTTTAAGAATGAAGGGAATAAAGAATGAAAAAACGAAAAGCGCCAGGGCAAAAAAGACCTCCAATGAAACAAGTTTCTCCCATTTACCAGAAGACCAAACATTTTTCAACGTTGCACTCAAAAAAGTGATAACAAAAATCGAAACAGGCACCCCCAGGCCCGTCCCCAGTAAATAATCCCTGAAACGGACCCGGGTAATACTGAAACCGTAGTTCATGGGCGTAAAAGGACAATTGAGAAGCCTCACGTAAAGAACCGTCACGAACCCGTTGGTTTCTATGGCGTTATCGTATTTCTCCAGCTTTCCTCCAATCATGGATGCAACGAAGTCCCTTCCCAGCGACCTTCCAACAGCAAATGCCAGACAGGCGCCGGCCACGGCCCCCATCCATCCGCAGAAAAACCCCCAGGACACTCCGAAAAGCGTTGCCGCCAGAACAATCAGGATGCTGGCCGGAACAAAGAGGCATATGGCCACCGCTTCAAAGGCAATGAATGCCGCAGGCGCCCACAGGCCACATGCCTCAAGGAGACGTCCCAGGACTTCCGGGGTCACCATCTCTTTCAATCCGGTGAAACGGAACACCAGGATTCCAGAAAGGATAAAGGTGGCAAGAAGGACAAACTTGAGCCTTGCCGTTCTTGAAACAGCACCTATTTTGAAAAAGGATTTATTCATCATAAGGGGTCGCTTTTCTCTGTTTTTCAGATCTGCCCTCTCATTTTTGCCCAGAGCAGTCCCACATATTCGTGCAGGGCGCGGGAAGAGTTATTCAGGGCGTTGGAGTCCGGAAAAAAATCGCCCGAGGTCAGGGGTTGTGCCGCTCTGCAGGTGGGACCGGCCGGTCCCGGGACCGGCGCCATTCCCATTTTCCTGAAAAGGGCCATGGACCTGGGAAGATGCGTTGCGGATGTCACCAGGACAAAAGGGCGATCTCCGACGATAGTTTTAACTATCCGAGCCTGATCTTTTGTGTCGAGGGAGGTCTTTTCGAGGATCAGATCGTCGGAATTCACTCCCACAAAACGGGCCACATCCGCCATCCCCTGCGCTTCGGGAACGGGGTCATACGCCCCTCCTCCCGAGAGGACCAGTTTGCTTCCGGGGTTCAGCCGGTAGATGCGAATGCCTTCAAGCAGACGGATGAGGGAATCCCCTGACAACCTGCCGGGAACAGGAATAGAAGAATGGGAGTTGTGGCCGCCCCCTAAAACCACCACATATTCCACTTTCTTCCTGTTTTCAGGAATATGATGGCCGTCGGACCCACCGGAAAAGGCCTCGTATCTGCCGTTCAAAGGGGCATTCATCACCCGTGAAACAGGAGGATAGCTGAACACTGTCAGAAGGACCAGCCCCACGGTCACAAGGACTTTTCCGGTGGTCTTCATTCTGCCTCGCCACAGGAGGAAAAGCCCCAGAAAAGAAATAAGCAGGCAGAACGGCAGCGGAAGAAAAAAAGGGGCGATAATTTTTTTCAGTAGAAACATAGTGGTATCCTGGTGTCAGCAAAGGCCGTCTTTCAAAGAAAACCGCCATTTGCAGAACATCTCTTTTGGATGAGGGTCCGGTGGGGCGAAAAGGCACTCGGTCCGGATGCGATCGTCCACGACCTTCGCAAAACCTTCAAATTCCCCTCTGTGCATCTCTTTACAGACAAATTCTCCAAGCCCTCGTTTTAACCTTGCTTCCTGGGTAGGACACGACGGAACGGAGATCAAGACTTCGTTCTCCCTTTCCTCAATCTCATACCCCACAAGAATACACCAGGGAAAAAATTGCAGCGCTTTTACAAACCCTTTCAGCCCGGGTTCTTCGATGTTGAATCGCGCAAGGAGATCTCTTGCGGCCATGCCCGCCACCCGTCCCCACACCTGTTCATTGAGCTGTTCCGCAGTCTCCTGATCAAAACGCTCCCCCACTTTGATAAACCAGAAAGCATCCATTACCCGGTAATGCCAGAGGAGAAATTCAATATATTTTTGAAGTTCCGGTGCTTCCATATTTTTGAAGATATTTAGATTCATCCCGTCTCCTTCTCCGTTACATCTTTTCCTTCTACCACGCAGGTTAATCCCCCTCTTGCCAGAAGCACATGGATTGTATCTCCCTTTCCGACACCTCCCGCCTCTTTTAGTATCGTTTTATCGGGCAATTTACTGGTGATGCTGTATCCGCGATCAAGGATGGCAAGGGGACTCAAATCGTTTATCCTTTTCTCCAAAAGCGACCGCTCCATCTTCAGATCCGCCAGACGTTGACGGATCGCCCGTGACAAAGAAACCTGCTGAAAAACAAGCATCTGCCTCATGGAAGCAACTCTCATGGCCGGGGAATGCAGACGTAACGCTCGCGTCTCGGCAGAAAGCCCCTGTTTTTTCAATTGAATCGACTGCCTCATCAGACGCATCAGGCGAAAGTACAAATCATCCACGCGAAGCAATTGGTCCTGGATTTTTTTTCTGGGACTTTTCATCCTCTCTTGAAGGGAATTGAGCCGGTCCTGCAGCATCCCCATTTTCAGAACCATGGTGGTTTTAAGCCTTGCCTGAAGAGTATCCACCTTGTTCTGGAGGGCTTCTTTTTCCTGAACCAGTATTTCAGCGGCAACCGAAGGGGTGGCTGCCCGGAAATCGGCGGCCAGATCGGAAATGGACAAATCGATTTCATGACCGACGGCCGAAACCACCGGAACGAGCGATCTCCTGATAGCATAGGCAAGTTCCTCCTGGTTGAAAGCCCAAAGATCTTCAAGGGAACCACCCCCTCGAGTCAATACAATGACATCGACCTTCAGATCGCGATTGACCAGATCAAGGGCTTCCACCATATCCCGGCAGGCCTGTTCTCCCTGCACCCTGACAGGAACAATAATAATCTCCATATTGGCAAATCTTCTGCGAATTACTTTCAGAAAATCCCTGATAGCCGCCCCCGTGGGGGATGTAATTACAGCGATTCTCTTGGGAAGAAAAGGAAGAGGTTTCTTGATTTCCCGGTCAAAAACCCCCTGGGCGGAGAGCTTCCTCTTTACCTGATCAAAAGCCATGGCCAGGGCACCGACGCCAACCGGCTCCATATAATCCAGAACGATTTGATATTCACCCCTGGGCGCATAGATGCCGAGCCTGCCCTGAACAAGAACTTTCATTCCATCCTCGGGCGTGAACTTAAGAACCCTTGCCTGCAACCGGAACATCACCGCCCTGATCTGGGCCTTCTCGTCTTTGATCACCATATAACAGTGCCCGGAAACAGGTTTTCGGAAATTGGATATTTCTCCTTCAACCCAGACAAATTCAAACCGTTTTTCAAGGGCCTCTTTTATGGCTTCCGTCAGCCCACTGACGGTAAAAACCCCTGGGCCCTGATTTTCTTCGTTTGGCATCATCAGATTTTTACTCTGCGTTTCATTTTTTCATGAAGGCGAAAGGATACCTCGTCTGGAGAACCCTGATTCGTTTAGAGACAGACTCGGCTACAAATTTGATCATCATAGGGAAATCCTGCCCCATACTCAAGATGAATTTCTTCAGAACATGGAAAACCGGGAGAAATTCCCTTGACCCACCCGGGTTTGTCTCCTATTATTCCCACAAGAATAAAACGTCGTCTCAAATGGACGGGGTGAAAGGTGGGTACTTTGTTTATTACATTTGAAGGCATAGAAGGATGTGGAAAATCTACCCAGGCGAGACTGCTCGTTGAACGTCTGGCATTTCTGAATATTCCATCCATCCTCACCATGGAACCCGGGGGAACGGAAATAGGCATCAGTATACGGCATATTCTTCTTGACGCCCGAAACCGTGATCTGCCACCTTTTGCAGAACTGCTCCTGTATGAGGCAGACAGGGCAATCCATGTGGAAAAACTCATCAAACCCGCCCTGAATGCGGGAAAATGGGTCGTATGCGACCGTTTTTCTGATGCAACCACTGCTTACCAGGGGTATGCCAGGGGGCAGGACATGCAGACGGTGGACCTGCTGAATCAAATGGCTTCTCGCGGTATCCTCCCGGGTCTTACCTTCCTGATCGATTGTCCTGTAGAGGTGGGATTAGCGCGAGCCCTGAAAAGAAATGACAGTTGCAGCGAACAGGGGCAGGATCGTTTTGAAAAAGAAAAGCGCCATTTCCATGTATCCGTAAGACAAGGGTACCTTTCCATTGCCAGAGACAACCCGGAACGTTTTATCGTTGTGGATGGAGTCTTGAGAGTGGACGAGCTCCAGGAAATCATATTCAGCCACATAAGGCCGTTCCTGCCGAAAGGTACAAAGACCCCATGACCGGACTCCTGAATCTCTTGCCCGGCAGGAAATGGGCCATTGGAACAGAGAGGCATTGTCATTTCCGTTCTTCCTTTTTAAAAATCCAGGCGGCGTCATGCTTTTTTCCCGGATAATTGGTCAAAACAAAGCCAAGCGATTCCTTAAACAGGTCATGTCCCGCGAAAAGATGCCCCATGCGTATCTTTTTACAGGAATCGCGGGGGTTGGAAAAACCATGATGGCCATGGCCCTCTCCATGGCCCTGAACTGCCGGGTTTCCAGCGGTCTTGAAGGATGTGGACGATGCCCTGCCTGCCGACAGATGCTCAGCGGGAATTCCCCTGATTTTTTTTGTCTTGCACCCGACGGGCAGAACGTCAGGATAGAACAGATTCGGGAGCTGAACAGGCAACTTGCCTTTGCTCCGGTTGCCCGTTTCCGGGTAATCGTCATTCGAAAGGCCGAAGCCATGACCGGCGAAGCGGCAAACGCCTTCCTGAAAACCCTGGAAGAACCGCCATCCGGAAACATTCTGATTTTGAATACCACGGAACCGATTGACCTCCTTCCGACCATTGTTTCACGTTGCCAGAGATTATCGTTCCAACCCATCCCTTTTGAAGAAGTGTGTGGCTGGCTCATGGAAGCGAAAGGGCTGCCGGAGTCCGAAGCCCGGATTATAGGACATATATGTCAGGGAAGTCCTGGCATGGCTGTTGAAATGCTGGAAACGGATTTCAAGGAAAAGAGGCGGGAATGGATTTCACACCTATTGGTCCTGCACGATATGACCAGGGCAGACGCCGTCGCGCTGGCTTTTGACCTGGCAACCCGGGCAAAAAATCGACAGGGAACTTCTGGTGACAAGGAAAACAGTTTGCTGACCCTGATGGAAATCTGGAAGACATGCTATCGGGATTTTTTGGTCATTTCTGCCGGCGGCCCCATGAGAATGCTTGTAAATGTGGACTTTCGAGAACCGTTGAAAAATGTTGCAGGACGTTATATGGTACATAATATTGTTGAATGCATTCTCATGGTCGATCGGGCCGCCTGGGAAATCAAAAGGATGAGAAATTCGTCGTTGGTCATGGAAAATCTTGTATTGCGTTTAAAGGATGTCTTGCAGGGCGTCGGAACAGAAGGGGAAAAAAGGGTAGGTTTATGAGCAAAATTGTCGGCATTCAGTTCAGAAATCGTGGAAATGTGTACGATTTTGCCAGCGGTCACTTCGTTCTCAAAAAGGGCGACAAGGTGATGGTTGTCACCGAGGAAGGTCCAGCCATCGGTTGTGTCTCCACCGAACCACAGATCAAAACCGAAGACGGACCAGATCGTAAACTCAAGAAGATATTCCGCCTTGCCACGAAAGAAGAGGTTGAAAGATACGACAAGTGCTGTCAACTGGAAGAAAAGGTCTTCAATTACTGTTATCACAAAGTCCGTGAGAAATCGATCCCCATGAGTCTCGTATCGGTGGAACGGCGATTTGACGGCAGTAAAATTGTCATTTTTTTCACAGCCGATGGGCGTGTGGATTTCCGGGAGCTCGTAAAAGATCTGGTGGGACAATTCAGGACCAAGATTGAAATGAGGCAGATCGGAGTGCGACACCAGGCAAAGATGGTTGGCGGGATTGGTGTATGCGGTAAATCCCTGTGCTGTTCCACTCACCTGAAAGCGTTTGCGCCGGTAACCATCAAAATGGCAAAAATGCAGAACATCTCCCTGAATCCCAGTAAAATTTCAGGGATGTGCGGCAGGCTTATGTGCTGCCTGACCTATGAATATGACTATTACGATGAGACATCCCGAAAAATTCCAAAAATCGGGCAGAGAGTAAAGACACAGAAGGGTGAGGGCAAAGTCATCCGTCGAAATATCCTCAAGGAAGAAATCACCGTTCTTCTCGATTCAGGAGAGGAGATGGAAACACCGGCAAGCGCTCTTGAAACACAATACAGGCCCCCCACTGAAAGACCTAAAACACCCAAAAAGAAAAAGAGAAGGAGTACCCGGTAGTGCCATCACAAAATCCGTTTTTTATCACAACACCGATCTATTATGTAAATGCTGAACCCCACATAGGCCATGCCTACACAACGATTGTGGCGGATGTACTGAATCGCTTTCATCGGCTTTCGGGGGAAGAAACTTTTTTCCTTACAGGCACGGATGAGCATGGAGATAAGATTGTAGAGGCCGCCAGGAACCTGGGGCAGTCTCCAAAGACCTACGTGGACAGAATCAGCGCCATGTTCAGGGATCTCTGGCCAAAATTGAATATCTCCTACGACCGGTTCATCAGGACGACGGAAGTGCTTCATAAAGAGACCGTGAGCCGGATTCTGACCTTGGTGAAAGACAAAGGAGACATCTATTTCAGTGAGTATGAAGGCCTTTACTGTGTGGGATGTGAACGTTTTTATACGGAAAAGGAGTTGGTAGATGGAAAATGCCCGGATCATGACACGAAATTGAAAGTCATTCGGGAAGCCAACTATTTCTTTAGAATGAGCAAGTACCAGGATTGGCTCATCAAACACATAAAAGAGCATCCGGATTTCATAAGACCTGAAAGATACCGCAATGAGGTACTCTCCTTTCTCAGTGAACCCCTGGAAGATCTCTGCATCTCCAGACCAAAATCCAGGCTTACCTGGGGGATTACCCTGCCCTTTGATGAAAATTTTGTGACTTATGTCTGGTTTGACGCCCTGATCAATTACATATCCGGTATCGGCTATCCCGAGGGAGACTCCTTCAAGAAATTCTGGCCTGTAGCCCAGCACATTATTGCCAAGGACATCCTGAAACCCCACGGCATCTATTGGCCATGCATGCTCAAATCCGCGGGGATTGAACTGTACCAGAACCTCAATGTCCACGGATACTGGAACATGAGCCACGGGAAGATGTCCAAATCCCTGGGCAACGTGGTCAAACCGCTTGATCTTGTGGACATATACGGCCTCGATGCCTTTCGGTATTTTCTCCTCAGGGACATGGTCTTCGGGCTTGATTCAGAATTCAGCGAACAGGCGATGGTTGCCCGCTTGAATGCGGATTTAGCCAATGATTTAGGGAATCTGGTAAGCAGAAGCCTGACCATGATGCAGAAATATTTCGAGGGAGTCTTGCCGGAACCCGGGCCGATGAAAGAGGAGGATGAAGAGCTGAAAAAAAGCGCCCTTGACGTCATCGATGAATATGGGCGCCTGATGGGTGAAATGGGGCTTCACAAAGCGCTGATGGCTGTTTGGGAGGTCATTGGGAAACTGAACAAATATATCGATTCCATGGCGCCATGGGTCCTGGCAAAGACAGACAGAACAAGGCTTGAAACGGTTATTTTCCATATATACGAAACCTTGAGAATTGTGGCCTCTCTTCTGTGGCCTTTCATACCGGAGACATCGGAAAAAATTCAGGACCAGCTGAGCATGAAAAGAAAGGGGGTTGCACTTTCCTTCGAAGACCTGAAGGCTTGGGGCAGGGAAAAACCTGCAGGGCCGGTTTCCCTGGCCCCTGCTCTTTTCCCCCGCATTGAAGATAGAAAATCGGAAGAAAAGAAGGAAAAAAATGCCAGGCAGAAGGAGCCTGATCCCGCTAAAAATGAAAAGGAAAAGGCATTGCTAACGGAGCAAAAGGCCTTCATATCTTACGAAGACTTTCAGAAAATGGACCTGCGGATCGGAACCATAACAAAAGCTGAAGAAATTCCGGGTTCCAAGAAGCTCTTTCAACTGACCGTCGATCTGGGTGAAGAAAGAACCGTGGTGGCCGGCCTCAAAGGACATTATGACAGAGAAGCATTGACAGGGAAACAGGTCCTTCTGGTGGCTAACCTTGAACCGGTCAAACTGATGGGAGTTGAATCCCGCGGCATGGTTTTAGCGGCAGGAGACAACACAGGGCTTCATTTGCTGACGCCCGATTCCGAAACCGTTTCGGGAAGCAAGGTAAAATAGCCGTGGACGGAAGAAAATGAAAACCATCCTCGTCGTGACCAAATCCCTGGATGTCATCCATGCCATCCGCGCGTCTCTGGAACCGGAATGCCGTGTCGACAGCTCGTCCGGAAAAGAAACCCTGGAAATGCTCGGCAAAAGACAGCATGACTTCATCTTCATTGATCTTGAAGAGTTGTGGATAGACGGACAACCCGGGGAATACAAGGCAGCGCTAAGGTCTTTCTGGAAATTGAATCCGGCTGTCGGGATCATTATCCTGTCGGCCCAGGAAACCATCAAAGAAGCATTACTGGCGGTAAAAGCCGGCGCCAGCACGTATCTCACCTATCCCATTGATCCGGAGGAAACCAGATTCGTATTGAACAACGTCCATGCCTCCCTCCTTTTCAGGTCGGAACTGGACTATTTGCGAGACCATTTCTGGGATGCCACATCCCTTGAAATCATCCAGACCGACAACCTCCTGATGAAAAAAGTCTACGAAAAAGTAAGGTCTGTGGCTCCAACCAGGAGCACGGTTCTGCTCACCGGAGAGACGGGAACAGGCAAAGGCGTCGTAGCCAATCTCATACATCAGCACAGCAACAGGCGCGGCGCCCAGTTCATCAGCGTACATTGCGGCGCCATCCCGGACACCCTTCTGGAAAGTGAACTTTTCGGCCATGAAAAAGGCGCGTTCACGGGGGCGGTTCGAAGAAAACTGGGGAAATTTGAGATTGCAAGCGGGGGGACCATCTTTTTAGACGAGATAGGCACCCTCACTCCCCCGGCTCAGATCAAACTTCTCCAGGTATTACAGGATTCGACGTTTCAACGGGTTGGAGGAGAAGAAACTTCCAGAACCGATGTTCGAATCATTGCAGCGACAAACATGGACCTGAAGCAGATGTGTGAACTGGGCCAGTTCAGAAAAGACCTTTTTTTCCGGCTGAATGTTTTCCCTCTGGAAATCCCGCCCCTGAGAGATCGCTTAGAGGATATTCCCCATCTTTTCGATGTATTCCTGAAAAAAATGAATAAATACTATTCCAAAGAAATTAACGGCATTCATCCACAGGTGATGAAGGCGTTTGGAAACTATTCATGGCCGGGCAATATCCGTGAGATGGAAAACCTCGTGGAGAGGGCATATATCCTGGAGACCAATTCCATGCTCACACAGGATAACTTTCCAAATGAGCTCTTTGAATTTCAAGCCACTTCCCCGGGTATTTCTTTTGGCGCGGAGATGACCCTGGCAGAAGTGAGGCGCAAGAGCATAGCGGATATTGAAAAACGGTATCTCAGGGAGCTGCTGGCACAGAAAAATGGAAAAATCAGTGATTCCGCGGCGGCGGCCGGAATCACGACCAGGCAGCTCCACAAGCTGATGACAAGATACAAATTGCGAAAAGGGGACTTTAAAAGACCTGCCGCCCAAAAGGACAAGCTGGAAAGCTGAAATGACCGATTAGAGATATCCTATTCAAAAGTCCGGGCACAAATGGAGCCATGAGGTCTTTTTCCTTGCCGCATCTTGGATAAAACTCCCCAACATCTGACGGAGGTCCTTCATCGCAGGGTACGTTGCACAGGATTCTTGTTTCACACCTGTATTTGATTGTACCCTGCAGGGAAGGACCGCGGGCTCCAGCAGGAATTAGATGCGGCAAGGAAAAAGACCTCATGGCGTAATGGTTTCGCTAAAACCACAATCCAAACCCAGGGATTCTGAATAGGCCGCGATTAGAAAGTCACGTACGCCTGCCGGCCATCCACTCCAGAGCCAGAACCATCAGGAAACCGATAATCATCAGGAATAGTCCGCCCATCAACTCCCCATCCCAGGCAGGCGGCAATACATTGGCCTGCAAGATAGGAACGGTTTTCCCATGACCATCAACCAGGCTCTCCAACGTTACTTTCCATGGCCAAACCTTTCTCAGGGAACCAATCATGAGCCCCGTGAGCAGGGCCACCATGAGATCGTGGTATTTCGCAAGAAGCCATGCCAGAAGGCGTGAAAAAACAGCAATGCCCACACATGCCCCCGCCGCTACAACTCCGAGAACGAGAAAGTCCCTCTCATTGACCGCTTGAAGAACAAACTGATATTTCCCCATGAGAACAAGGATAAAGGACCCCGATATACCGGGGAGGATCATCGCGCATATGGCAACCGCCCCGGACACAAAGAGAAACCACAGCTCATCCGGCGTTGAAACAGGGACAAGCCCCACAATGATATAAATCCCCACAAGCCCGCACAAAAGGGAAACCCATCGGGATAGTTTCCACTGATCGACTCGTTTGCTCACCGTCACAACGGAGGCAAGAATCAAACCGAGAAAAAAGGACCAGATCAGAACCGGTTCATTTTCAAGAAGCCAGGCTAAAAACTTCGAGAGCGTAAAGATGGCCGTGAGAATTCCCAGGCCAAGAGAGAGGAGAAACTGCCAGGAGATCTTTTCAAAAAAGGTCCCCATTCGAAATGTGACAAGGTACCTGAGGCTTTTGAAATCAAAAGATTTTATGGCATTGAGCAATTCTTCATAAATGCCTAAAATAAACGCCATGGTCCCACCCGACACCCCGGGAACCACGTCGGCCGCGCCCATGCAGAACCCTTTTGCCGCCAGGACAACATAGTCTTCGAGAGACCTGCTTTCTTTATGTATGTTTTTTCCTTTCTCCATGGAAAGCCTTTCACGAAAAATAGAGCGTCAGTAACCCCACGCCCCAGCAGTAGGGGGCAAAGTAATAGAAAAGCCCCTTTTTCACAATGCCCATCAGCAGTTTGAGCGCCAGAAAACCGATGATTCCCGAGGAGACCAGGCCCAGAATCAGAGGGAGAGGACCTACCCTGTGAATAGCGTCTGCGTCTAATTGCAGAATCACTGCCCCTACAATTGCGGGAATAGCTAACAGAAAGGAAAACCGCCCCGCCAATTCCCTGTTAAGGCCCAGCAGGAGGGCACATACGATTGTTGATCCGGATCTGGATATTCCAGGCATGATGGCCAGCCCCTGGACCGTCCCCACAGCCAAGGCAATCAGAGGCCCCACCCGCATTGCCGTATTGTGGGATTTGGGAATCAGCCGGGTAATACCCACAATCGTCCCCGTTATCATAAGCATGATCCCTACCAAGAACAGCGACCCGAAAGCCTTTTCCAGGGAATCCTTGAAAAGCAGGCCGATAATCGCCGTTGGCACGGAGCCCAGTACCACCATCAAGGCAAGATGGGCATTCGGCCCGGCAACGTCCTGTTTCTTTGAGCCCGGCAATACAAATGACCAGAGCTCGGTAACCATATTGACCAGATCGTTCCTGAAATAGATGCACACGGCAATGAGGGTGCCAAGATGGAGAGATGCGTCCAGAAGGATTTCCGGTTCCTTCAGTCCAATGACCTTTTCGAATATGACCAGGTGTCCCGAACTGCTCACCGGCAGGAATTCGGTAAGTCCCTGCACAATGCCAAGAAAAATGGTTTCGATATTGTTCACCGGACGACTCCTCCTCTTTCATCTAAGAAATTACATCACCGCACCGAACTGCCATGGGACAAATTCATTATCCCCAAAACCGAGAAGTTCACTCTTGGTGGGTTTTCCGGATGCGGTATCCAGTATAAGATGGAAAATGTCCTCCCCCATCTCCTTAATGGTAGCCGACCCGTCCAAAATTTTTCCGCAATTCACGTCCATATCATCTTTCAATCGCTGATACATTCCGGTGTTTGAGGCCAGTTTGAGAGTAGGAACCGGTTTAAAGCCGCATACGGTTCCTCTGCCCGTGGTAAAACAGACGAGATTCGCTCCGCCGGCAATCATCCCCGTAACCGACACGGTATCGTATCCAGGGGTGTCCATGAACACCAGGCCTCTCGCTGAAACAGGTTCCGCATAGCCGTAGACTTCCGTCAGGTTGGTGGTTCCCCCCTTCGCTGCCGCCCCCAGAGATTTTTCCAGGATGGTTGTGAGGCCACCCGCTTTGTTTCCGGGTGTGGGGTTGTTGTTGATTGCCCCGCCAAATCTGGCTGTATGGGCTTCCCACCAGTGAATCCGTTCGATGAGCTTCTCTGCGATTTTCGGGTGGTTCGCCCTTCGAGTAAGAAGATGTTCCGCCCCATAAATCTCAGGAGTTTCACTCAAAATGGCTGTTCCTCCCGCTTGCACCAGGCAATCCACCGCAGCGCCCAGAGCGGGATTGGCCGTTATGCCGGAATAAGCATCCGACCCGCCGCATTCGAGCCCCAGCACCAGATGAGATGCTGAAACCCGCTGCCGTTCAACGCAATTCGCCTCTTCGAGCATATCCGTAATCGCTTCAATTCCCCGCATTACAGTTTCTCTTGATCCACCTGTATCCTGGATATTCAGGGTCCGCAGCATGGGACCGGTTTGTAGGGACCTGTTTTCCAGGAAGCAGTCAAGATTATTGACCTCACAGCCAAGACCCACCAGGAGGATAGCTGCGAAGTTCGGATTACGTGCGTATCCAGCCAGTGTACGCTGCAGTAGAGAAAAGCCCTCATTATCATCAGCCATACCGCATCCTGACCCGTGTCCCAGGGAGACGATGCCGTCAACGCGGGGAAAATGGGATAACCGTTCCTCCGGTACCCCATTGGCGATAAGTCTTGCCACACTGACGGAACAACTGACGGTAGCGAGCACACCAATATAGTTCCGAGTGCCCACTTTTCCATCGTCCCGGACGAACCCTTGAAATGTGAGCCGTTCCTCTTCCGGGACATAACTGGTCTCGACAGCATCCATTCCCATGGCATAATCGCGAGAGAAATCCCCCATCCTGCAGTTCTGCGTATGAACATGTCCGCCAGCCGGAATATTATTAGAAGCAAATCCGATGACCTGACCGTATTTCTTGATCGCCTCCCCGGTATGGATAGTTCGAAGCGCTATCTTATGACCCGCTGGGATGGTATCCAGACAGGAAAGGCCGAAATCTTTCAGTGAAGTTCCAGAAGCGAGCTCTGAAATCGCAACGGCGACATTATCTTCCGGATTCAGGTGAATCACTTGTTTGGGATTGGTATTCATATTAACCCTCCTTTATCCAACCGCAAGCCTATCCCGCCACATGGCCATAAAACTTCCCTCGGGGGCATGCAGAAAATTTTCCATAGCCTTGCATTTTACCCTGAAAA
>ERZ889078.1934-NODE-1934-length-15534-cov-5.656309_pt1 | contig 15534 bp, 12 predicted proteins | sample MGYA00521266_ERZ889078 | MGnify/ENA primary metagenome ERZ889078 (study PRJEB32303, sample SAMEA104408618) | aquatic metagenome | biome: Brackish water; feature: Pelagic; material: water | place: Baltic Sea | collected 2014-06-16T06:34:00 | depth 76,534 m ...
GCTGCGACCTGCGGAGAGTGGGTGACGACGAGTACGTGCGCACTGCTCGCCAGCGCCGCCAGCCTGCGACCCACGGCATCGGCGGTGGCCCCGCCGACGCCCCGGTCAATTTCGTCGAAAATCATGGTCAGGCCGGGGGTATTACCCAAAAGGCAAACCTTGAGCGCCAGAAGAAAGCGCGACAGTTCCCCGCCAGAGGCGATCTTGTTCAAAGGGCCAGCAGGCGCGCCGGGGTTGGTGGCTACGGTAAAGGCAACCTCATCAGCCCCTTCCGGCCCCCCATCAGTCGAGGCAATCGCGGTGGAAAAAAGCGCGCGTTCCATCTTGAGGGGCGCGAGTTCGGCGGCCATGGCCAGATCCAGCCGTTTAGCGGCGGCGATCCGGGTCTTGGTAAGCGCTGCGGCCATCTGGCGATAGCTGCTTTCGGCCTCGGTCAAGGCCGCATCAAGGGCCGCGAGATTACCCGCCCCACCGTCAATCACCGCAAGCCGGGCGCGCAGGTCATCGGCGAAACCGCCCAGATCATCGGCCAGCACGTTATGTTTGCGCGCAAGAGCACGGATAGCGAACAGGCGCTCCTCCAGTTGCTCCAACTCTAACGGGTTGAAATCCAATGCAGAAAGGCAATCCTCCACTCCCGATTGCGCTTCGCCCAATTCCATCATCACGCGCCCAAGTGCCGCCAGTGCCCCTTCCAGCCGCCCCTCGGCGCGGTCAGCGGCACCTTCAAGCCAGCGCAGGGCATCAATAAGCGCAGCCTCGGCCCCTTGGTCGGACAACGCGGCATGGGCGCGCGTGATATCGGCGCGGATTTTCTCAGCCCCTTGCATGGCGCGGCGGCGGGCATCAAGCGTGGCTTCCTCGCCCGGTTCAGGGTTCAGCTTGTCCAGTTCCGCCACGGCATGGCGCAGGTAATCTTCTTCGGTGCGAGCGGCGGCAAGTGCGGCCTCGGCACGGGCCTTGGCGCGCCGCGCAGCGGAAAGCCCCCCCCAAGCGGCGCGCAGGGGGGCAAGGTCAGTCCCGGCGAAGGCATCAAGGATCTGGCGGTGGCCGCGCGGATTCAACAACCCGCGATCATCATGCTGGCCGTGCAATTCCACCAGCGTATCGGAAAGCGCTCGCAACACATCGCCGCTGGCACGGCGATCATTGACCCAGGCGGTCTTGCGGCCATCGACGGTGTTGATGCGGCGCAGGATCAACTCATCCTCCGCCGCGATCCCAGCCTCTGCCAGCACGGCACGGGCGGCATGGCCGGGAGGCAGATCGAACACCGCCGTCACCTCACCCTGATCCGCCCCGGCCCGCACCAATTCGGCGCGCCCACGCCAGCCCAGCACAAAGCCCAAAGCATCAAGCAAAATCGACTTGCCCGCCCCCGTCTCACCCGTCAACACGTTGAGGCCCGGCTGGAACGCAAGCTCCAGCCAATCAATGATCAACAAATCGCGAATTTCAAGCGAGCGCAGCATCCACTATCCCGCAGGGCACGCCTTGGCGCGCCCCCCCCTACAACCACCTGCCCTGAATGACCTGCCGGTACACTTTACGCAACCAGCTTTCACCACTAGCCTCCATCGAGAGGCCGCGCCCTGTCAACAAACGGTGGCTGTCATCATAGAACGGGCTGGACTGGTAGTTGTGACCCAGAATAGCCCCTGCCGTCTGTGCCTCATCCGTCAGGCCGAGTGCAAGATAGGCCTCCACCAAGCGGTGTAGTGCTTCGGCGGTGTGGGTTGTAGCCTGGAATTCCTGTACCACCACGCGGAACCGGTTGATCGCAGCAGGATACTGCCCCTTCTTGAGGTAGTAACGCCCGATCTCCATTTCCTTGGCGGCAAGGTGGTCGAAGGCCAGATCGAATTTGAGAATCGCTGACCGCGCATAGTCACTGTCAGGGTATTTCTCGATCACATCGCGCATGCCTTGCAGCGCCCGGAAGGTCAGGCCCTGATCGCGGCCCACCTCATCAATCTGGTCGTAATATGACAGCGCCAGCAAATATTGCGCGTAGGCTGCATCTTCTCCCGCAGGATACAGATCCAGATAACGCTGTGCCGAGGCGCGAGCCTCTTCGTAGTTCTGAGCCTTATGCTGGCTGAAAGCCTGCATGATCAGCGATCGTTTTGCCCATTCCGAATATGGATAAAGTCGCTCAACCTCAGAAAAATACCGAATCGCAGTGTCGGGCTTGGAGCTGGTTTCCAGCGCCAATTCGCCACGCTTATAGATATCTTCTGCGGTCAGACTATCGAGAGGAACCTCATCTTGGCCCCCACCACAGCCAGAAAGGCCCGCAACGATCAGCGCTGCCCAAATGAACCGTGCGCATGACTTAACGCCTGCCATCTTCCGCCTACCCCATAATTCTACATATACCCGCCTTTGACGGCCAAGTTTGTTCTGTCCTAGCACAGAAAAATCCGGTGCGCAAAATGCCTTTCGCCTTTCGGCACAGCTTAACAGTGAACGGGGATATCTGAGCGCAAAACCCCAACGCCTGGAAGCTTCCGGCCCGTAGGCAAGCCACATTCCACGACTTCCCATGCACTACGACGCGCAAATACTTCGCGCAGCAGGCGGTTCGTAAGGGCGTGTCCGGCGCGCACACCCGTATAGCGACCAAGAATCGGTGCGCCGGCCAGCGCAAGGTCCCCCAAAGCGTCCAGCATCTTATGGCGCACAGGCTCATCGGCGTGGCGCAAGCCTCCGGGCGAAAGTACCTGATCGCCATCGAAAACCACTGCGTTCTCCATGCTTCCACCAAGCGCCAGCCCATTGGCACGCATCGCATCGACATCGGCCTGACGGCAAAAGGTGCGGCTGTCGCACAGCTCGCGCACAAATGCCCCGTTGGACATGTTCAGCGTCTTTTCCTGACGGCCAATCGCCGCGTCTTCAAAGTCAATGCAGAAATCGATTTCCAGCGCATCCGAAGGCTCAAACCGCGCGACGGCATCACCCTCGCGCACTTCGACGGCTTCCAGAATGCGAATGGCACGAACCGGCACACTTTGTGCGCGGATACCTTTGGCCAGCAGACCTGCGACGAAGGGTCGCGAAGATCCGTCGAGGATCGGAACTTCCGGTGCGTCAATCTCAATCAGCGCATTATGAATGCCACAGCCAGCCAGTGCTGCCATGACATGCTCAATCGTTGAAACAGAATACCCTGCCGAATTAACAACAAGTGTGCACAGCCGCGAAGGCACGACCGCATCCCAACGCGCCGGGATCAGGGCATCACCAGAATCGACATCGGTGCGGCGAAACCAGATGCCGTAATTTGCCGAGGCAGGCTTTATCACCATGCGCACCGGCTTGCCGCTATGCAGTCCGGTCCCAACGAAAACCACCTGGGACTTCAGCGTATGTTGCAAGGTGTAGCCTTCCGGACGTTTCTAATCATATGACCAAATGCCCGAACCTAGGTGGCAGCAAGATGTCTTATCCTGCGCGAGCTTTCAGTGAATGTTAACTAAGCGGGGGAACGCCCGGCAACAACTCACTCTTTGTGACCTTCTGTTACAAATCCCAAAAAGCCTTGCAGAAGATCGCTTACGCCATACCAAGGCACTGATCTGAAATAGAAAAAGGCCCGACAATGCGGGCCTCTTCCGATTCAGATTTGAACGGTTTCAGTTCGCCTGGCGGCGCAGAAAGGCGGGAATCTCGATCCGCTCTTGGTCTGCATTCATCTCCGGCTCATCGTCATAGCTGGCGGCAACGGGTTGTTGGCGGCTGACTTGCGGCTGCGCGACCGGGCGCTCTGCAGGCACGTCGGCATGGCCAGCCATACGGTTAATCAGCGAGCCGATGCCAAAGCGCGGGCGCGGAGCCTCTGCTACGGGACGGGCGGCAGGCTGTGCGGCCGCCGGGCGCTGCTGCTGCATCGGGGCCTTGGACACGGCAGCCTGTAAACGGGCCAGCGCCTCGGGCGATGGCGTGCCGGTCGGGCGCGGGCGCGGGGCCACAAATTCCGATGCATCGGCATCCAACGCGGCAGTCATCGCGCGCGGCTGCGGTGCAGGCTGCGGGCGATAGGCGGGCGGCGGCAGATCATCGGTATGGGCAAACTGGCCTTCTTCGTCGGAATGGAATGCCGCAGGGGTTTCGCGGTCAAACAAGCTGGGCGCGACATCTTGCATGGGGGCGGGGCTCTGCCGCAAATCCGAAGTCTGTGTGATGGTCGCCGATGGCACCGCAAGCGAGACCTCAGCCATGGGTTCCGGTGCAGGTGCTGTGAAGCTGGATGGCAACGGCGCCGCCATGGAGCGACGCACCACAGGTGCTTCGGCCTTTGAGACATTGGCATCAATGCCCGTCGCGACGACGGACACCCGCAGGCGCCCCTCCATCGAGGTATCCAGCGTGGAGCCTACGATGATATTCGCGTCCGGGTCCACTTTCTCGCGGATAATGTTCGCCGCTTCGTCGAGTTCAAACAGCGTGAGGTCATAGCCGCCGGTGATGTTGATCAACACACCCTTCGCGCCGTGCAAGCTGATCTCATCCAGAAGCGGGTTGGCAATCGCCTTTTCAGCCGCTTCAACCGCACGGTTTTCGCCGGAGGCTTCGCCGGTCCCCATCATCGCCTTGCCCATCTCGTCCATCACGGCGCGCACATCGGCAAAATCGAGGTTGATCAGGCCGGGACGGACCATCAGGTCGGTCACGCCCTTGACGCCCTGATAAAGCACGTCATCGGCCATTGCGAAGGCTTCGGTAAAGGTGGTGCGCTCATTGGCCAGACGGAACAGGTTCTGGTTCGGAATGATGATTAGCGTATCGACAACCTTCTGAAGTGCCTCAATGCCTTCTTCGGCCTGCCGCATGCGCTTGTTGCCTTCGAACTGGAAAGGCTTGGTAACAACGCCAACGGTCAGAACACCCAGTTCACGCGCGGCCTGCGCGATGATTGGCGCGGCCCCGGTTCCGGTGCCGCCGCCCATGCCGGCGGTGATAAAGCACATATGTGCGCCAGCCAGATGATCAACAATCTCTTCGATGGTTTCTTCGGCGGCGGCAGCCCCGACGGAAGGGCGCGCGCCTGCCCCCAAACCTTCGGTAACCTTCAGGCCCATCTGGATGGTGGAGGCCGCGCGGCTTTGCTGAAGTGCCTGCGCATCCGTGTTGGCAACGACGAACTCAACACCTTCAAGCTGCTGGTCGATCATGTTGTTGACCGCGTTTCCGCCTGCCCCGCCAACACCGAAAACCGTAATCCGCGGCTTCAGTTCTTCACGGTGCGAAGTCATCATCAGATTAAGTGTCATTGCCAATCCGCCTGCCTTTGAGGGTCCCTGCGCCTTAAGCCAGCGCTTTCAGTCTCGATATTCGTTGAATCTTACCCACAACCAAGCAAAAGGTCACGAGAAAAACGAGCTTTCGCCACAAAATATGGGCGAAAATTCGCCGTTTTTCACGGCATTTCGACAAGATCGCCGGATATTGTGGTTACCAGTTCTCTTTGAACCATTTAAATGCGCGCTTGAGCGAGCGCGCGGGGTAACGCTCGGCTGGGATTTCAAAATCCCACCATTCGTCTTGCGGATGGGCAGCAAACAGACAAAGCCCAACGGCGGACGAAAACGCAGGGCCGGTCGCGGCCTGCGGCAGGCCTTGCACCCGCAGCGGTCGGCCCAGGCGCACACGTTGGCCGAGGATGCGCGCTGCCAACCCATCCAGCCCCGGTATCTGACTGCCGCCCCCGGTCAGCACGATCTGCTGGCTTGGCAGATGGTCAAACCCGGCGGCATCCAGACGGGCGCGGGCCTCTTCCAAAATCTCCTCGACACGGGGGCGCATGATGCCGATCAGCTCGGTGCGGCTTACCTGTCTGCGGTCTTTCTCCCAGTCGCCACTGTCGCCGCCAATCTCGATCATCTCGCGGTCATCCATGCCGGTGGCATGCACCCCGCCAAACTTGGTCTTGATCCGCTCCGCCGTGGTCAGGGGCACTTGCAGGCCCTTTGAGATATCCGAGGTGACATGATCGCCGCCCATGCGCACAGAATCCGCATAGATCATGTGCTTTTTCATGAACACGGAAATGCCCGTGGCCCCGCCGCCCATATCGATACAGGCGGCACCAAGCTCCTGCTCATCTTCCACCAGCGAGGAAATCCCCGACACATAGGCCGATGACGCCATCCCGGCGAGTTCCAGATCGCAGCGTTTCAGGCAATAGATCAGGTTTTGCACCACGGCGGCATCCACCGTCAGCAAATGCAGGTCACAAGATAAGCGATTGCCGATTTGCCCACGCGGATCACCAAGGCCAGAGCGATGATCCAGCGCAAAGTTCACGGGCTGGGCATGCAACACCTCGCGCCCGTCACCGATATCGGGCACTTCGCAGGCCGCCAGAACGCGGGCCACGTCTTGCTCGGACACCACGCTGTCTTGCAATTCCCATTCGCCCGCCAAGCCATAGCTGCGCGGATCGGCCCCGGAGAAACAGGCGATCACATGATCCACCCGCACATTGGCCATCTTTTGCGCCGATTGCACGGCGGTGCGAATGGCGCGCTCGGTTTCATTCATCACCGTGATTTCGCCAAAGCGCACCCCGCGCGATCGGGTCGTCGCGGCCCCGATAACACGGAACGAGGATTGCCCGGCCATGGAGCCGACCCCCTCCATTTCGCGCAAACCCTCGGTATCGTCGAACCGCAAGATCAGGCACCCGACCTTGCTTGATCCGATATCCAAAATCGCGATCACCCCCCTCTGCATGGCGGCGCGGCGAATGTTGCGCATGGCACGCTGGGTTTGATAGAGATCCGTCATAGCTCGTTCTCCGCAGGGATTATGCCGCGCAAGCGGCGCATTTCAGCCAAAGCATAGGGGGAAAGTCGCAGCGAGGGGCGGCTTTGCAAACGCAGGTCAACTGCCAGAACATCGCGTCCCAACAGGTCTTGGGCCTGATCCAGCGCGATCAGCCGCTCCAGCGCCAAAACCGGCTGCCTGACGGGTAAAAGGATGCGTTGGTCGCGGTCCAGCACGATATCCCAGCGCCGCTCACCCATCCGCACAAGGCCGCGCAGGCGGGGCAGAAGCGGGCCAGCGGAGGCCAGTATCTGGCGTGCCTCGGCAATTGCCTTCTCCGCCCCCGGCCCCACAATCAGCGGCAGGTCTGCACGGTCATTGCGATTGGAAACCTCGGCCACGCGCATGCCGGTTTCATCCACCAGCCAGATGCCCGCCGCATCGCGCCAAACAAAGGCGGGTACGCGTTCCTGAATGACTACCTGCAAAATGCCGCCCGATTGCACGCGCACATCCACAGTCGCCACAGCACTCAGTGTCGCGATCCGCGCGCGGGCCGCTTCCAGATCAAGGTCGAGAGAGCTTTGCGGCAAGGGCAGCGCAAGCGTGTTGCGCACCGCCTCGGAAAGCTCGGGGGAAGCCCCCTCAACCGAAAGAAGATTGACCAGAAACTCAGGGCGATTTTTTAATCTCTCGTGCAGGTCAGTGTAGACAGAGCCTAGCGCCTCACGCCGCTCAGTATCGGCAAGGTAAAGCCCCACGCCAAAGGCCAGCACAAAGGCGGGCAAGCCAACCCGCAACGCCATGCGCACGAAAGGCGTCAGCCACAGGCGGTGCAGCCGGTAGGCAATGCGGCTGGGGGCCGGATCGCGGCGCGGCGCTTGGCGGGTGCGATGCTCGGCGTGTTCTAGCGATCGCATGAGGCGTCCTTCACAATCCAGCGGCAAAGCTCGGCAAAGGTAAGCCCGGCGGCTGCGGCCTGTTCCGGGGCAAGCGAGGTTGGCGTCATGCCCGGCTGCGTGTTGGTTTCCAGAAGGATCAGCCCTTCAAGCCCGCGCGCCTCATCCCAGCGAAAATCGGTGCGCGACAGGCCCCGGCACCCAAGGGCGTGATGGGCGCGCAGTGCGTAATCTTGGCAGGCCGCGAAAATCTCGGCTGGAATATTGGCGGGAACTTCGTGGCGCGAGCCACCAACCGAGTATTTCGCATGGTAATCATACCAGCCGTCCACGATGATATCGGTGACCGTCAGCGCCCGGTCGCCCAGCACGGCGGCCGTCAACTCCCGGCCCGGCGCATAGGTTTCCACCATCACCACTTCGGGCATATCATCCGAAAGCTGCGGCGGGGCATTGGCCGCCTCATGCACGATATAAACCCCGACCGAAGAACCTTCGTTATTGGGTTTCACCACATAGGGCGGCGGCATGACATGGCGCGTGCGCACCTCATTCTTGCGGGCCAGACGGCTGGCCACCACGGGCAAGCCCGCCGCGCGAAACGCCGCTTTGGACTTTTCCTTGTCCATCGCAAGCGCCGAGGAGAGAACCCCGGAATGGGTGTAGGGAATACGCATCCATTCCAACAGGCCCTGAACGCAGCCATCCTCGCCCCAGCGGCCATGCAGAGCATTGAATACCACATCGGGCTTAATTTCGGTCAACCGTGCGCATAGGTCTGGCCCGGCATCCACCGAAACCACCTGATACCCCGCCTCCATCAGCGCCGCTGCGCATTCGCGGCCTGATGACAAAGATACCTCCCGCTCTGCGGAAAGTCCTCCCATCAATACGACCACTTTGGAGGCTGTCCCGCTCGACATACCCGCCATATTTACTGCCTCAAGGCCTTTGTTGGCCTATTTTATTGTTATTCAGCCGCTGGTTCACCAACGCGCTTGATTTCCCACTCTAACGTTATTCCGGTCTGTTCGAAAACCCTTTTTCGCACATCCTCGCCCAATTCTTCCAAATCCGCGGCAGTTGCGCCACCGGTGTTGATCAGAAAATTGGAATGCATCGGGCTCATCTGTGCGCCGCCGCGCGTGGCACCACGCATTCCGGCGTCATCGATCACCTTCCAAGCCTTCAGATCATGCGTATCATCGGCTTTGCCCGTCGAGGAAAACCCAGCCGGGTTGCGAAAAGTGGACCCTGCGGAGCGGTCCTTGGTGGGCTGGGTTGCGTCACGCTTGGCCAGTTGTTCGGCCATTTTATCGTGCAAATCCTGTGGGTTGCCGGGTGGCGCGCGGAAGGTGGCAGAGATGATCACGGCCCCTTCGGGCAGGCTCGATTGGCGGTAGGCGAACTGGAGCGCGGATTTCGGCAGGGTGACGATCTGACCATCGCGCGTAACGATCTGAATTTCCTCCAGAAAATCCGCCGTGTAATGGCCATAGCAGCCCGCATTCATGCACACCGCCCCACCGATGGCACCGGGAATGGTGCGCAAGAACGTCAGGTCCAACCCCGCATCGGCGGCTTTGCGCGCCACATGCGCATCAAGTGCGGCCGCACCCGCAACCACCTTATCATCCTGAATATCAATAGAATTAAACCCGCGTCCCAGCCGGATCACAACCGCCCGCAAGCCACCATCGCGCACGATGAGGTTGGAGCCGACCCCCATCGGAAACACCGACACCGAAGACGCAAGGGCGGCCAGAAACGCTGCCAGATCCTGCGTATCCACTGGCTGAAACAGATAATCGGCAGGCCCGCCCACACGCAGCCATGTCAAATCGGCCAGAGGGCGGTTTTGGGTGAGGGTGCCACGCACCGAAGGCAGGTTTTGCATCATAACGCAGCATTACTGGCCGACTATACTCAAGGCAAGCCCCCCCCCTGCAAACGCCAAGCAAAAACCTGCTTCCGGCCCTGTATCCTTGGCGCGGCACCGGCAGAGTACATCTGTACATAAGTCATGCAAACGCTTGCTGCGCGCCGCGATTCTACTCAAACTCCAGAAAACTGGATAGGCGCCCCGAGCGCGGGGCGCGGAACGGAAGTATGAGAACGCGCTACTCCGCCGGCTTCACCGTTTTCGCCTTCAGCCAGCGCCAAAAGTAGATCAGCGGCCAGCGCAAGACCGAGGCCCCCGCAGCGAAAACCAAAAGGCCTATGATCGGGCCATTGGCCCAAGTCACCCAGCCCAAAATCGGGATTCCCACAGCGATCAGCAGATAGGCCGCGCGCCAATGACGGTCGCGACTGGGAAGAAAGCCCGTGACATTGGCCGCCACAAGCCAGATCAGTGCAGCGATTAGCGCGTTGGTCATGCGGCTTTCCCTTGCAACAAGGCGGCCAGATTATTGGCCCAAGTGGAAATCGTGCCAGCCCCAAGGCAAACAACCATATCGCCGGGCCGTGCCTGTTCGCGGACCAGCCGGACAAGATCACGCTCATCCAATATCGCGCGGGCGTGGCGGTGGCCGTGGGCGATCAGCCCGGCCACCAGATCATCACGCGAAGCACCGGGGATCGGGTCTTCGCCCGCCGCGTAAACCTCGGCGATGGCCACGACATCGGCCTCGTTGAAACAGGTGCAGAAATCATCGAACAGGCTGGACAGGCGGGTGTAGCGGTGCGGCTGATGCACGGCAATCACCCGCGCCCCCGGACGGGAGCCGATGGCCTGGCGCGCAGCTTTGAGCACGGCGGTGATTTCAACCGGGTGGTGGCCGTAATCGTCGATGATGGTGACACCGTCCACCTCGCCCACCTTGGTAAAGCGGCGATTTACGCCTGCAAATCCGGCCAGCGCCTCACGGATTTCCGACTTTTTCATGCCAAGGAAGCGGCAGACGGCAATCGCGGAAAGCGCGTTGGAGACGTTGTGATCGCCGGGCATCGGCAGGGTGCAGCCCTCAATAAGTACGGGGTTGCCACTGGCATCCGGGCTTTCGCCCTGCAAGGCCACATCGAAATGCGCCACGCCGTTTTCATAGGTCAGGTTGATCGCGCGCACATCGGCCTGCGCGTTAAAGCCAAAGGTCACCACACGACGGTCGGTGATTTTGCCAACAAGGGTTTGCACCTCCGGGTGGTCGGTACAACAGACGGCAAGCCCGTAGAAGGGAATGTTGGAGACGAAATCGAGGAAGCCTTTGCGCAAAGCGTCAAAGCTGCCCCAATGCTCCATATGCTCGGGGTCAATATTGGTGACAATCGCGATAGTGGCAGGCAGGCGGTTGAAGGAGCCGTCGCTTTCGTCGGCCTCTACCACCATCCACTCACCCGCCCCGGCACGCGCGTTGGAGCCGTAAGCATGGATGATACCGCCGTTGATGACCGTCGGGTCAAACCCGCCCTTATCCATGAGGGTCGCAACCATCGTCGTTGTGGTGGTTTTACCATGGGTGCCCGCAATCGCAATGTTGGAGCGCATGCGCATCAGTTCGGCCAACATCTCAGCGCGGCGCACCACGGGGCGGCCAAGACGGCGGGCCTCTTCCAGCTCCGGGTTGCCCTTTTTGATCGCGGTGGAGATAACGACCACCGCCGCATCACCAATATTCTCAGCCCGCTGACCTTCAAATACGGTCGCCCCCAGCGTCACCAGACGGTCAGTGATCTTGGAGGCTTTCGCGTCCGATCCCTGCACAGTGTAGCCAAGCGTAATCAGCACTTCGGCGATACCCGACATGCCAATGCCACCGATGCCGACAAAATGGATCGGGCCCAACGCAACAGGAAGTTTGGTGGCGGCATTCATGGCGTGGCCCTTTCTGTCAGGCTTTCGACGAGTTCAACGAGGCGGTCAGTAGCATCGGCACGGCCAAATGCCAGCGCATTACGGGCCATGGCATATGCAGCCTCGGGGGATGTAAGTACCAGCGCCATTTGCGCCGCAAGGCTTTCGGCGTCAAGCGCGGATTCCGGGATCAAGATTGCGGCCCCGGCATCGACCAGCCCGCGCGCATTGGCCGTTTGATGGTCGCCGGTTGCCGCGGCATAAGGGATAAGAATCGCAGGGCGACCGATGACGGAGATATCCGCGACAGAAGAGGCGCCCGAGCGGGAGATCACCAGTTGCGCCTCGGACAGACGGCGCGGGATATCAGTAAAGAAGGGCTGCACATCAGCTTTGACCCCCACTTGCGCATAGGCCTCTGTCACCCGGTCCATATCCTCGGCCCGCGCCTGATGTGCGACGCGCAGATTGTTGCGGCTGCCTTCCGGAAGGGCCGCCACGGCGGCGGGCACCACATCCGACAAGATGCGCGCTCCTTGAGAGCCGCCAATCACCACGAGGCTCATCGGGTAGTCACCGGGCGGGATATAACCGGCGCCAGCGCGCTCCAGCACCGCGCCGCGTACCGGATTTCCGGTATGTGTGCCGATCACGCCTTCAGGCAAAGTGGTGGGCCATGTCCCGCAAGCCACGGCCATAACACGTGGGGCGAATATCTGGTTCACCCGGCCCAACACGCCGTTTTGCTCATGGATCATCCGGGGCCGGCGCAACAGGGTTGCCGCCGTCAGCGCCGGGATCGAAGGGTAACCGCCAAAACCCACGACCACGGCAGGTTTGTCGCGCAACTGGCCCCAAAGGGCAGCAAGAACACCGCCCGCAATGCGAAACGGCACCAATGCCTTTGCCAAAACCCCACCGCGCGCGAAGGTGGCCGAGGCTACTTGTTCAATCACCACCGCACGCGGAAAGCCGCCCGCATAGCGCGCGCCGCGCGCATCGGTGGAAAGCTTCACCCGCCAGCCACGCGCAACCATTGCCTCGGCCAAAGCCTGCGCGGGAAACATATGCCCCCCCGTGCCCCCAGCGGCGATCAGCAAAAGCGGTGCCATCTGTGCCCCTCCTTACCGGCCACGGCGAAACAAGATTTCACCGATCTGGCCCTGTGGCCGCGACCGGGTCAACGCCAGAAGCATTCCCAGCGTGATGCCCGCCGCAATAACCGAAGAGCCGCCGTAGGATACGAAGGGCAGCGTCATGCCCTTAGCGGGCAAAAGCCGCACGGCCACCCCCATATTGACCATGGCCTGTACGGCAAAAATACAGGCCAGCCCCGCTCCCGCGAGCCGGACGAACGGATCACGTTCGCGCATCAGTCGGAAAAGCGAGCGCACAACGATGGTGGAATAAAGTGCGATGATGCACAGCACGAGGATCAAGCCATATTCTTCTGCCGCCACTGCAATGATGAAATCGGTATGCGCATCGGGCAGCGACCATTTCACTTGCCCCTCGCCCACGCCAACCCCAAAAAAACCGCCCTCTTGAATGGCATTGGTAGCATAGCCGATCTGGGTGCGAGGATCGATGTCGGGCGATAGGAACCCGTCAATCCGGCGGGCAAAATGTTCGGATGTGTTATAGGCAAACATGGCCCCGGCACCGACAAGCCCCAACACCGAGGCAATCAAGATCATCGGCGCGCCGGAAATGAAATAAACCACCGACCAGCCAAAGATGATTAAAGCGGCCTGTCCGAAATCCGGCTGCAAGGCCAATAGCATCACAACAATGAAGGTGATGAGAAAAGACAGGAATTTGCCACGTGGCCCGTTGATGTCTTGCGCTGCGACCATCAACCATGCTGTCAGCACGATGAAGCCGGGTTTCAGAAATTCCGATGGTTGCACCGAAGCAAAGCCAAAACTGATCCAGCGTACAGCACCCTTGCCAAAATCAGTACCGATCACTGGCAACAGTGCAAGGGCTGCGAAGGCCCCAAGAAATCCCAAAACGCCCAGGCGCCGCACCATCGCGGGCGGCATCATCGAAATGCCCAACATCACGATCAGCCCAATGCTGCCAAAAAATGCCTGCCGCTTCACATAGTAAAAGGCATCCAACCCATTGCGCTGTGCCAGCGGCACCGACGCAGCCAGCCCCAGCAGCAAACCAATCCCGAACAGCGCAAAAACAGCGGTCAGGGACCACCGATCAATACTGCGCCACCAACGGGGAAGAATCGGCTCCACCACCCTGCTGGGCATAGAGCCATAGACCATCTCAGTCATGGGGTACCGCCTGATATCTGCCTGTTTACTGCCATCAGCCCGAGTGTTCCCCCGGATCTGGGCCAAAGCTTAGCAATGATCCCGCGTCATGGCTAGAGGCAAGCCAGCTCAAACCCCAAGTTCCCAAGGTTTTCTCCGCCGGGGCTGCTTCATCTTTGTAAAAATACTCTCGTCCGGTGAATTTCTCGCAAGGAAAGAAGGGGCAAATGGCCCCTAGCCGTGCTCTCAAGGCCTAACCGCCAAGCACCGCCTGAACCTGCGCGGCAAAATCTTCGCCACGTTTCTCAAAGTTCGGATACTGGTCAAAGCTCGCCGCCGCAGGGGCCAAAAGCACCACCTCCCCAGCCTCGGCTTCTGCCGCAGCCAGCGCTACCGCATGCGCCATTCTCTCGCAAATTTCATAGGGAGTATCGCCCAGTTCCAGCGCAAAATCGCGGGCGGAATGGCCGATCAGATAGGCTTTGACGACCGAGCCCAGATGCGGCACCACCCCCTTGATCCCACCCTCCTTGCCCAGCCCCCCGGCGATCCACCGGATGCGGGGAAAGGCCTGTAGCGCCTTGGCCGCGCTATCCGCATTGGTGGCCTTGCTGTCATTGATAAAGCGCACGCCGCCCCGTTCGCCTACCAATTGGCTGCGATGTGGCAGGCCCGCAAAGCTGTGAAGCGCTTGCTCGATCAGTTTCGGCGCGATCCCAAGGCTGCGGACTGCGGCATAGGCCGCACAAGCGTTCTGGTGGTTATGCGCCCCCGGCAAGCCTGGCACAGAGCGCAGATCAATCGAGGTCACCTGCCGCCCCTTGCGCCACTCGCTCAAAAACCCCTTGCGCGCAAAGACCGCCCAGCCAAAGCCTTCCAGCTTTTGCCCCGAAGAAATACGGATCACCCGGTTATCATCGGCCCCTTCTGCAAGCTGATTGGCCAGAAAGCGCCCTTCCAGATCATCCACCCCGATCACCGCACGGTCCGGCCCGCCCTCAGCAAAAAGCCGGCGTTTGGCAGCGAAATAGCCGCCCATGCCATTGTGACGATCCAGATGATCGGGAGAGAGGTTGGTGAACACCGCGATATCCGGAGTCAGCGATCGGGCCAGCTCGGTTTGATAGCTCGACAGCTCCAGCACCACGACTTCGCCATCGCACGCGGGTTCGATATCCAGCACCCCGCGCCCGATATTTCCCGCCATCTGCGTGGGCCGCCCCGCGACCTCCAGGATATGATGGATCAATGCGGTGGTGGTGGATTTCCCGTTGGAGCCGGTAACGGCGATCACGCGCGGGCTGATGTCGAACTGATCCCAATCGGGCGTCGCAAAGCTGCGGAAAAACAGGCCGATATCATTGTCCACCGGGACACCGGCGGTCAGGGCTGCGGCGACCACGCGGTTCGGTTCGGGGTAAAGATGTGGAATGCCGGGGCTGACGATAAGTGCGGCCACGCCCTCAAACGCGCCGATGCGGGTCAGGTCCACGCAGGCAAAGCCCTCGGCCTCGGCGTTGGCGCGGGCCTCGGGGCTGTCATCCCAAAGCTTAAGCACGGCCCCACCCGCCGCCAACGCCCTTGCCGCGGCAAGGCCCGAGCGGCCCAGCCCCAGAACAGCAACGTTTTGACCGGAATAAGACGAGACGGGAATCATAGTGAAGCCTTTCTGATAATCGCTGTGCAGAATGCTTGTGACTGCCCCCGCTCGCAAGGGTGGGATTTTGCGGGGCCTCTCATTGCCTGCTGCCTTAGGCTCCAGACTCATTGATAATCAAAGCCAGAACAAGACGGTTGCTGC
>ERZ889078.1937-NODE-1937-length-15513-cov-6.221762_pt1 | contig 15513 bp, 15 predicted proteins | sample MGYA00521266_ERZ889078 | MGnify/ENA primary metagenome ERZ889078 (study PRJEB32303, sample SAMEA104408618) | aquatic metagenome | biome: Brackish water; feature: Pelagic; material: water | place: Baltic Sea | collected 2014-06-16T06:34:00 | depth 76,534 m ...
CCTCGCAGCAACCGTCTTGTTCTGGCTTTGATTATCAATGAGTCTGGAGCCTAAGCTCGCCGCCAATCCAACCATTTGATTTATATAGACGCATAAAGTTCCTCTCAGCGCTGCGATTGTTGGCCCACCCAACTCAAGGCGCCGAGGTACCGTTTCTCGCGAATTTCTACCCTTGGAAACGCGCCGCGCCCAGCCTAGAGTTTGCCAAGTTCATTGACAGAGGTACAAGATGCGTGATTTCCAAATGCCGGGCCGTTCGGCTGTTTATGCCGCGAATGGCATGTGCGCCACGTCACATCCTTTGGCCGCCGGGGCCGCGATTGATGTTTTGAAAGCGGGCGGCAATGCGATGGATGCAGCCATCGCAGGCGCGGTGCTGCTGGGTTTTTGTGAGCCGCAGATGACCGGGCTGGGCGGGGACTGCTTTGTACTGTTCAAGCCGGCCGGGTCGGAAGATATTCACGCGATAAACGGGTCGGGCCGCGCACCGAAGGGCCTAAGCGCCGCCGAGTTACGGGCGCAGGGGCTGACGGCCATGCCGCTTTACGCACCCGAGGCCGTTACGATTCCAGGCGCTGTGGATGCATTTTGCCGCCTCTCCGCCGATTGGGGCCGTATCGGGCTGGCCGATACGCTTGCCCCCGCGATCCATTATGCCGAAAAGGGCGTTCCCGTTGCCCCCCGCGTCGCCAAAGATTGGGCGGAGGCGGCGCATCTGTTGCAAGGCCGCGCCCGCGAAACGCTACTCAAGGACGGCAAAGCCCTGACTTTGGGGCAGATATTCTGTGCGCCCGGTCAGGCAGAGGTACTGCGCCGCATCGCAAAAGAGGGCCGCGCCGGATCTTACGAGGGAGAGGTGGCGCAAGATATGGTTGCCTCGCTCAATGCATTGGGCGGCACCCATAGCCTGGAGGATTTCGCCACCACCAGTTCCGAATACGTCAGCCCCGTCTCCGGCCCCTACAAAGGCGTGGACCTGTTTGAGCATCCGCCAAACGGGCAGGGCGCCACCGCAATCCTGATGCTCAAAATCCTGTCGCAATTTGACATTGCCGCAATGGACCCCTTCGGCGCCGAGCGGGCGCATATAGAGGCTGAGGCCACAAAGCTCGCCTATGACGCGCGCAACCGCTTCATCGCGGACCCAGACCAGACCACGCGGCTGGCACATATGCTAAGCCCCGACACAGCCGCAAAACTCGCCGCGCTGATCGACCCAAAGCGCGCCATGGCCGCAGCCGCCCCCCTTACGGAGGCCGTGCATAAAGACACGATCTATATCACCGTGGTTGACAAGGACCGGATGGCTGTTTCGCTGATCTATTCGATCTATCACAGCTTTGGCGCCTGTCTTGCGAGCGATAAGTTCGGGATCAACTTCCAGAACCGTGGCGCGGGCTTTACCCTGCAAGAGGGCCACCCGAATGAGGCGGCAGGTGGCAAGCGCCCGATGCATACGATCATTCCCGCCATGATTGCCGAACAGGGGCGCGTCACCATGCCCTTTGGTGTGATGGGCGGGGCGTATCAGCCTTGCGGCCATGCACGATTCATCTCGAACATGGTTGATTTCGGGATGGATCCACAAAGCGCCATGGACGCGCCGCGCAGCTTTTCGGGCATAAACGGCATGGAGGTGGAGCGCGGCTATAGCGAGAAAGTCCGGGCTGATCTGGCCGCGTTGGGGCATGATGTCATAACGCCTGTTGTACCCTTGGGCGGCTCCCAGGCCATCAAACTCCATGCCGATGGCTTGCTGGAAGGCGCGTCAGACCCGCGCAAAGACGGCTGTGCTTTGGGGTATTAAACCCATTACATCTGCCCCTGCTTTCTTTTCGGCATAAATATCCTCGGGGGGTGCCTGTTTGCCTGCAAACAGGCTTTGGGGAGCAGACAGCCCCCCTTGCCACATTGGCCATACCGCGCGCTTACAGCAAAAGCGCCAACGCCAGACTCAGCGTGAAAAAGCTCATCGCGGTGGTGCCAAGCATGGCAAGCGAGGCCAGCCCTTCCATCCCCACTTCTTGCGCAAAGATCGGGTACACTCCCAGCATCGGCACGGCGCAGGCGATCAGCAGGCAGGCGCGCAAATCGGGTGCCAGCATGGGTGCGCCCAGCGCTGCCGCCAAGCCCAGCACTAACAGCCCGGCAAACGGATGCAGCACCAGCTTGCCCAGCATGATCTGCCCCGCAAGGGCCAGATTGCCACGAAAGGCGATACCCGCCAGCGAGCCGCCAATCACAAACAGCGCCAGCGCCACGGAGGAGGTGGCAATCATCACAAGCCCCCGATCCACGACTTCGGGCAGAGGCAGTTTCAGCACCGACCACGCCAGCCCTGCGATCAGCGCTAGGATCAGCGGGCGGCGCATCAAGTCGCGTACAATACCCCAGACCATCATGCCGAGGCTAGCGCTGCCCCGCCCCTTGCCTATCGCGATCAAAATCAGGACCAATGGGATCATCAGCAGGTTTTCCACCATCAAGCTCATCGCCAGCACCTCTGCCGCGCGATCTGGAAAGGCCAGCAGGATGATCGGAAAGGCCATATAGCCAGAATTGGAACAGGCCACCCCCATGATACAGATCCCAGCCTGTTGCAGCGACATGCCCCGGATGTGGTGAAACCAGACATAGGCCACGCCCATAACCAAAAGTGAGGCGGCGGCGTAAAGACCCATGAAACCCGGATCAAACACCTCGGCCACATCACGCTTGGCGATGGCGGTGAACAGCAGCGCAGGCAGTGCTATGGAAATCACAAAGCGGCCAAAGATGCGCATATCGGCGGTGGAGAAAAGCCCCGCTTTCGTGGCGCCAAAGCCAAGCCCCACCACCAGAAAGATCGGCAGGGTGATGGCGATCACGGTCAGCATTTAGCCGATTTTCCCACGAACACCGCCAGTCTGGCCCCGGTCCATCAAAACATGGTCAAGGATCACACAGGCCATCATCGCTTCGCCCACCGGCACGGCGCGGATGCCCACGCAAGGATCATGCCGGCCTTTGGTGATCAGGTCCACTTCTTCGCCCGCCACGGTTACCGTCTGGCGTGGCGTCAGGATGGATGAGGTAGGTTTCACCGAAAACCGCACCACAACATCCTGCCCGGTAGAGATGCCGCCCAGAATGCCGCCCGCATGGTTGGAGAGAAACTCTGGCCCGTTCGGCCCCATGCGGATCTCATCGGCGTTTTCCACGCCCGTCAGGGCCGCCGCCGCCATGCCCTCGCCAATTTCGACACCCTTGACCGCGTTGATCGACATCATCGCCGCCGCAAGATCAGCATCAAGCTTGGCATAGACCGGCGCGCCAAGGCCCGGAACCATGCCGCGCGCCGTAATCTCAATCACCGCGCCGACCGAATTGTGATTTTTGCGCAGATCGTCGAGATAGGCAGCCCAATCGCTGGCCGCTTGCGCATCGGGCACCCAGAACGGGTTCTCCGCAATCTGGTCCCAGTCAAAGCGGGCGCGGTCAATCTGATGCGGCCCCATTTGCACCATATAGCCGGTGATGCGCAGACCCGGCAGCAATTGTGCCAAGGCCGCGCGCGCCACACCGCCCGCCGCCACCCGCGCCGCCGTCTCGCGCGCGGAAGAACGCCCGCCACCGCGCGGATCGCGCAGCCCGTATTTCTGGTGATAGGTGATATCGGCATGACCGGGGCGGAACTTCTGTGCGATATCGCCATAATCCTTGGACCGCTGGTCGGTATTTTCGATCATCAGCTGAATCGGTGTGCCCGTCGTGCGGCCCTCATAGGTGCCTGACAAAATACGCACCTGATCAGGTTCCGCCCGCTGGGTCATAAATTTATTCTGGCCGGGACGGCGCTTGTCGAGCCAGGGCTGAATATCAGTTTCGGTCAGTGGCACGCCCGGCGGGCAACCATCAACCGTAGCCCCAAGCGCGGGCCCATGGCTTTCGCCCCAGGTGGTAACGCGGAACAGATGGCCGAAAGTGTTAAAGCTCATGTCGCCCCCTTTTTGCGGTTACCCCGCAACACCGCCCGCAAGCTCTGGCACGTTCAACGCGGAGAAACCGTAATGGCGCAGCCAGCGCAGATCACTCTCAAAAAAGGCGCGCAGATCGGGGATGCCGTATTTCAGCATCGCCATGCGGTCGATCCCCATGCCAAAGGCAAAGCCTTGCCACTCGTCCGGGTCCACGCCCGCCGAACGCAACACATGCGGATGCACCATGCCAGAGCCAAGAACCTCCATCCAGCCATCACCCTCACCGATGCGCAGCTGTCCGTCGATCCAGGAGCATTGAATATCCACCTCTGCCGACGGTTCGGTGAAAGGAAAATGGCTGGCGCGGAAGCGGGTTTTAACGGGCTTGCCAAAGAAGGCGGAAAAGAACTCTTCCAACACCCATTTCAGATTGGCCATGGAAATATCCTTGCCGATCACCAGGCCTTCAACCTGATGGAACATCGGCGAATGGGTCTGGTCCATATCCATGCGATACACACGACCGGGGCAGATAATGCGAATAGGCGCACCCTGCTCCAACATCGCGCGGATTTGCACAGGCGAGGTATGGGTGCGCAACACATGCGGCGGGCGGTCGTCCCCCTCCGCGCGGTTCATGAAAAACGTGTCGTGCTCCTGCCGGGCGGGATGCTCTGGCGGAATATTCAGCGCGTCAAAGTTATACCAATCCGATTCCACCTGCGGCCCCTCGGCCACGGCAAAACCCATATCGGCGAAAATCGCGGTCAACTCTTCAGTCACTTGGCTGACAGGGTGAATAGTGCCAGCAGCGCGCGGACGGCCCGGCAGCGTCACATCCAGCCACTCGGTGCGCAAACGTGCCTCAAGCACGGCATCGGCCAAGGTGGCCTTCCTGGCGCGCAGGGCCGCGTCAATCTCATCCTTCAGCATGTTCAGAGCCGCGCCGAATGTGCTACGCTCATCGGGCGACATGCCACCAAGTTCGCGCATCTTCAGGCTGATTTCGCCCTTCTTGCCAAGGGCCGCCAGCCGCACCTCTTCCAAGGCAGCCTCATCGCCTACATCCGCTACGGCGGTCAGGTATTTGCCCTTCAGATCTTCAAGCGCGCTCATCGTCAGCCTCCGCAATTCCTTGGCCGTTTGCTAGCGGGGTGCGCCCCCAAATGCAAGGCCGCGCCCTACCCGCTTTCTTTTCGGCAAAAATATCCCGGGGGGTGAGGGGGGCAGCGCCCCCCAGCCCGGGCGACGCATAGCATGCGGCGCAATGAAAAGGCCCCGCGGTATGCACCAGCGAGGCCTTTCCAATTCAAGTGACGCCAGATCAGGCGGCGGCTTTTGCTTCTTCCGACTTGTCGAAAGCGGCTTTGGCCTGAGCTGCGATGACGTTGAACGCCTCGGGCTCACGCACGGCCAGATCAGCGAGAACCTTGCGGTCCACTTCGATCCCAGTCAGCATCAGGCCATTGATGAAGCGGGAATAGGTGAATGCGGCGTCAAACAAACGCACGGCAGCGTTGATCCGCTGAATCCACAATGCGCGGAAGTTGCGCTTGCGGTTCTTACGGTCGCGGGTGGCGTATTGGTTGGCTTTATCAACCGCCTGCGTAGCCGTACGGAAGTTGGTGCTGCGCGCGGCATAATAGCCTTTGGCAGCCTTGATCACCTTGCGGTGGCGGGCGTGGGTAACGACGCCGGATTTTACGCGGGACATCTTTGGCTCTCCTTACCGGTTATAGGGCATGTATTTTTTGACGATTTTCGAATCGGCCGCGCACAGGATCATAGTCCCGGTCACATCACGAATGAATTTCGTCGAACGCTTGATCATGCCGTGGCGTTTGCCAGCGGGACCAGCTTTCACCTTACCGGTTGCGGTGAAGCTAAAACGCTTCTTAGCCGCAGATTTGGTCTTCATCTTGGGCATTTCCATCTCCTCGTTCGAGTGGTTTTCGCGCGACTCGGCATGCCACTTTGGCCGGTCGTGCGGTTTGTAGAGCGCGGCATATAGGATGGGTAGGCCGCAAGCGCAAGCCAAAAGCGCGCGCATCAAGGCCTTAGCGCATATAACGGCCGATCACGCTGTATAACACATCCGGGATTTCAGAGATCGCGTAACCGCCGCCTTTGATCTGTACCGCCAGCACGACCAACACCACGGCGATCAGTACCAATGCCACCCCGGTACGGGGCGCGCGGCCTTCAGAATAGGAAGCCAGCATGGAGGGCACAGCAAGGACCCCGATGATCAGGCCAATAACCAGAAATAGATCGGGGTCCATGCCGCGTTCCAACACCAATTACAATATTGGCATTATTCAGCTTCGGAAACGGAAATCAACCGTTCGTCACAAGGGGCAACACGCAAGATGTTGGTGGTGCCGGGTACGTTGAACGGCACACCGGCGGTGACAACAATCTGATCCGTTGTTGTGGCAAAACCATCGCTGCGCGCCGCGCGGACTGCGGCCAGAACCGCACCCTTGAAGCGGTCCTGCGGCTCTGCAATCGCGCAATGTGCGCCCCAAGTCAGGGTCAGACGGCGTGCAGTGCGCACCAGCGGCGTTAGCGCGATGATCGGAGTGCGTGGGCGTTCGCGGGCCACAAGGCTGGCCGTGGTACCGGATTGCGTGAAGCAGCAAATCGCCTTGATGTCGGTGGTTTCTGCAATCTCACGCGCAGCCGAAACGATAGCGTCGGCTACGGTGTTCTTTGTGCCGCGGCGGCTTGCCTCGATCACTTCGCGGTAGATCGGGTCGCTTTCGACGCTGATGGCCACGTTGTTCATCGTTGTCACGGCTTCAATCGGATATTGCCCCGCCGCCGATTCCGCCGAAAGCATCACCGCGTCCGCGCCCTCATAGATCGCGGTCGCCACGTCCGACACTTCTGCGCGGGTTGGCACCGGGGACTCGATCATGGATTCGAGCATCTGAGTTGCCACGATCACCGGCTTGGCGGCTGCACGCGCTGCACGCACAAGGCGTTTTTGGATCGGCGGCACCGCGTGAACGGGAAGTTCCACACCCAAATCACCGCGCGCCACCATGATGCCATCGGACACGGCCAGAATGGAGTCGAGAGATTTCACCGCAGATGGCTTCTCAATCTTGGACATGATCGCCGCACGGCCTTTGACCAATGCGCGGGCCTCCAGCACGTCTTCAGCGCGCTGCACAAAAGACAGGGCCAGCCAGTCAACGCCCAGTTGGCAGACAAATTCCAGATCGGCGCGGTCTTTATCCGACAGCGCCGCGAGCGGTAGCAAAACGTCGGGTACGTTCACGCCCTTGCGGTTGGAAATAGCGCCGCCGACAGCCACGATGCAATTTGCAAAATCCTTGCCGCAGGTTTCCACCTTCAAACGGACCTTGCCATCATTGACCAGCAAGGAAGAACCCGGCACCATTGCCGCGAAAATTTCAGGGTGCGGCAAGTTTACGCGGGTTGCGTCGCCGGGGGTAATATCAAGATCCATGCGGAAGGCAGCGCCTTCAACCAGTTCTTCGCCGTCATCCTTGACAAAGGTGCCGACGCGCAGCTTCGGACCCTGAAGATCAGCAAGCACGCAAATCGGGCGGCCTGTATCGGCCTCTACCTTGCGGATGATATCATAGCGGGCTTTTTGCTCGTCTTGTGTTCCATGGCTCATGTTCAGGCGAAACACATCTGCTCCGGCCTCAAACAAAGCACGAATGGTTTTATAGTCAGAAGAGGCTGGGCCCAGCGTGGCCACAATCTTTACGTTGCGAAGGCGTCTCATGGTTGCCTCGTTCCTATGGTTTGTGTTTAATTTTCCGGTGGGCCAAGCGCCTTATGGCCGAAATAACTGCCATGGGCAACGCCGGAGTTTATACCATTGGTTTTGATGACAGGCAGCAAAAGGGCTGTTCCTTTAGGCGGCAGGTTTGCTTACACCCCGTTGAGAGTAAGAAGCCAGAGAGTTCAGGTAACAACAAGATGACAGTGGCGAGACAGGACTTGGGGCAAGCGTTTCATATCTATGGGCCGGACCGCCCGTCGCGATTCTTGGTGACTTGTGACCATGCCACAAACCGGGTGCCCGCTGAAATTGGCGGCGGCAGCCTTGGCGTTACGGCAACAGATATGACGCGCCATATCGCCTTTGATCCGGGGGCGGCAGGGGTGACGAAGGCCTTGGCCGAGGCGCTTGATGCGCCCGCGATCCTATCCGATTTCAGCCGCTTGGTGATTGACCCTAACCGGGGCGAGGATGACCCTACGCTGGTAATGAAGCTCTATGACGGCACGCTCATCCCCGCCAATCGCCACGTCACAACCGAGGAGGTGGAGCGGCGCATGCAGGGCCTTTACCTGCCCTACCACGCCGCCTACCGCGCTCTTGCTGCGCGCCGCGCAGATACGGTCATCGTGGCAATCCATTCCTTTACACCTTGCCTGAATGGCCGCGTGCCGCGCCCTTGGCAAATCGGCGTGCTATATTCCCATGTCGATGCGCGGCTTAGCCGGGCTTTGCTGGCGCGGCTGGCGAACGAGCGTGATCTGTGTGTGGGCGATAATGAGCCCTATCTTGGCCATTTGCCTGGCGATGCGGTTGATCGTCACGCTTTACAGATGGGCCGCCACAATACCTTGATCGAATTGCGCAATGATCTGATATCGGATGAACTTGCCCAAACCCGATGGGCGCAACGCCTGGCCCCCATGCTAGTGGCCGCTTTAGCAGATGTTGAAAAGGATGAAGCCCATGGATGATGCAACCCGGATCGAACTTGAAGCCGCCGCATTTCGCCGCCTGATCGAGCATTTGATGGATAAGCGCCCAGAGGTGCAGAACATCGACATGATGAACCTTACCGGGTTTTGCCGGAACTGCCTGTCGCGCTGGTATCTTGAGGCCGCAAATGCTCGTGGCATCGAGATGGACAAGGATACCGCCCGCGAGATCATTTACGGCATGCCCTATGATGACTGGCGCGCGGCAAACCAGACCCCGGCGGATGCCGAAAAGCAGGCGGCATTTGCCAAGGCATTCAAAGAGAATGTGACAGACCGTCCCTAAGTCTCCTATGGGGGTTACGATCAGGATTAGCCTCTGATCGGCACCAATCCACCCGCGCCACCCAATTTTGGTTCCACCCAGTGAACCAATCAGCCCAATTTATGCCAAAAATTTGACAAAGATGTTAATTTCAGGTGTTTGAGGGATGGGTGTGACCTTAGCAGGTTGGTGTGGGGCAGAGCGGAAAAACGATGTGTGTGGCATCGTTTAGCCGGATTCTGGAGGTTGCGTTATGGAAATCCTGCTATTGCTGGCTTTGCCCCTGTTGGTGATGGGCGGCAGTTTTTTTTCGAGCGACGATTCAAGCGCCGATGCAGAAGATGGCCCCCCCAATGAGGAAGTGCCGATAGAACCGCTGCCCGAACCTCTCAATGAAATATTTGGCACCAGCAATGCCGATAGAATTGATGGCACAGCCGGAGCAGATATCGTGCAGGCGGGCGATGGAGATGATACCGTCGCTGCCGACTATGGTGATGACACAATTTTTGGCGGTCTGGGCGATGACGCGCTAGAGGGCTTCTTCGGCAATGACGTCATTTATGGCGGCGAGGGTGATGATCTTTTGTGGGGCCGTGACCAAGATGACCTTCTGGACGGCGGCATGGGCAATGACACGCTGATCGGCGGGTTGGGTACCGATACACTCTTTGGTGGCGAAGGTGATGATCTTTTGGCGGGCAGCCAGTTAGACGACGAAGTTCATGGCGGCGCGGGCGATGACTTGGTCTTTGTCGGGGTCAACGAGGGGGCCGACCGGATTTTCCTTGATGATGGCAACGACACGCTGGACGGGCTTTCCGCCACATCCGGTCTGCATGCGGATGGCGGTGATGGTGCCGATTCAATGGTTGGCGGCAGTGGCGATGACACGCTGTCTGGCGATGCAGGCGATGACATCATTCGCAGCGGTCTTGGCAATGACCTGCTGGACGGCGGCCTAGGTGATGACAGCCTCTTTGGCCACGGTGACGATACGCTGAGCGGTGGCGACGGATACGACCTGTTCGCGATTGTGCCGGATGCCGACGGCACCCCGGACGGCATGCTTCTGGTGACCGACTTTGTGCCTGGCGAGGATATTGTCGGTGTCGAGGTTGATGCGACCGATCCGGCATCTTTCCCTTTGGTGACCACCGCGCTTGCGGCGAATGGGCTGGACACACAGGTTTTGCTGGATGGCGAGGCCTATATGGTCTTACAGGGCATCACTCCGGCTGAGCTTCTCACCGGTTCTATCATCTTTCTGAACTCGGTGACTGGCAGCCCGATCTGACAGCTTTTAAGACGTGAAACGGAATGACCGCCGCGCATTTGTGCGGCGGTCATTTTCATCCAAAACATGCGCCAGAGCCTTCGCCTTCACTGCGACGCGGGGCCTATTCCGAAGGCATGGATCAATCTTCTAGATTGCCGTCTTACGGCTTTCTTCCAGATAAATCTCGCGCAGGCGCTTGGCCACCGGGCCGGGGGTGCCATTGCCCAATACCGCGCCATCAATTTCCACCACCGGCATGACAAAGGCCGAGGCCGAGGTGATGAACGCCTCATCCGCCTCTTGTGCCTCTGCAATTGTAAAGGGGCGCTCCTCCACTTCCATCTGCGCCTCGGTAGCAAAGCGCAAAACAGCGGCGCGGGTGATGCCGTGCAGGATGTCGCTCGAAAGCTGCCGTGTGATGATGCGGCCGTTCTTGACGATATAGGCGTTGTTCGAGGTGCCCTCGGTCACATGGCCATCCTCAACCAGCCACGCATCATCCACGCCCGCCTTCTTTGCCATCATCTTGCCCATGGAGGGGTAGAGAAGCTGCACGGTCTTGATGTCGCGGCGGCCCCAGCGAATATCCTCAATCGAGATCACCTTGATCCCGGTTTGCGCCAAGGGGCTATCGGCCATCCCCGGTTTGGACTGGGTAAACAGCACCAGCGTCGGCTTGGTCGTGGCCGGGTCCGGGAAGGCGAAATCGCGGTCGCCGGGATTGCCGCGGGTGACTTGCAGATAGATCATGCCATCGATCAGGTCATTGCGGGTCACCAATTCGCGGTGGATCGCCAGCAATTCGTCATTGGTACAGGGCGCTTGCATGTCCAGCTCATTCAGGCTGCGCGCAAGCCGTACCGCATGGCCGGCAAAATCAATCAGCTTGCCGCCCAGAACGCTTGTCACCTCATAAACGCCATCGGCCATCAGAAAGCCGCGATCAAAGATCGAGACGGTGGCTTCTTCCTCGGGCAGATAGGCCCCGTTGACATAGACGGTGCGTGACATGGCTTATCCCCATAGGTTGGCGCTGGGTGGATGGACGCCTTGCGCGTCATAGGCCAGCGGGTTCTTGCGGTCTTCGGCCAAAAGCAGCGGCCCGTCAAGATCGGTGAAGGCCACACCCTGCGCCAAAAGCGTGGCCGGGGCCATGGCAAGCGAAGAGCCGACCATGCAGCCCACCATCAGCCCATAGCCTTCGGCCAAGGCCTGCCGCTTCATCACAAGCGCCTCGGTCAGCCCGCCCGTCTTGTCCAGCTTGATGTTGACGACATCATATTTGCCGCGCAAATGCGGCAGGCTCGCGCAATCATGCGCGGCTTCATCGGCGCACACGGGCAAAGGGCGGGCGATCTCGGCCAGCATGTCATCGGCCCCGGCGGGCAAGGGTTGCTCCACCAATACCACGCCCATGGATACCAGATGCGGGGCAAGATCTGCGTAAACCTCGGCGCTCCAGCCTTCATTGGCATCAATGATGATCCGGGTCTTGGGCGCGCCCGCGCGCACCGCCTCCAGCCGGGGCATATCATCCGGGGTGCCAAGCTTGATCTTCAGCAACGGGCGATGCGCGTTCTTCGCCGCCGCCGCCCGCATATTCTCGGGCGTATCCAGCGACAGCGTATAGGCCGTGATCTGCGGCACAGGCGCGGGCAACCGCGCCAACTCCCACACTCGTTTGCCTGCCTGCTTCGCCTCCAGATCCCAAAGCGCGCAATCCACCGCATTGCGGGCTGCCCCTGCGGGCAAGGCCAATTGCAACGCGGCCCGCGTGACACCCGCATCCAGCCCCTCTATCTGCGCCGTCACCGACTCCAGCGTCTCGCCATAACGGGCATAGGGCACACATTCGCCCCAGCCCATCACCCCGCCGCGCATGATACGCACGGTCAACACCCGGGCCTCTGTCCGCGACCCGCGCGAAATGGTGAAGGCCTGTGCCAGTCGAAACACGTCAGGCGTCACAGTAATCATCGCAGAACCCTCATATCTTCGGTCTTTGCAAGAATACTCTCGGGGTGCAGGCCTCTCACACCCGGCCCGCCATCTGGGACAAAGAAATAGTGAGCCTTTATCATCCGCAGCCTTTTCAGTTCCCGTTTCAAGGATCGTTTGTGACAATTCCTCGGACGAGTCATAGGTTAAATATGGTCTCTGCACGAGTATCTGCGAAGGAGTCGTGTCAAAATCACGGCCCAACCACAAGGTTTGTCTGTGGAGCCTTGCTGCGCTGCCGCAGCAATGCTGCGCTGCAAAAATCCGGTTGCGACAGGTCGCGCAACAACCTAACCCTTGAGTCAAGCAATTTGCCATATTCTTACTATGAGGTCTGCCATGAGCTTTCGCATCCAGCCCGCCCCCCCCGCGCGCCCCAATCGCTGCCAGCTATTCGGCCCCGGCTCTCGTCCCGCCATTTTTGAGAAAATGGCCGCATCGGCAGCGGATGTGATCAACCTTGATCTCGAAGATTCTGTGGCCCCCAGCGACAAGAATTCGGCACGGGAAAATGTAATTGCGGCGATTGGGGCAGTGGATTGGGGCAAGAAAACGCTGTCCGTGCGCATCAACGGGCTTGATACGCCCTATTGGTACCGCGATGTCGTGGACTTGCTGGAACAGGCGTCAGAGCGGCTGGATCAGATCATGATCCCCAAGGTTGGTTGCGCGGCGGATGTTTATGCGGTGGATGCGCTGGTCACGGCGGTGGAGCGGGCCATGGGGCGCACCAAACCCATCGCCTTTGAGGTAATTATCGAGAGCGCGTCCGGTATCGCGCATGTCGAAGAGATCGCTGCCTCTTCCCCGCGCTTGCAGGCGATGAGCCTGGGGGCCGCCGATTTCGCGGCATCCATGGGAATGCAAACCACCGGGATCGGCGGCACGCAGGAAAACTACTATATGCTCCAAGCCGGGCAAAAGTATTGGTCGGACCCGTGGCATTGGGCGCAGGCGGCAATTGTGGCGGCCTGCCGTACGCATGGGGTTTTACCCGTCGACGGGCCGTTTGGCGACTTTTCGGATGATGAGGGTTTTCGCGCGCAGGCACATCGGTCAGCGGTTTTGGGGATGGTGGGCAAGTGGGCGATCCATCCCAAACAGATTGCACTTTCAAACGAGGTTTTCACCCCTTCTGAGGCGGCAGTAACAGAGGCCCGCGAGATATTGGCAGCCATGGAGGCGGCCAAGACGCGGGGTGAGGGAGCAACAGTTTATAAGGGCCGTCTGGTGGATATCGCCTCAATCAAACAAGCCGAGGTTATCGTGCGGCAGGCGGAGATGATTACCGGCTGAGAGGCCCTAAAGGCGGTGCAATGGGCGCAGGCGGGCCGATCACCTGCCCGCATGGCCGGTTTCAATGGTTTTGCCGATATTATCTCGGCAGACGACTTTTTGAGATCGATGTAATTCAAATTAAGCGATGGAAAAAATTCGCTCGGCATGCCGGACCGGTCCGGGCCAATTGCTATTTTGAGGATGTTTTTTGTAGGCCCCGGCAACGCCAAGCTCTGCTACAATGGTCGCATGATCCCTTGATATACGCTTTCTTGGAGGCTCGGCTGGACCGACGCTCCGATATCAGACGCTCGCCGTTGCGCCGATACCATCACGCAAGGGTGCGTCTAAGGCCAAGACGTTAGCGGCCATTGCTGACCGCCAACAGTTGTCACCTGCAATTTGGTTACTGAGCCGCCATTTCTTTACCCTCAGGAAGGATGTTATGGTTCACCCTGAACAGGTTTTGCGGGTCGTACTTTGACTTGATCGCAACCAAGCGATCCATGTTGGTTCCATAGGCCTCGACAAGGCGGCCCGGTTCGTCGTCCGGCACGAAGTTTATGTAAACACTTCCTGCCGAAAATTGTGCTGTCTTCGCGAAGATATCCCGTGCCCAGTCGATACATGCTTTATCTTTGGCTTTGTCCTGCCACCGGGTATGGACGTTCATAACAAAATGCGCGTCGCGTTGTGGAAAAGCCGTGGCATTTCCTGCCACGCGGGCCATTGCCCCGCCGATATGTGCGATGAACACTTCGCTTGCTGCATCCGGTAAATTGCCAACCGCCTTAAGAACAATATCGATTGCCGGATCGCTCAGTTCGATGAAGTCATGACTTTTCCAATAGTTTCTCATGCCGGGCGTCAGCAAAGGGTCGAACGCCGCTTGCCAACCTGTGAAAGGGTGGGGCGAGATGACGTCCACGATGGGCTTCCCAAGCGATCTCAACTCTTTCATTGCCTTTTCACCGTCCGACATGTCACCAGCATAGCAGGCGGCGAAGATCAGAACCTCTCGGCCATGCCACTCTGGCGGAAGGAAAGGCAGAGGCGGTGCTTTGCGCAAAACAGCCCAGACTGTCAGCTCATCTTCTGCCTGATCACAGATCCGACGGAAGTCGCGCAGCAGTTCGGGTGCCGCATCGATGGGATGGATCACCAAACCCGACATCACCATCGGACCGACTGCATGCGCTTTAAACTCGAAGGAGGCGATGACGCCGAAGTTACCCCCGCCCCCGCGGATGGCCCAGAAAAGGTCCGGGTTCTCCTTGGCGCTTGCTTTAACGAGTCTGCCATCGGCCGTCACCACATCAACCGATAGAAGGTTGTCGATGGTCATGCCGTACTTCCGGGTGATCCACCCAAAGCCGCCGCCAAGCGTGAGGCCGGCGATCCCAGTGGTCGAATTGACACCGGTTGGCACAGCAAGGCCATAGAGCTGCGTTTCCCTGTCCAGATCGCCGAGCAAAGCACCGGGATCAACCTGGACGGTCTTCCGGGCGGCATCAACATGGACCGAACGCATCTGGGAAAGATCGAGTTGCAGAGCGCCCTCGGCAACCGCCAGTCCCGCGATCTGATGCCCCCCGGCACGAATCGCCATAAGAAGGCCGTTGTCGCGGGCAAAGTTAACTGCAGCCTGAATGTCCCCAGTTCCAACTGCCCGAATAATAAGACCGGGTTTCCTATCGATCATCCCGTTCCAAAGGGTGCGTGCTTCATCATAACCTTGGTCCCCCTCGCGAAGAAGCGATCCCCGTAAACCTGCGGATAAGGCTTCAGTAAGTTCCTTTTCAATGGTTTTTGAGCCCCCATTTAGGCCTCGCAGCATGGTCGACATGATCTGTCCTTTCGTCTCAATGCATTCAGGCAGGATGATCGAAGGCACCGAGGCGGGATAGTGATCAGACTGGATTGGCTAGGCTCCAGACTCATTGATAATCAAAGCCAGAACAAGACGGTTGCTGCGA
>ERZ889078.1938-NODE-1938-length-15512-cov-17.902568_pt1 | contig 15512 bp, 14 predicted proteins | sample MGYA00521266_ERZ889078 | MGnify/ENA primary metagenome ERZ889078 (study PRJEB32303, sample SAMEA104408618) | aquatic metagenome | biome: Brackish water; feature: Pelagic; material: water | place: Baltic Sea | collected 2014-06-16T06:34:00 | depth 76,534 m ...
GGATAGCGGCCTTTTTTAAAAAGGTCGCTATGCGGCAAAAACAGACATTATCAGATATGATATTAATCGTAGACGGGTAAAAGTCCCAAGCTTTTGCATTTAAGTAATGCCCAACTTGCATAATCCATAATCTATTGGATTCTTTAAGGCTTCTTGGGCATTATCCAAGTAGCAAGGTTCTGCTTCATAGCAACCTGTAATAATCCCTTTTTTATCATGCCATAGTGGATAAGCGCCTTACCCACTGAATAGGAGCGAGAATTCATGACTGACCAACAGGTGCCAAGCGCTTGGCTAAATGTACCATCGACCTCTGGATTTCTTGCTGTCGGCAATTCTCACTCGATTTATTGGCGCTCTTTCGGCCGTCCCGATGCGATGCCAGTTATTGCACTGCACGGTGGTCCTGGTTCCGGCTCAAATCCCCGACACTTAACGTTCTTCGACCCACAAATCCATCGGGTGATCATGTTCGATCAGCGCGGTACCGGGCAATCAATCCCGTTGGCCACTACGATTAATAACACGCTGCAAGACTTACTAAATGATATCGAAAAACTGCGTTGCTACTTAAGCGTCGAGCGTTGGTTGGTCTTTGGTGTGTCCTGGGGAGCCTGTCTTGCATTGCTCTATAGTCAAAACCACCCACAGGTCATTACTGGCTTGGTGCTGGCAGGGTTGTCAAATCGCCACGAGCATCAGACCACGTGGATCCTTGAGGAGCGTGCGCGACTGTTGCCAGAACGTCACGAGGAGTTTCTGAAAGCACTTGCTCCCGGCGACCGAGCTGATCCGATTGCAGCTTATTATCGAAAGAGTTTGTCTCCGGATCGAAAGAACCGACTCGAGGCAACGTACGCCGTTTGGGTGCTGGAAGCCGATTTGGAAGGCCCGGAACCGCAAACGCTGCCGACGATGAGCCTCGATGAGATTGACGCGAGCATGGTCAACCGTGCGGTGATTTACCTTCACTACTGGGCGAACAGGACTTTTCTCCCACACGGTAATTTATTGATTAACCCGAGCGCGCTGATTGAACTGCCTGTGGTATTGGTTCACGGTGCGTCGGACTGGGTTTGCCCGCTAAGCGGCGCGCAGCTAGTGGCTGATTCGATCGAGGGTACTCAATTGATCATTGTGCCGGGTGCAGGGCACTCGCCGTATAGTGCAGACATGGTGCAAGCGCTGCGCGAATCTATAGTGGCCACAAGACAACGATAAACGCTCGACTAACGACTACCAATTTGTCGATGCGTTGACACCTGACCTGCCCCCCTATAAATGAGTCCATGGTATAACTCTTTTTTACATGAAGTGTCCGTGAGCTCTGTTGATACCACAACGTCCGCTTTGGGTGTTTGCGGGCCTATGTGACTTGCCATGAGAATTGTACAACTTTTCAAAGTTAGATTTCCCACTTTTGACCTACTCAATAATTCACCCACTCATTCCTTACGATACAATTACCATACAATCCAAAGAAAAAGGGCCTAGTCAATACGACTAAGCCCTTTCAATACAAAGTGGAGCTGAGGGGGATCGAACCCCTGACCTCTTGAACGCCATTCAATAGCATAGGGAATAAATTCATTTTTTACCTAAAGAATGAGAAAAATACCATTTAACTCATAAAATATTGACCTGCCTCAGTTAGTTGCAAGCATTGACTTCTAGTGTAGAATAATTGAGGTTCGTCGTTAGTTACTGAGGATCGGTAATTCTTTTTTTGACTGATTAAAATGGAATTGGACTATGGAAGAAAACGTAAAACAAAATTTTCAAACCTTGACCAAATTTGTCGACAAATTAATTGAATTCGGTGTGGTTTATGGGTTTCAAGTCCTCGGTGCGTTAATAGGACTATTTATCGGGCTAAAAATTGCAGGATGGGCAGGAAGAAAGACAACTCAATTTTCTGTAACAAAACAAGTCGAAGCTACCTTGGCGGGCTTTTTTGGAAATATAGTCAAACTAATATTTATCTGCATTGTCGTGATCATTACGCTTGGTAATTTTGGGATCACGATTACTCCGTTGGTGGCACTAGCAGGGGCAGCAACATTTGGCATTACTATGGCACTCCAAGGTCCTGTTTCCAACTATGGCGCGGGGGTAAGCATCATTATAGGCAGGCCGTTCTTGATAGGCCATACCATTTCGGTCGTGGGTTCCGGCATCAGTGGTGTTGTTGAGGAAATAAAACTGGCGTATACCCTTCTCATTGGCGAGGATGGCGAACAAATCATTGTTCCAAATAAAGAGATTATTGGTAGAGTTATCGTAAACTCCAAAGATCGTCGGGTTGTGCAAACCAAAATCGCCCTTGCCAGTAAGGCTAATATAGGAGCCACTATCTCCGCCTTAAAAGATGCGCTTTCAGAGTTTCCAGAATTGCAGGATGAACCCCAGCCGTTAATAGGGGTCCATGACTTTACCTATGGGGGCATTGTTCTGGGCGTACGATTCTGGGTGCCTAGCCAGAAATATTTCCGTACCCGTTATGTCGTCAATGAAGCACTGTTGAAGGCTATAGAGGGGATCGGCGAGAAATTATTGTCGTTCGATAGTGTTGCCCTAACACCAGAAAAGTTGTCCGCAGACGAAGACAAGAACGCATTCAATCCGGAATAATTTTTATTTGCTTCCATTGCGATAATTATTCTGAACTAAATGCTTTGTGTTGAAGAAATTATACGGATACATTTTGTCAGAATTATCTAATATGGGAGAATAATATGAGACGCTCGTTGATTTCGGCACTGGCCCTTTCGATTTTATTTTTTGGAACGGTTTTTTCTTCTGCACTAGCCCAGAGTTCCCCTAACGGCATCCCGGAACCATCTAAGCCGATGGACAAGAAAATTGAGGATACCGCCAACGAAGTCACCAAGGCGGTAATTGAACGCGTCAAAACCATTTTGGATGAGAAACTGGACGAGATCCGAGAAGGGACCCGACAATCCCGTATTCCCTTAAAAAATCGTATCCGGGAAAAACAAAACCTGATTCAGAAACAACCCAGAGACGCGGCGGCCTATTTTGAACTTGGCAAGTTATTTGACCTAGACCAGGATGGGGCCAACACAATTATCAACATCCAGAAAGCGGAAGAACTGTTTGCCGAGCAAAACAACGTCAAGGGCGTGGCGGAATCGAGAAGACTGCTCCGGGAAAGTTTTCAAAAATACGGGTTCAAGCCTGAAGATTTCCAAGTCGAAAGCCGGTGACCAAAAGTGTTACAATTTTCGTTATTCTATCCTCTCCAAAGCCATCATATAAAACATCCCAGCCTCTCGAATCATCTTACCCCATATCACATCATCCAAATCATCAGGCGGTATATCCTTGCACGCCTTCTTTGAGTATTAAATGGGTGCTTGCATTCAAGCAGGAAAATCTGATAACATACAATAAATCAATAAGCTATATAGCTCTGTTTAGATCCATTTTTTTGATTGCCTCACTTTACAGTGATGTGCGGGAGCCAAGTTTTACCCGAAAATAATCAATAATAGGGAAGACCTTTCGTCGAGGGGCTAACAGTAACATCGATCATTCACCTTGGAGGAATGCACTATGAAAGTCAAAGCCTATCATGAACTTAAAAAACGAAGAAAAACGGCCTCTCCAAGTAAAACTTCAGAATCTCGTTGGTCAAAATCTTCGATAAAATTTTTGGCTGATTTTTATGGTATTGAATGCAGCGAAGAATCTATTCTCGCCTGTTCTAAACATGTTGTTGTGCGGTAAAAATTCGTTTCGGTCAAGGTGATGCCGTTTATTAAGGTTGCTGTTTGCTCTTTGAGGTTAATTTTGTAGGTGGCCATTTTATACGTTAGACCTTCTGTCATCGGCAGGGATTCTTCGGAATCCTTCCCTGCGACTACCCGTGCGATGTTCGTTTTCAACACTTAAATTGGTCTTCCTTCTGTCTTCCGCTCGTCTACCCTCCTCGTCTCTCCTGTCGCTTCCTCTTTTTACCTCTTCCATTTATTCCCCTCCTTCACACCAGTTTTTGGCTTTTCTTTCACCGTCGTATATCACAGCCATCCCAGCCACAATCAACAAACCAGCCAGATTATCTCCATCAACATATACATCAGCAGCTAACTCAAAATACTTCCCCTCCACAATGTTCTTTAAGGTTATCTGTTCAGCATCCATCAGAATATCTGCCACCATCTGTTGAGCTTGCTGGGCATCGTACTTTTCCTTCTCGCACTTTCCATTTATTTCCGGTGTATCAATGCCATTAACTCTGATGGATATTCTGAGAGGATGGGGGCCGGGAAGGTCGAAGATAATGGTGTCGCCATCAGAATTACGGACATATACGGCTCCCTCAAAGTCGCCAAAGGATTTGGCAAAGGAATAGGAGGGCAGTAAGAATAAAAATAGAATTAGGGAAAGAAACTTCTTCACTAACTGCCTCCTTAGGTCTTGTGCAAATCAGTAATATCCTTAGCAATACCTTCTACAGCAACTGTATGTCGTCAAACGAATCTGGACCAAGAGTTGATTTCATCTAGAGACACATTTGATTTATAGCCCCTCAAAAACCGAGTCATTCCCCACGATACAATTACCATACAATCCGAATAAAAAGGGCCTAGTCAATACGACTAAGCCCTTTCAATACAAAGTGGAGCTGAGGGGGATCGAACCCCTGACCTCTTGAATGCCATTCAAGCGCGCTCCCAGCTGCGCCACAGCCCCATTTATTTGTTTTTTTGATCCTAATTGCAAAGCAACCGTTTGATATTAACGATTATCCCGTAACTGTCAAGTGCAAAACTGTGTCGCCTTGACCCTCTCTTGCCTTCCGCCGCTTTCCCTATATAATATGATGTACAAACTGACACATCACTCTCTAACGCGTCATTCTCGCTATGCTTAAAAATTTCAACCGCCGAATTCGAAATGTTTTCATCACCGGGCTATTGATCACCCTGCCGATCGCGCTCACGTGGTTCATTTTGCAGTTTCTGTTCAAGAACCTCGATGCCCTGTCGCCGGTGTTCACCAATATACTGATCCAGCTTGGCGCACCCTTTCCCGAAGGCTACCGCATCCCTTTTCTGGGAGTGTTGATGACCCTTGTGATCGTGCTCATAGTGGGCTGGCTGACCACCAGCTTTTTCGGGAAAAAGATTTTCGAACTCGGCGAAACCATCGTTGAAAAAATCCCATTCGTCCGCCGGATTTATACCGGCTCCAAGCAGGTGGTGGTTTCCATCGCTCAGGCCGACACCTCGACCTTTCGCAAAGTCGTCCTGCTCGAGTTCCCACGCCGGGGACTTCTGGCGATCGGGTTTGTGACCGGCGAGTCCCGCGGAGAGGTGCAGCGACTCACTCAGGAGAATATGCTCAACGTGTTCGTGCCAACCATGCCCAACCCCACTTCCGGATTCCTGATCTTCTCTCCGTCCTATGAACTCACAGAAGTTTCCATGACCATTGAGGAAGGCATCAAGTATGTGGTTTCCGGCGGCATCGTTAGCCCCCCGGGACTCAAAATCGTCGAAGCTAAAGGACTGAAGTTTGAGCAACCCTCCTGACTCTTCTCTCGACATCCTCTATCTCGACAACCATTTGATAGCCGTGTGCAAACCTGCGGGAATGCTCACCCAGTCTGACGAGTCTGGCAAAGCTTGCCTGATGGACCATGTCAAGGACTGGCTCAAAACAGAATATAAAAAACATGGCAAAGTGTTTTTAGGATTGGTACATCGACTCGACCGGCCGGTGTCGGGGGTGGTGGTGTTTGGTCGCACATCCAAAGGTGCCTCGCGGCTCTCGGAACAGTTTCGCCAAAAAACCACACAAAAAGTTTATCGGGCTCTCGTCGAAGGAACTCCACAACCTGCGCGCGCCAGCCTGACACATTATCTGAGAAAAGAAAAATCCCTCAAAGCAACCGTATTCTCCCGCCCGACACCTGACGCTAAAGAAGCGCACTTGGATTATGAAGTCATCGAAACTTCTGTCACCACCAGCCAACTTGATATTCATTTGCATACCGGAAGGTTTCACCAGATCCGCGCGCAACTCGCCTTCATCGGCCACCCCATCGTGGGCGACAAGAAGTATGGCGCGAACTCAACGTTGCCGGAAGGACGGATCGCTCTGCACGCCCGACGCATGGTCTTCAATCATCCAACAAGCAAAGAAGAAGTAATCATCGACTCTGCATGGCCCAATGACTTGCCAGGCTAATAGCCTGAGTTTTTGCTAATTGGTGGCAGGTGTCACCGCTGGCATCTGTAACGAATCTTTAACGAGGTCTTCTTTGCGGGTGTGGAATCCCATATCGATCAACAGAGATATCAACACGGGAACCAGAAACAGAGTGAACAAGGTGGAGATACTCAATCCGCCGATCAGTGCGGTGCCCATGCCTCGATACAGTTCGGTGCCAGCGCCTTCGCCGAACGCCAGAGGGATCATGCCGAACACACTGGAGATGACGGTCATCATGATGGGTCTTAACCGTGTCTGGCAGGAAACGAGCAGGGCTTCGCGTTCTTCCATACCAGCTTTAATATTGTTGAGCATTTGATGCACGATGAGGATGGCGTTATTAACCACAATACCAGCGAGGATGACGATCCCCAACTGAGTCAAAATGTCAAAGGTGATCCAGGTCCAGTCATCAGCCATGGCTTGCGCGTTGGACACCTTCCACTCATTGAGGATTTCAAGAATATTTCCGCGTTGGTACCAGTTGTTCCAGACGATTCCGAGAAAAGAACCGGAAACCGCCAGCGCCACCGTCAACATAACAATGAACGGCCGGAGAAAAGAGGAAAACAGCGCCACAAGAAGCAGGTAGATGAAGCCCAGCGCATAAGCGAAACTGTTCATCAATGCTTTCTCGGTGGACGCCAGTTCATCGGCGGAACCGCCGACACGTAGTCCGTATTCCTGGCCGAGGTTTGTTCTCGCATCCGCCAACACTTCCTGATCCACCCGGTCGATGGCCAACTGCATGGCCACATCTTTTCTCACCTGCACGCGGAGTTTGATCGCGCGTTCGGTTCCAATATGATCAATGCGTGCTGGCCCTGCGTCGATTTCCACATCAACCAGATGCCCGAGATGGGTCATCATGCCTTCTTCGGTCCATACCGGCAGGGAACGGTAGTCTTCCAGCCCCAGGCTATTGGCATCTTTCTTTTGCACCAGAACAAAGTCAATAGGTTCACCCCGGTCATTGAACTCGCCGAGATATTTACCGGCGTTGAGTGACTCGATAATATCCCCAATCTCTTGCATACCCATATCCAACCGGGCCGCGTCTTCACGTCTGGGAATGAATCGCAGTTCTGGGTTACCGAACTTGAACTCTGGCCGCACCGAGTGAACACCGGCAACACCAGAAATCTCCCCGATCAAATCCAGCGCCTTGCTTTTAAGTTTCAACATATCCGGCCCGGTGATTTCGACTTCGAAAGTTTTGTCCGCCGACCGGAAAATGGGTCTCTGCACAGCAAAGGCAAACCGGTAACCGGGAATGCGAAAAATCTCGCGCCCCATTTCTCCGGATTTGATCGCCATCTTCACTTCGCCGCGTTGACCTGACGCCAACTCTTTGTCGATGATGGCCCCGCCGCCATTGAAGCGTTGCGAGAATACCAGGAAGTTGCGCTGGACATCTTCCATCGCAACAATCTTTTTTTCGTAATCGGCCATGTAACGCATGTTTGTTTCTGCCGGGGTTCCCGCCACTGGTTCGATGAGCATAAAAACCATATTATTGTTGCCATAGGGCAGATAATCTTTTGCAGGCAGAGTCTGCACGCTGCACCACAACATCCATCCCACACCGGCGATAACGAGAACTCTAAAAATAATACTGACCGGAGAATGGCGCAGTATCCATTCCATGAAACCGGAATAGGCATCGCTCATCTTATGACCCACAATGACAACCGGTTTGAACAAAGTGCGATGGAAAAACCCCGGCCGGTATTCCTCGCCCGGTTTAAGGCGGATCAACAACGTGGTCAAGGTTGGAATAACGGTGATGGACACCAGCAAAGACAAAGCAATGCTGGCGCTGATGGTGATGGCGATGTCGCGGAACATCTGCCCCGCCTCTTCCTGAATAAATACAATAGGAATAAAAACCGCCAGCGTCGTCAGCGTTGAAGCAAGCACCGCTCCCCAAACTTCCGAAGCTCCGTCGTAAGCGGCTTTGAAAACGCCCTTCCTCATTGTGAGGTGACGATAAATATTTTCCAGCACCACAATCGAGTTATCAACCACCATGCCGACCGCGAAAGCCATGCCTGCAAGCGAAATAATATTGATGCTTCGCCCAAAAATTTTAAGAACGATGAATACCGAAACCAGACTGACCGGAATGCTGATCGCAACAATGAGCAACGACCGCGCCGAGCCTAAAAACACCAGTAGCACCGCCACGGCCAACAAGGCTCCCAATCCGAGATTAGATTTCACCAACCTCATGGCCTCATCGATATAGTCCACATCCTTGTATACAATACTTAATTTGAGCGGAATCCCCCGGTTCAACAATTCCTCATTCAGCTCTTCCACTTTTTTGGCAGCCAGGTTGCAAGTCTCCACCACATTGGCGCCGGCTTTTCGAATCACCCCAAAAGCGTTGGACAAGTTGCCGCTGATGCGGACCAGAGAGCTAGTTCGTTGATATCCATCCACCACCGTGGCAAAATCTTTCACCTTGATAGTTTTATCGCCATCACGCTTGATAACTGTGTCTAGGATATCCTGCGGACTGAGAAACTCTCCCAAAGCGCGGACGGTATAGGCCCGGTTCGCCTCGTCGTGGAACCCCGCGCGGGTATTCTGGTTTTCTTCCGATAGCCCGGCTATCACTTCCTTGTAGGTCACGTGCAGACGCGCCATGCTATAAGGATCAAACTCGACCCGCATTTCCCGCTCTTCCCCGCCGAAATGCCAGACATCGGAGATGCCCTTTATTCGCCGAAGGGTGGGGACAATGATGTCCTCACCGATCTTGTACATATAATTCTGATCGAGGTTGGGCATCTTTTCATTGGGCTTGTCGAAAACAATCCACATGATCGGGCTGGAGTTGTCGCTCGAAATAGATCGCAGGGTCGGCTTGTCAGAATTGATCGGCAGGTCTTTAACCTGTTGCAGCTTATTGTTGACATCGAGCACCGCCAGGTTTTTGTCAACGCCCCAATCAAACTCGAGAAGTATGGTGCTCAACCCATGCTGACTGGTGGAAGTCATTTTTTTCACACCTTCCACCGATTCGAGTTGGTCTTCCAACCGGCGCGTGATATTGCGTTCCACCTCATCGGGAGAAAGCCCGAGATACTCAGTCTTGACTTCAATCTGCGGCTTGTCAACGGTGGGGGCCAACTGCCGGGGCAGGCTCTGAAAACATAAGACACCCACTACCAGAGACATAACGATGACCACCGTCACCGTGTGATAGTTGCGGATGGACTGATCAATAAGTTTCATCAGGTCTTCGGAGTTTTAGCAGGCGGATTTTTTTTGTCTGCCGAGTTGAACGGAGCTTCCGCTTTCGGTTCCGGGTTGGTTAAAAATACTTTCGCCCCCGGGAATACCGCGCCAGAACCGCGCAGGATGAGATCGGCCTTCGGCCCAAGCTGGTGAGTGAAATCCTCGATCTCCACAAAATCGTTGCGCTCCTTGAAGGCCCTGACCGGAACGCGATGTGCTTGGCTGTCTTTGACAATATAAACAACGGTGCCTTTCTCTCCAATAACCAGAGAGACCGACGGCACATGCGGCACGTTTTTACGAACGCCAAAACTCAGCGTGCTCTCCAGTGTCAGGCCCGGAAACAGAGAAGGGTCGGGATCGGGTAAATCGATTTGCACTTTGATATTGCCGGAATATATGTTGGCATCAGGAATGACCCGGATGAGCCGCGCCAGATTGCTGTTGTGCTCAAACTTCAAATCCAGCTCCCGCACCAGAAACTCCGCCCCTTTGAGCTGTTTCAATTTGTTCCTGTAACTCTGCGGCATTTCCAGAACCGCTTTCAGGCGGGCGGAACCAATCATTCTCACAACCGGAGTTCCCGCCTCGGCAAAAGCACCCTGCTCAATTTCCTTGGCGATGATGACGCCTTCGAATGGAGCCTCAATATTTACTTTTGAAAGATTCAACTCGGCGACGGCAACCTGCTTGCGGATCGACTGCATTTCCGATTCCAGCTTTTCAATATCTTCACTGCGCCCTTTCATCCCGGCGGCCAGCTCTGCCTTGCTGGCCTTTAAAAACTCATCGGCCTGGAGAACCTTGTCTTTGGCCGTGTCGAGTCCCGACTGCGGCATCACCTTTTCCGCCACCAGCTTTTGAGCACGAATCAATTCTATATGGGCCAGATTCAAGGCACTTTCGGCAGCATGCATTCTGGCTTCCAGCCTTTGCTTGTCTTCCGGACGCAACCCTCCCTGAACTTTCTGATATTCTTTTTGTGCAGAAGAGAGATCGGCCCGCAATCTTTCGTGGATCAGTTCATACTCTCTCGGGTCGATCTGTGCCAGCAAATCGCCGGCCTTCACCTTCATGCCTTCTTCCACCGCAATCCGGGTAATTTTCCCCCGGACTTCCGCATTGACCACCACCCTCTTTTCGGCCTCGATATTTCCCACCGCGCGCACTTCGTCCGCCACATCCATGTACACGACTTTTCCGACCTGGACCGGGAGCGAAAACTCTTTCTTTTTTGCCTTTGGCGCATCCTCCTCAGACGAAAAGCACGCAGCCAGCATAAGAGTGACCAGCAGAAAAATAGGCAGATTTAATTTATGAAACAAAATTCTGATATAATCCTCCTCCAAACAGGCATCTTTTAAAAGTAAGACTTTGAAATTATTATCCTATAGCAGTGCTTAAAGGTTTTCAACGTTCATGATGCATTCGCCAACAGAAAACTATCCGCGCGATCAGTTCGACTACCAGTTGCTCGACACCGGGGACTTCCAGAAGCTGGAACAGTTCGGTCCGCACCGGTTCATCCGTCCCGCACCTCAGGCCATCTGGCCCAAATCCCTTTCCGCTGCAGAATGGAAAAAGGCGGAGGGGGAATATAAATATTTTAAAGGTAAAGACACAGGCGGTGAGTGGAAGTTTTTCACCCAACTCCCCGAAGATGGATGGACTATTCAGTTCCACCACCTCGTCTTTAAAGTCCAACCCACAGGGTTCGGGCATATCGGGATATTCCCCGAACAAGCCCTCAATTGGCTATGGATCATGGATCAGCTTAAACAGCTTAACGGCAAAGAAATACAAGTACTTAATGTTTTTGGGTACACCGGTGGCAGCACCATCGCGGCGGCCTCTGCCGGGGCCCATGTCACCCATATCGACGCCTCAAAAGCCTCCGTCACCTGGGCCAGACGCAATCTCGAACTGTCCGGACTCAGCGACCGCCCGGTACGCTGGATTGTCGATGATGCCATGAAATATATGGAGAGAGAACATAGGCGCGGAAAGAAATACGACGCCATTATCATGGACCCACCCTCTTTCGGTAGAGGCCCAAAGGGAGAAGTCTGGAACATCGAAAATATGCTGTCGCAGTTCATGGAAGCCTGCCAGAACATCCTCAGCGATTCACCAACATTATTACTCTTCACCACCCACTCGCCCGGATTCTCCGCCCTGACCCTCGAAAACATGATGCGGACTTATTTCCCGTCCCACAAATCCGGAACTTTCGAAACAGGGGAAATGTTCATCCCAGACCAGTCCTCAGACCTGAACCTCCCCAACGGCTTCTTCGCCCGCTGGGTGGCCAACGGCCACGGGCAGTGAGCAATAGCGTTTTACTGCATTCAAACCGTCTCTCGGCTCAACAGGGTTATAATGCCATGCAAATTATTTTCACTAATCTGGAATATTAAAAATGGCCTTTTATCAATACCTGAAAACCCACGCAAAAAAGGACCCGTCTCACCCGGCGATTATTGAGGGCGACGCCTCCTTAAGCTATGGTGAGTTCGTTTCCGAGATCGAACGTTTTGCCAGCGGCTTGTCCAAACTCGAACTGGGTGCCGACAGTAAAATCGGCCTGCTGTGCCTGAACCAGAAAGAATATCTCATCGCTTTTTTCGCTGCCCTGCTCAAAGGCGTTCCGGTCATCCCTTTCAACTTCATGTTGAAACCGGAAGACCTTGTCTACATCACTCAAGATGCGGGGATCGATACTCTCGTGGTCGACTCGGCGTTCGTCAAACCGGAAGTCGCGCCCTTTTTCAAATTCTTCCGCAACAAAATTCTTGTCGGTCCCGCCGAACCGGCACAAGTCGGCGAAGGAACGCTTAAATGGGATGAGTTCATAGCCCTGGGTGACCCCAGTGATTCTCTAACGAAACATAAAAGAGGCGAAAGCCTCCCCGATGTCATTCTCTACACATCCGGCACTACGGCCAAGCCTAAAGGGGTCATGCTGGAAGAAAACCAGTTCGATGCCAACTGCACTGGGTTTTTAGAGCATCTCCAATTTATCCCAGAAGACAAGGTGATCGTCGCCCTGCCCCTGTTTCATTCCTTTGGCAACATCATGGCGCTGGTATTATTGCGTTCGGGTGCCACGCTCATTCTACTGAAACAGTTTCAACCCAAAACCATATTGGAGTCTATCGCCCAGCATAAAGCCACGATCCTGCCATTGGTGCCGACTATTTACTCTTTTTTGGTGCAACTGTATGCGCGCGGAGGTTATGACGTTTCGTCGTTGCGTTATTGCATCTCCGGCGGCGCATCTTTGCCCGAAGCTCTGCTGAAGAAAGTCGAAGAGGGATTAGGCGTCACCGTCATAGAAGGTTATGGCCTCACCGAGACTTCGCCGGTGATTGCGGTGAACACGATGAAAGACGGCAGTGTGCCCGGCTCTGTCGGCCCTGTCCTGCCCAATATCGAAGTCGAAATTGTCGATGACACCGGAAAGCAAGTCGCACCGGGAGAAGTTGGCGAGATCCGCGTGCGTGGTGAAACGGTGATGCAAGGTTACTGGAAGAAACCTAATGAGACGGAGGAAACGATTTCAGCCGATGGTTGGTTGCGCACCGGTGACTTGGGACACATGGACGAAAAAGGTCGACTGTTTATTTCTTCAGGCCGAATCAAAGACCTCATCATTCGTGCCGGCGAAAATGTGTCACCCTTAGCGATTGAAAACGCATTGATGAGTCATCCTGCTATTTTAGAAGTGGCGGCGGTGGGCATTGCCGATGAACGGGTGGGAGAAAAAGTGAAGGTGTTTGCGGTTTTGCGTGATGACGCGCAAGCCACCGAACAGGAACTGAAAGAACTGTGCCGAAAGAAATTGCCCGCCTTCATGATCCCCGACCTATTTCAGTTTATGGAGTCCCTGCCAAAAACCGCAACCGGAAAAATCTTGAAATCGGAATTGAGGGAAATTAGTTAATTCAATCCTCTAAACGAAAAGAAAAAAGCAATGTCCTTCGTCGCCTTCGGCTCCTCAAAGATGACAAAAGGGATTTTTGAATGTCATTCTGAGCGTTAGCGAAGAATCTCGAAGTTATGCAAAGTGCTCCGAAGCAAGAAGGCTGGATCGCCACGCCGCTTTGCGGCTCGCGATGACGATCAAAGAAAACCCCCTCAATCCCTCCCTAAGAAGGGAGGGACTTTTTTTGCGTTTTTGTGGCTCGGGAGCGAAGCGAGCGTCTGCCACACACTGGCCCACGCCTAGTGGCGGCTAGTGGACACAGCGGAAGCCGGTACCGTCTAGTCTATAATCGGCTTCGAACCCTTTTCGCCAGGCAGACCGTTGGCTATCTATATCTGTTCGCCAAGAGCCACCCCTATAGACTTTTTGAGTTCCGCCACCCCGTCGGCCCGAGCGATTGGCGTAGACGGGACCTTGAGGGTTGTCTTTCACGCTAGTTGTGTAAGCTCTTTCACTGAACCAGTCCGACACCCATTCGTTGACATTGCCGACCATATCATGGAGACCGAAAGGGTTTGCCGGGAACGAACCCACCGGAGCGGTGGCGGGGAACCCATCGGACAAATCTTTGGTGCGGATGTTCGAGATGCAGGTGCTGTCACAGAAATTGGATTTGGTAGCGTCGAACTCATTGCCCCAATAATATTCTGTGGTCGTTCCGCCGCGTGCTGCGTATTCCCATTCCGCTTCGGTTGGCAGGCGTTTATCGGATTTTTTGCAATATTCTGTGGCTTCGTCCCAGATGACCATTTCAACAGGTCGGTCGGCACCTTTAAACCGTGACGGGTTATGCCCCATCGTTGCCTGAAAATCTCGCTGGGTCACTTCTAACTTATCCATTTTAAACGGTTTCACACAGACTTCGTGTACCGGCCCTTCTGACATGGCACCCGTTTCAGTCCCCATTTTGTAACAACCACCTTTGAGCTCTATCATCTCGACCGGACCTTTGGTTTCAGCCATGCTGATCAGTTTATTTTCAACTTTGGCATGCAGTTCCTGCACATAGGCATAAACTCGGGTGGGAACCTTTTCGTATTTAATCTTGGCATCCCGGTGTGGAATAAGAAGCATTTTTCCTGTTTTCACATTGAAGAGCCTGTAGTGAGGTATCGCTTTTGCTTCTTCCCCGTCCACATAGTTCCGCATATTATTTTTTCCGTTATCCGGGGTTATGACCCTTTCATCGACAATTTCCGCCTCGAACGGTTCAGGCTCTCCTGCAACCGTCACCATTACGGTATTGCGTTGGATCACTTCCATCGCCAAAACACGGTCCACCAATTGACGCGCTTCCCCGTATTTCCCCAGTTGAAATTTGACCTCAGCCAGGAACCGCATGATGCGCCAGCTGTCCGGGTCCATTTTAAGAGCGGCGGTGTAATGCTCTTCGGCCGCGCGGATTTCTCCCTGCGCTAATTTAGCGTCTCCCATGAGCGTTTCATCGACCACATCCGCAATCCCCAAAACCGGGAACAAAAAAAAGCTTAAGACAAATAAACAAACTGTATTTTTAAAAAAAGGCATACCCATCGTCATCCGGCTCCTGTGCTGGAAATTTGAAATTAAATGAGCGGATATTATAACAGCGGAGGGGATTCAGTCAAACCGGCGTCCACTGGGCGTGGGGCCAATGAGCAATGACTCTATATGCCACTGGCCGCTTGGCCGGGCCTATTGAGAGGGTTTTTTCTGTTTTTCGGGAGGTTTTTTACCGTCCTTCTTTTTCTCGTCCTGACCTTTATTATCCTGTTCCGATTTTTGCTTTTTCAGGTCTCCCCAGCCCGAGTCCACTTTTTTCTTTTTATTGTGTTGGTCTCTGCGAGGGAAATAATCAATTTCGTCTATCATGGCTTTTTTGGCGTTTTAAGGATTATCGATTTAATCTGATCGACCGCAGGCCCTTTCATACCCAACTCCAGAGCCCGGTTTAAATGATGCAGGCTCTTTTCTTTCTGGTTGAGGGAATGATAGCCCATCGCCAGATTAATATGACCCGGGCCAAAATTGGGGTCGATTTGAACCGCATAGCTGAGCCATT
>ERZ889078.1939-NODE-1939-length-15508-cov-48.675597_pt1 | contig 15508 bp, 15 predicted proteins | sample MGYA00521266_ERZ889078 | MGnify/ENA primary metagenome ERZ889078 (study PRJEB32303, sample SAMEA104408618) | aquatic metagenome | biome: Brackish water; feature: Pelagic; material: water | place: Baltic Sea | collected 2014-06-16T06:34:00 | depth 76,534 m ...
TGCGTACAACATACTTCTTCTCGATGTGTCCGTCAAACTATAGCAACTTCAGGTCGCTAGATTTAATTGTATAGGTACTTCCTGTTGTAGCTCCTGTTCTTGCAATTACAATATCGCCAGTTTTCAATAAATACTTATCTAAATTTTCTTTTGTTATAGGGCAATATGGTACGTTCTCCCAATCTAATCTATCTTTGGCAATATCAGTAATTCGTAAAAACTTAGGTCCTATGGGCTCACTGCTTGCGCTTTCAGTATAGCCATAGGAAATCTTTGTACTTATTTTCCCTAAAGTCGTTTTTCGCCACTCACTCATTGATTTGAACTTTCCCGAGATTCTTTAATATTTCAGTGGCATTTAATTCCATTTTTGAAACCTCAATTGTATAACAACCATGCACAATAGCTGTGTATAGGTTATGTCTGATTCTCATCTTTATTAGATAGTTTATAATGCGTATTTCTGCCTTCTCCTTCTCTAGAAATTAAACCTTTTTCTAAAAGTTTATGAAACGTCTCTTTTGTTTTTGTCTCTTTTAGATTTAGAAATTTCACAGCTTCTTTTCTTGATATTATTTTATTGTCCAGTACATATATTAATATTTTTTGCTCTTCAATATCTAATCGGGCGTAATCGTCCGTAATCGTCCGTAATCGTCCGTAATCGGGCATAATCCGACGGTTATCTGGCACTAATCCGGCACTATCTGGCACTAATCGGTCGTAATCGGTCGTAATCGGTCGTGATTCTTGTTCTTTATCAAATCTTAAATTGATAAACGAGAGTCGAAAAGACATCCCCGGTTCACTCCATTTTAAAGCAATCTCAGGATAGGGTTTCAACTCATCAGAAATCAATTGTAAACCATTTCCCCATTGTTCAATGATACCTAACTTCTTAAAAACGGGTGCTAAGACTTTATTACGAATGTCTGATTGCCCTGCTTCCATCTCATTAAAATCAACTGTGGGTAATAACTTGCCTGGACTTGTGATTTCTACTTTATCGTCAAAAATAGCAATTTTGATATCCTTGCCTTTTAATGAATAGTCTCTATGGATGACCGCATTACGAATGGCTTCTCTAATGGCGATAACGGGGTATTCCCATCTATCTTTGCGATAAACGCCATCATAAGTCGAACCTTGAGAAATGTGACGTAAAATAAATTGGTAAGCTTGCTCTGCTTGTAAACTAATGGGTACATCTATCGTTTTCTGGTCGATAAAGTCCCCTGGAACAACACCCTTAAATCGTGCACACTCAATTTTAGCATAAGGGAATAGTTGCGTTCTTTTTGGGTCGTCTGACAATAGTAGCATTGCATGATTTAGGCGTGTTTCGCCTTGTTCATTGTTTGCTAAACCTAACTTTCTCAACACAACATCGTCTATTGTTTCATTTGTCTTTTCTAAAAATTGATTTCTAAAGGAGTGCCAATCCAATTCCCGAAGTTCAAGATTAAAGACAGGGAGCGAATCGAATGAAATTTGCTCTTTATGTCTTTTTAATTCATTGATTATTTCAATATTAGCAAGTCGGTTTGATGACCCAACTCGAATGTATGTTCCCTTTTCCACCCCTTTATGTTTCAAATAATAGGGTGGTGCACTACCTTTGTGTATCTTTACTTCTATAAGATGTTTGTCCTGATATTTCAAAAAAGATATTTCGGGATTAATAATGGGCTCACAGCTATCATGAATCGTATTGCTGAGTTGTTCTTCTATTGTTAGTAATTCGTTTTCATTAACACCAATGACTTTTCGGGGATTATCTTGAACGCCCACATACAAATCTCCACCTGCATCATTTGCAAAAGCAATCATGGTTTTGTTTAAGTCCGCTTGAGTTGGCAATGCTTCCTTAAACTCTAAGGTTCTTCCTTCTGGTTGTTCTAAGCGTTTGGTTATCGTCATCACTTCAGTTCTATTTTCTCAAGATTCTCTTTAATCAGTGCATTTAGGCGTGCTTCTTCCTCAAGCTGTCCCTCAAACTCTGCTTTCAGTTTGCTGAATCGTTCTTCGAAATCAAAATCATCCTCTTCATCTGCTAGTCCAACATAACGTCCAGGCGTAAGAACATAGTCCAGTTCCTTGACTCTTTCGAGGGATGTAGAATTGCAAAAGCCAGGGATGTCTTTATAACCCACCCCTAAATCCCCTCCCAGGAGGGGACTTTCATTTGCTTGGGATTTCCAGGTATGGTAGGTGTCCGTGATTGTGGCAATATCCTCCTGGGTGAATTCCTTGGTCCTGCGATTAATCAGATGTCCCAGGTTGCGGGCATCAATGAACAGGATCTCTTCTCTGCGTTGGGTCTTGTTTCGATTCAGGAACCAGAGGCTGGCAGGAATCTGAGTATTTAGAAAGAGTTTCGCTGGGAGATTAACCACACAATCCACCAAACGGGCTTCCACCAGTGCCTGACGAATATCACCTTCACCAGAGGTCTTGCTTGTGAGTGATCCTTTGGCCAGAACAAATCCCGCCTGACCTTTGGGTCCCAAGTGGTAGAGAAAGTGCTGAATCCAGGCATAATTAGCGTTTCCTGAAGGGGGAGCACCATACTTCCAACGTCCATCACCCCGAAGCAGATCACCGCTCCAATCACTGTCATTGAAGGGAGGATTGGCGATGACATAATCCGCTTTCAGATCCTTATGACTGTCATTCAGGAAAGAACCCTCATTATTCCATTTCACTTGAGAGCTATCAATGCCACGAATCGCCAGATTCATCTTGGCCAGACGCCAGGTAGTCTGATTACTTTCCTGTCCATAGATGGAGATATCATTCACTCGACCCTGATGGTCAGCAACGAACTTCTCTGATTGAACGAACATACCACCAGAACCACAACAAGGGTCAAATACACGACCCTTGTAGGGTTCGAGCATTTCAACCAGTAATTCAACAACGGAGCGAGGGGTATAGAACTGTCCTCCCTTTTTACCTTCAGCCAGTGCGAATTCACCCAGGAAATACTCGAAAACATGACCCAGGACATCTGCACTCCGAGCCTTAGCATCTCCCAGAGCAATATTCCCGATAAGATCAATCATACTACCAAGACTGGTTGGATCCAGATTACCCCGTGCATAGACTTTGGGGAGCACATCCCGTAAAGAGGGGTTTTCACGCTCGATGGCATCCATGGATTCATCAATGGTCTTTCCAATGGTAGGCTGTTTCGCCTGGGAGCTTAAGAATCCCCAACGTGCAGAAGGGGGTACGAAAAAAACGTTCTCAGCTTTGTACTCGTCCTTGTCTTCAGGATCAGCTCCAGAGGAGTCGCCTTCACTGACTTTCAGCTTTCCGTAGAGGTCTTCAAAGGCATCAGAAATATACTTGAGGAAAATGAGTCCCAGAACGATGTGCTTATACTCAGCAGCATCAATATTTTTGCGGAGTTTATCAGCTGATTTCCAGAGCTGTTTTTCGATGGGTTCAGAGTCAGTATTTTGCTGTTTGGCCATTAATATATTCCTTTTTAATAAGGCTGTCATTTTAGTGGCTTAGATGTTTATGTCAAGGTTGGAATGAAGTTGCGACAATAATATGGACATAGCGGGAAGTTAAGCGGTATCACAAATCTAAATATTTCATGGCTTGATCAGTATGTCCCAACTTTGCGTAAATACCAGCAATCCTTCTGGAAATATTTTCTTGGTTTGGATAGAGCTGATACAATGCTAAATATATATCCAAAGCTTTATCATATTGATTTAACTTAATATATACATTCCCCAGCAAATCTAAATCTTCATTTTTAGCTAAATCGTTTTTAACAATCATGCAAAGTGAAATAGAAGGTTTGCTATTCAATATTTTCATAGGATTCATTCATAATGTATAGATTAAGAGCCAGTCGAGCTGTTTCTATTGTCCGATATTTAACATCATAAGGCAACATAAATTGCTTATGCGTATTCAATAGATTGATTTGCCTGTTCATTCCGATTAAGTTGATTCAATGTTAGAATTTCAAAACTTAAATAATGGAGATAATCGTGGAATATAGAAATCTTGGGCGTTCAGGCCTCAAACTTAGTGCATTATCCTTTGGTTCATGGGTCACATTTAAGAACCAAGTTGACCTCTCTTTAGCGAAAGAAATGATGACGGTTGCCTACGATGCAGGTGTTAATTTCTTTGACAATGCCGAGGTGTATGCAGATGGTGAATCCGAAAAAATAATGGGACAAGCGCTAAAAGAATTGGGATGGGGACGCGATACATTTACCGTTTCAAGTAAGGTATTTTGGGGCGGTTCTCTACCAACGCAAAAAGGTCTCAATCGTAAACATATTCATGATGCCTGTCACGCGGCACTTGGGAGACTGCAAGTCGATTATCTAGACTTATTCTTTTGTCATCGCCCCGATGCATCAACACCCATTGAAGAAACCGTTCGCGCCATGGATGTATTGATTCAGCAAGGCAAAATCCTGTACTGGGGAACATCAGAATGGACCGTTGCTCAAATCATGGATGCCCATCGCATCGCCGGTCAATACGGTCTCACACCCCCAACTATGGAACAACCTGAATACAACCTCTTCCATCGTGAACGAATGGAAGGTGACTACCTCCATGCCTTTAATACGGTAGGTTTGGGCACAACCATTTGGTCTCCCCTAGCCTCTGGACTTCTTACGGGAAAATATATTGATGGCATGGCTGGAGATAGTCGTGTCAATTTAAAAGGTTATGGATGGCTAAAAGCGAAATTTGAATCCGAAAAAGGACAAGAATTGATTGGTCTGACAAAGGAATTAAAACATATCGCTAATGATTTAGGCATCAGCCTCGCACAACTTTCCCTCGCATGGACATTAAAAAATCCAAATGTTTCAACGGCCATAATCGGGGCTTCAAAAGTGAGTCAATTACAAGAAAATCTCAAGGCGATTGATTCTTTAGATTTACTTACTGATGAGGTTATGGACAACATAGAAAAGGTTGTTAAAAACAAACCTGCACCTCAAGACGTTTTTTGATTTTTTTTAAATTTGACGATTCTGTAATTCAATTTTGATTTTTAAATAGTGTTTACTTTGCAAAAGAAGATATAATGACAGCATGACCAAACGCATAAAAATCTTAGTTGTTGACGACGATCAAATGGCGCAGAAACTCATACATTTTCTTCTAGCAGACGAATATTATCAATTAATTGAAGCGCAAAATGGCGCCGAGGCCATACGTATTATTGACAAATCAAGTGACTTTTCTTTAGTCCTTCTTGATGTTATGATGCCAGATATTTCGGGACTTGAAGTTTGCCGTCATATTCGCAAGAAATTCTTGCCATCCGCGTTACCCGTCATCATGATTACTGCAAACGATGATGAAGATAGTTTGGCCGAAGGTTTTGAAGCGGGTACAAACGATTTTATTCGAAAACCTATAAAGCGTTCAGAGTTAATTTCGCGCATACGAAGTCATCTACAAATATTGAATATTAGTACCGCTTACAGTCGATTTATACCCAAAGAAATTTTAAAAGCACTTGGACATGATTCTATTGTTAACGTTAAACTCGGTGATCAGATTCAAGGCAATATGACGATTTTCTTTTCTGATATTCGCTCTTTTACACAAATGTCGGAAAACTTATCGCCCAAAGAAAGTTTTGAATTTTTAAATCGTTATCTGAATTACGTGACACCTCCCATCCAAAACAACCATGGATTTGTTGATAAATATATTGGAGACGCTGTGATGGCGCTTTTCCCATTAAAAGCTGATGATGCATTAAAAGCAGCGATGGATACACTGTGAGCGATTTCCTTACTCAATGTAAGCCTTCAAAAAACGAATTCCGAACCAATTGAGATAGGTATTGGATTGCATACGGGAGCCATGATGTTAGGCACCATTGGCTATCATGACAGAATGGATGTTACGGTTATTTCTGACGCAGTTAATCTGGCTTCGCGTTTGGAACATCTCACAAAAGATTTTGGTAGCCATATAATCATTAGTCATGATACATTCAATTTATTAGAAGACACTGATGCTTATCCGCATCGGTATCTCGGCAAAATGCGCATAGAAGGACGTGAAAGTCGCGTTCCAATTTATGAAATATTTTGTAATGATATTGATAAAAATATTGAACTGAAATGCTCAACCAACCCACTATTGGAAAACGCTTTAAATGTATATGACACAGGTGATTATGAAGAAACAATCTCAGCGCTTAAAGCAATCCAGTCCATTAATCCCCATGATAAAATTGTTACATATTGGATTAATAAAGCCACCTATGCACAAAATGTTCAATTCAATCTTTCATGAATTATATTTTTTAAATAGACCTTTTTCTATACGAATCAAACATCGTTTTTATTTGGAAATAGCGTTCAAATAATCACATTCTCAGCTATGAAATTTGATAATGGTTTAATACGAAAAGTCGAATCTACATTTCAATCTCTTCTCGTGCTATCTCTTATGTTTATCATTTCTGCCTGTGCAGTTGTCAAGGCACCTACAGGGGGTCCTAAAGATACGAAAGGGCCAGAGATTATTGAATATTTCCCAACGCAAGGCAGTTTGAATATTTCTCCCCAAACAAAAATTCGGTTAAAATTTGATGAGCAAATCAACAAAGTATCTCTCCTGAAAAGTGTTAAAATATGGCCGCAACCCGAGAAACCACCTCTTATCAAAGCGACTTTCACCTCTCTTTCCATAGACTTCTCTAAAACACCTCTCGATTCCAATCAAACCTATATCATAACGATTGATAGTAAATTTAAAGATTTGCAGAATAATTCATTGGAAAAACCATTTACTTTGGCGTTTAGTACGGGGAACTTTATTAACCAAGGTCAGATTGATGGTGAGATTTTCACATCGTCGAATGAAAAAATAAAAGGGAAACTATATCTCTATAAAGATTACTTGAAATCAATAGATACTTTAATAACGCAAACGCCTCAGTATGTTTTTGAACCAGCTGCTAAAGGTGAATTTTCCTTTACCTACTTACCAGAAAATCCAATGAATCTTTTTTATTTAGAAGATGCAAATGCCAATGGAATTATCGATGCTGGGGATGCCTTCGCTCGACCCTTTCAAAAAGCAGTAACACCTGGCACGATTTCACCTCCCATGATTTGGATGTGGCCTCAAATCGTTGCACCGAAAAGAAATCCGATTCTAGAAATTAAAAAAATAGCTGACGATTTAATTATCGTACGATTCAAACATATTATCGATTCAGAATCCTTTAACGAAACCCAAATATTCTCGAATCTAGGAGAAATATTTATTGATGGCTTTTCAAGCGTTTCGGGTGATGAGAATGCGATTCTCATCGATACGGATTTTCCTAAATTAACAGCGTCTCAAATATTTTCATTTCAGCATCTCAAGGACCCAACAGGTATTTATCTCAAGTCGGACACTTTGGGACTCAAAATTGATTTAAAAGATTCGCTTTTAATTTTATCCCCAACACTAATTGCCACGAGTAACGTCGATGAGGACTCACTTTTTATCACTCTCAACACAAATTATCCCTTTAAATCAATTATTGATTCATCCTTTCATTTAATACAGATGGGACCAGACACCCTGGATTATAGACTTAATTTCAAACCCCATCTAACAACTGAATTCAAAACCAAAATTCCAATGGATTTCGCCAAGGGTCGCAAATTTATGTGGCAACTAGCGACGAATGATTTAATATCGAAATATACAGTTAAACATTCTGATACGCTTTATAGCGGTGATTTCAGCATCGCGAATAAATCCGAGCTTGGCAAACTCATTTTTTCGAGTGAAATAATGGAACAAAAATGGGCAACACTTATCAAAGACAAGTTGTGGAAAAAGGATATTAGCCACGAAACAACTTCAACATTCTATGGTCTTGATGAAGGCAACTATAATCTCGTTATTTGGAAGGATAGTAACAAAAACAAACGTTTTGATTCCGGCGGTACTGACTTAAATACAGTCTCTGAATTTTTTTACGTTTATCCCGATACAATACATATACGAGCGCGATGGGATACGGATTTAGAATTGATTTCTATTCAAGATCCAAAGTAATTGAACACATGTGATTAATAATTGAATCACACTCTTTAAAACGAATGAAAAATATTCAAAAATATTCTGCAAATGGAAACGACTTTATTATTCTTGATAGTGATTTTGGGCAGACACTCAATCGCCCTCAAATCAAATTATTATGTCATCGAAAAAATGGCATTGGAGCTGACGGACTTATGTTTGCGACGTCAAGCGATGATGCAAATTTCCGAATGCATTTCTATAATTCAGACGGATCTGAGGGGCAAATGTGTGGAAATGGAGCCCGCGCATTGACGCATTATGTTATGACATCTACTTCTTGGTCATTGACGCAGGGCGCATTCATTGCGGGTGACGGACGCCATCAATTTCGCATCGAAAATAATCATCAGGTTTGGGTGGAGATATTAACGCAGGGTGGTTTCACGCCTCATAATATTCAAGGATTTCGTGGAAATTCGTGTAAAGTAGGTGTGGATCATTTAGTGGTACCAACTCAAAATCTCAAGGCCTTAGACATCAATAAAATTGGAAAAGCTTTGTGTTTTGACCCTGCTTTTCCAAAGCAGATAAATGTAAATTTTATAGAAGCGTCAAATGGTTCCTATCAAATTCGCACATTTGAAAGAGGGGTTTTCGCAGAGACGGATGCATGTGGTACAGGTGCAACGGCTGCGGCAAAATATTTGGAATCCTTAGGAAATAATGAGTGGCCAAAATCGTTTGAGTTTAAGGGTGGCACATTATATGTAAATAAAAATGACGGTCGATACTGGCTCTCAGGTGACATCAATTTTCTGTTTGATGCGACACTCGGGAAAGATATCTTGGCTGACTCGAAACAATTGGGGAATGAATGAATTTTTATGCAGTAATTATAGCAGGTGGGGTTGGTAAGAGATTTTGGCCTCGCAGTAGGAAGTTAACACCTAAGCAACTTTTGAATATTACCGCTGAAAAGAGTATGCTTCGACTTACCGTTGATCGTTTAAAATTATCGACTGATATTAGTAAAATAATAATTGTAACGAATGCGGATCAAAAAAATGGTATTCTCAGTGAGATACCAGAATTAAGGCCTGAAAATATACTTATTGAGCCATCCGGAAAGAATACGGCTCCGGCGATTGGCCTCGCTGCAATTTATATTGAGCAACAAGATCCAGACGCTATCATGGGCGTGTTTCCCGCGGATCATATTATAGGTGACGATGCCTTATTTAACATGTATCTAGAGCAGGGGATTCATGCGGCCTCTCACGAAAAAGCCTTGGTTACTTTCGGTGTTGTACCGACCCGTCCCGCAACTGGATATGGATATATTCAATTCCTTGATCAAAAAAATAAGCCTGCTTTAAAAGTAAAGACCTTTGCAGAAAAACCAGATCTCAAAACGGCCCGTGCTTTTTTATCCAGCGGTGATTTTTTATGGAACAGTGGTATGTTTGTGTGGAGCGTCAAAATCATTTTGAGTGCTTATGGTCAATATCTTACAGAACTTTATCACAGTTTAAAAAAAATAAGACTCGTAATAAATAAAGATGATTACCAAAATGTCTTGAATCGCGAGTGGGCAACGATTAGGTCCATATCTATTGATTACGGCATTATGGAAAAATCAAATAATGTCCGGGTTGTGAAGGTCGATTTCCCTTGGAATGATGTCGGAAGCTGGGACGCCGTTTATGAGATGTCTGACAAAGACGAAAATGGGAATGCCAGTCGAGGCGATACAATAATTATTGATGGGGATAAAAATTTAGTTTTTAGTGATCATCAAAATGTGTCCATTGTTGGTGTGTCAAATCTTGTCGTTATCAGCACAAAAGACGCATTATTAATCATTCCTCGTCACGATACCGAACGCGTTAAAGAAGTCGTTGACAAACTTGAAAAAAATGGTCGCAAGGAGCTGTTATAATTGAAATCAGATAGTATAAAAACTGAATTTGAAAATCTTGCCACACGACTCGGTTACACAATTCGTTATGAAAAGGGATACTTTCAAGGTGGTTATTGTCGGTTAAAAAATGAAAATATTATCATAATGAATCAGCATTTAGAGACCAAGCAACAAAACATTGCTTTTTCGAGATTGTTTCAGGAATTCGACTTGAGCAATATTCAAGTCTTACCCATTTTACGTTTTATGATTGAGGATATCTCAGGCGAATGATGTTTACTCTTGAAAAATTTCTGATATTTACGCTTCTCTCGTTTTTTTTAACAATAATAGGATCCGCACTTTATCTCATTTTTCCGCCAAATAGCTTTTTCCCATTTGGTTTGTACTTATGCGCGGTTCTTGTCACGGTTTCTTTCCAATCACTTAATAAGTTAACCGTACAACTCATTCAGCGCATCATCGCGCGGGATTATTATCAAAGAAATCGTAAATTACGACAAATTATTTCTGACTTGCCATCAATCAATACGTATCGTGATATGACGAAAACATTTATTACAGCATTGCCCGATATTTTTAAAACAGAAATCATTGCACTCTTGGTTAAACACAAGGATAATTTTCTCTTTCAAGACGCAATTGCTCCTTCACCGATGGTTTTACCTGGCATATCAATTTCTAAAAATCATCCTTTAATTTTGTACTGCCGAGAACAAGACGATATCATTTTGCCGATTAAGTATTCAATTTCTGATTTTACAGATGAAAATGATGGAATACACTTCGATTATCAATCTTTTAAAGTTTTTAACTGGGCAATTCCGCTTAAGGTTGACGGTCGGATGACTGCTTTAATTATCCTTAACCATATACCCATCAACATCAGAGAACGTCGCCAAAACGCCTTATTACAAGCGACACTCAATCAAGTCAGTGTGCTAATAGATAATAGAAAATTATTTGATCGAATAAAACGTGAGTCTGCCAAGCAATCAGCCATTTCTGTTGTGACGGAAGTGATGGCTAAAACAGCCAGTATTTCTAGTATTTTCAATACAATACTGGATCAAGTTGCAACAGTTTTACCCATCGATGCTTCAGGTATTTTTCTCACTTCTACCGACGATAGTAATATCGATAAATTTTTGCAACGTGGATATGATAGACGTCGCCTTAATCCATTAAAACTTAAAATTGGTCGAGGAATTGTTGGGAAATGTATCTCCGAAAAACGCTCGTTTCTTATTCGAGATATTGGAAAATATAGCGGATACATTAAGGGGCGTTCATCGACGCGCTCTGAACTGTGTGTCCCCATTCGAATCAGGAATAATGTCTTTGGAGCCATCAATGTTGAAACAAATGTACTCGCAGCCTATAATGAAGATGATCAGGAATTTCTAGAGACTATGGGAATTCAAGCTGGATCTGTACTTGAAAAATATAAATCAGCTCAAAGTAAACGCGTAAATTCAGGTTTTCATAGAGATATGGAAAAGGCTCAAGAAGTTCAACGCTCTATGTTGCCTGCCCAAATACCCACTCATGATCATGTAGCTTTTGATATTAAGTACATACCCAACAAACAAATAAGTGGTGATTTTTACGATCTACAATCGAAGGGTGAAAATAATTTCATTCTCACCATAGGGGATGCTGTAGGAAAAGGGATTTCAGGTGCCCTCATTATGTCAAATTTTTACTCGGCATACAAAAGCGTTATAAAGCAAGATATGCCACTCGATGAGAAAATGAATAATCTCAATAGTATCTTTAATTATGACACAGATGATGAGCGTAAAATAACAGTTTTTATTAGCGAACTCGATGTTAAGAAGAATGAGCTTAGCTATGTAAATGCAGGACACCCTACCCCGCTTATTTTTCATCAAAATGGTCAAATGACACGATTAGATAAGGGTGGACCCATTTTGGGATTTAGCCAATATTCAAAGTTTTCAATGGGGAAAATAAAGTTCTACGAAGGCGATCTTTTAGTGCTTTACACAGATGGCTTACTAGAGGCTGTGGACCAATCAGGGCAACTGTTTGACGAATCCGGACTTATTGATTCCGCTAAAGTTTTTCTTAAACTCTCCGTAGAAGAAGTTAATAATGCGCTTCTGGAACGATTGAGGCGTTTTACACGAAAAGAAAATTTTGATGACGACTTAACCATTATTTTAGCCAAATTTTCAGGAAAACCGTATCTAAAACAGTCGGAATGATTTATGTACAAAAATTTTACCACGCTATGAATTATTTATCAAACATGTATAATGGGCTCTGTAAAATTACATATTATACGAGCACTTACCCCAACAAGTTAAACCATGAAGGAGGGCGGTAATGAAAGATTACCATGTAAAGGATATTCGAAACGTTGCAATTGTGGGCCACGCCTCAACAGGCAAAACGAGCCTTGCTGAGGCACTACTCTTTAATACAGGCACATCAAGCCGTATGGGTACTATTGCTGAAGGGAATACACATTCAGATTACAGGAAGGATGAGATTACTCGCAACCATTCAATCTCTACAAGCTTAATGCAACTTGAATATGATAGCACAAAAATAAACATACTTGACGCACCTGGATATTCTGATTTTGTGGGTGATGCTTTAAGCGCCGTTCGTGTAGCGGATGTCGGACTCATTACCGTAAGCGGTACTGCGGGTGTTGAAATGGGTACGGAAATTATGTGGGACTTTTGTCAAAAATACGACATTTCCCGAGCATTTGTCATTACGATGTTGAATAAAGAGAACACTCAATTTCAACAAATATTTGATCGATTAAAATCCTCTTTTGGGAATGGTATCATTGCCCTCCAAGTACCATTAGAAGAAGGTATCGGTTTTCATAAAATCATTGATATTATTCGTAAAAAAGTGCTGGTCTTTAAAGACGGTAGTGGAAATTTTACGATGGAGGATATTCCAGCGGATAAGGTCGATTCGATTGAAGAACTTTATGTTGAAATGGTTGAAAAAGTTGCTGAATCTGATGATGAGCTTATGGAACAATATTTCGAGCAAGGTGAACTTTCTGAAGATGACTTACGCGCTGGATTTCGTAACGCCATTATCCAAAAACAAATCTTTCCTGTTTTTTGCGCCGCGGCGACTGAAAATGTCGGCGTTACGCGCCTTGTGCAAATTATGGAAAAATACTTCCCTTCGCCTGCAGATATGCCAGAAACCGAATCTGTTGAAGGTGAAAAATATTCAGCTGACGAAAAGGGTCCATCCATAGCATTTGTTTACAAAACTACAAGTGAAGCACATGTGGGCGAATTAAGTTATTTCCGTGTTTATTCTGGACAGTTTTCATCAGGGATGGATATGACAAACAAAACTCGCTCAAGTTCCGAAAGAATCGGTCATATTTATTCGATTTGTGGACATGATAGAACTGATGTCGAAACTGTCTTTGCAGGTGACATGGGTGCAACCGTAAAATTAAAAAATACGCACACGGGTGATACGCTTTCAAACGTTAAAGACGGTAATATTTTGAAACCCGTCGAATTTCCACACCCAAATATTCAAGCAGCCATTGTATCAAATGTAAAAGGTGAAGAAGACAAGGTCGCAGCAGGTTTATCATTAATCCACGAAGAAGATCCAACTTTCTTTTATGAAGTTGATCCTGATTTGCACCAAACTATTATTTCGGGACAAGGTGAGCTCCAACTATTTATCGCATTTGATAAATTAAAGCGACGATTTAAAGTCCAAGTTGATATGGTTGAGCCTAAAATACCCTATCGTGAAACGATAAAGGGTCGCGCTGAAGGTAAGTATCGGCATAAAAAACAATCGGGTGGTGCGGGACAATTCGGTGAAGTTTGGCTACGAATTGAACCTGTTAATCGCGGTGAAGGCATATCGTTTGAACAAACACTTGTCGGTCAAAATGTTGACCGAGGCTTCGTCCCTTCCGTTGAAAAAGGAGTTATGTCAGCTACGGCTGAAGGCGTTCTCGCTGGCTTCCCAATTGTAGATGTAAAAGCCATTTTTTATGATGGCAAAATGCATCCCGTAGATTCGAAAGATATTGCTTTTCAAATCGCAGGTAAGGGTGCATTTAAAGATGCTTTCCGCAATGCAAAACCTTGTTTACTCGAACCCGTATATTATGTTGAAGTGAAGGTACCAGAAGAGTTTATGGGCGATGTTATGGGCGACTTAACGTCTCGAAGAGGTCGAATAGAAGGCATGGTAACCGAGGGACATTATCAAATCCTAAAAGTGAAAGTTCCATTGGCGAACCTCTATAAATATGCATCAACGCTTCGTTCTATCACGCAAGGTAAGGCCGTTCATAAGCAACGATTCGACCATTATCAAGAAGTACCGAAAGAAGAAGAAGGCAAGATTATAGAAGCCGCATTGAAAGCAAAAGAAGAAGAATAAATAAGAATAATCTATCGCTAAATGTCATCCTGAGAATAACGTTGGATGACATTTTTTTTAAGGGAGGTTTTATGGATAAAAAATTGTGGGCACCTTGGCGTATGGATTACATTTTATCAGATAAATCTGAGGAGGGATGCATTTTTTGCACAAAACCTGCTCGCGAACTTGATTTTGAAGATTTATTGCTCTTTCGAGGTGAATATTGCTATGTCCTGATGAATCTTTATCCGTATAATAATGGGCATTTATTAGTCATTCCCTATATGCATACAGATCAGCTTGAGTCTATATCACTTGAGACGATGAATGAAATGAATGTTCTCATTCAGGCATCCATGAAAATTCTTAGAATTGCGATGGTTCCTGACGGCTTTAACATTGGCTTGAATCAAGGAGCGGTTGCAGGGGCAGGAATCGCTGAACATGTCCATTTCCATATTGTTCCCCGGTGGACAGGTGATACGAATTTTATGCCCATAACGGGGCATACAAAAGTCCTCGTTCAAGGCTTACAAGAAACATATAATTTACTTAAACCTTTGTTTGAAAAACGACTAAAATAATATTGACAGCCCAATAGACGCCGACTATCTTTGCCCGCTTTTTGATTCCGGAGTAGCTCAGTTGGTAGAGCGAGTGACTGTTAATCACCAGGTCGGGAGTTCAAGTCTCTCCTCCGGAGCCATATGGTATAAAAACGAGAACCCTTAGTAATATTCTTCATGGAATCTACTAGGGGTTTTTGGTATAGAGTGACGGCTACAGTGCTTTTTTTGTGTGTTCTCAGAGGATATAACTTCTCATATTTTAAGGGAGTCGATATCTGTCATTTTTGCAGCATTATAATCGCATCACCTCTTTTTAAATTACTATTCACGAGTGTTAGATAGGCGCAAAGCGAACCTTAATCAGTCGTCTAGTAATCAATGGACTGATTTTGTCTGAAATAATATATTACTCGTTAAGTTTAATCTAAGTAGTCGCTGCTGAAAAAGGTCCAAAATCACTCTAACTTGGCTGTAAATAAAGTCTGTAGATTATAAAATCAAGATGTGGCTTGAATAAATTTTTGGGGAGTGTCAAAATAACTGGGTCTGAAAGGGCCGTAATGAGTTGTGTGAT
>ERZ889078.1940-NODE-1940-length-15504-cov-13.510324_pt1 | contig 15504 bp, 18 predicted proteins | sample MGYA00521266_ERZ889078 | MGnify/ENA primary metagenome ERZ889078 (study PRJEB32303, sample SAMEA104408618) | aquatic metagenome | biome: Brackish water; feature: Pelagic; material: water | place: Baltic Sea | collected 2014-06-16T06:34:00 | depth 76,534 m ...
TACTCAGCAAAACTTATATATTATTAGATTTAGAATTAATAAAAATGACTGTGAAGCTTAAAAAACAGTCAAATCTATAATGACAAAACAAACAGAGATATTTGAAAAAAATAAATTAAAAAGTTTTCTTAAAATTATGATTACCACATTAATTATTTTGACATTATTTTTACTTGTAAGAACAATTATTGAAGATGAAAACTCTATAGCAAGAATTTCAAACTCAGTAGGCATATTTGGGCCTATAGTATTAATTTTGCTTATAAGTTTAGGAATATTATTATCCCCTATACCTTCAATTGTTTTGATTATGACTGCAGGGTATATTTATGGTTGCTGGTTAGGAGCTTTATATAGCTACATTGGACATTTAATAGCTTCAATAAGTGTATTCGCAATAGTTAAACGCTTTAAAATAACAAATAAAAACAAAAAATATACTTATTATTCATCATTAATAAAAAAGAATCAAAACTTTTTATATCCATTATACATAATACCTTTTATTCCAATATCTGTACTAAGCATTATTTCTGCGACTTCAAAGATTAGTTGGAAGAAATTTCTAGAAATTATTTCTATAAGCTTTGTACCAGTTGTTTTATTTTTCTCATTTTTTGGAACCAGATTAAACAATAAAAACTTATATGAAATTGGTGCTCTGATTGTTATCATGATAATTGGTTTAATTGTCGTTTTTAGAATTATAAGAAATAAAAGTCAAGAATCAAAACTTTAAAAAAACATAATTTAGTGTTTCAGCAAATTTATAAATAAAACACATCTTCAAATTTTTATGGGAATTATTGAAATTAAACAATTATCTAAACGTTTTAATATTAATAGGTTTTAGCGTTATAATGATATCACTTGCAACTTTCTTATTTAAAAGAATGAGATAATATTCAAAAGCACTATTCTTTTTTGAAGGTGTAACATTCGTCACTTTTGAAATTCCACAATTTTTTCCAACCAGTATCTCCAACTAGTAAATCTATTTCATCAGCTTTTAATTCTAAGGATTTCTTTATATGTTCAAAAATTAGTAATTTACCAAGATTTTTTATTTCTCGATTATAACCGCCATTTAAAACATAATATTTATTCATATAAAATGCAGCTATTTCTATACCTTCTATTTTACCATTGATTATAATTGTTAAGGTGTGCATTGCATGCAAATCTTTTACTGCTTTAAGAAATGTTTTCATTTCTTTCAGAAATTGTTTATCTGTTAAATCTGATTCTGCACCGAATCGTTCAATATTAAATTTTACAAATTCATCCAGATGTTCTAGTTCCTCCCATTTTAATTCATAATTCGTTTGTTCTTTCAATTTGTTAAGATCATACAAAAGATTTTTTTTATGTTTTTTACCAAATGTATGTAAATATTTATCCAGCTCATAATCTATTTCTTTAAGATCTAAAAAATATCTGTTGTCTACTTCTTTGAAAGATTCTTTTATTTCAGGATATCTCAATAGAACTTTGTCTATAAATGATTTCTTCATGTCAAATATCTTCGTAGGTTTTGGCATTAATTCAATCACTTCAGGCAATAGTTCTATGTCAAACCAGAATTCTCTCATTTCAGGATATCCTTCTCCAAAAAAATAATAGACTTCACTACCATTATATTTGTATAAGGGTAACAAACCTATTTCTTCATCATTATCATCCTTAAATAACATAAAATATAATTCATATATTCCTTCTTCATAGAATGAAACTGCGACAGACCATTCATCCCAGAGTTTATTTTTTGGCGCAAATTTGTTCCAAAGAGATTGACAACTATTAATCTCAGTTATAATTTCAACTTTCATATTATCTAGACCTCTCTTAAATAGCCCCAATTATGTAGTTTATCACTGTCCTCGTACCATCTATCGCCTATATCAGTTCGATAGTACATGTGAGGCATCATTATATTTTTTATTCTTGCGTAGACTTGATTTTGTGCTTGTTTCATAGTTAAACCAGTTCCTACAACCACCAATATGACTCCTGAAGTTCCTGTTACAACCCATTCACCATTTACTAATTTAACATCTTCTATATGAACTCCATCAATATGTTTCTTAAAATGAATAATTGTATCCTTAGATTTTACTTCAAAAGTTTCATTATCAGTAAATGGATACGGAGGCATGACTATTCTTACTCCCACTTGAAATCCACTTTTTGTTTTAAAATTTTTTAATTCTCCTGAAGCCATCTTATAGAAGAAATCTCCCATAGGCATATTGATTCCTTCTTGTTGTATGAAAATTGTTGGATAACCAAATCTTGATGTAAACTCAAGAGGATATATTCCATTTCCATTTACTATACAATTTAAATCTACATATCCAACATATTTTTGTTCTGCGAGTTTTTCTTCAAATTTCTTTAATGTTTGATTAAAAATCTTGTTTGGGCCAGACCAAAACATGGATGTGCCCATTTCACCAGTAGATGGACCTAAATTTCCTGGAAATAATTTTTTATGCTCAAAATTTACATTTATTGGATAAACAAATTCATTACCATTAAAAAAAGCGCCTACTGCAACTTCCACACCTACAACTCTTTTCTGTAATTGAAATACAGGTATTTTATCTGCCCAGGCTCTGTTATAATCGGATAATACTTGAACTACATCTGAACCATTTTCTTCTTCTCCTATGAATAATAATCCTTTCAAATTCTGAGCTTCCCCAGATGGTTTTATAACATATTTTGCAGGATTATTTTTAACATACTCAATTCCTTCTTCAAATGATTCAAATTGTTTATATGGTAATATTGATATACCATGTTTTTTAAGTTCTTCTTGCCCAAAAGCCCTATCATCTTCTAACTGATCAGTATATGGAGATCCTCCGACAACTAACTTGCCTTTTGCTCGCATTTCATCTGCAAACAAACCCATTCCTAATACATCATCAAATATAATTATGTCAGCCCAATCAACTTCTGCTCTCCAATCATCAATTTTTTCAAAGAAACCATCACCAATATCTTTATCTTCAGGCGATCTTATCCAATACTTGACATTGTGTCCTTCATTCTTAATAACTCTGGCTGTATCTCCAATTAAGCTATCGTATGATACAAACAAAAAGTTCTTTGGTTTTGATGCTATTTTACTAGCTATTTTTAAATCTTTTTTTTCAATATTGTTCAAGTCTATCTCCTCTACCATTTTTTATTTACTAAACCCATTTTTTAGTTCTCCCAATTTATATTAATTTTTTTTCAAGTATAAATTAAGGTGTTTAAATATTTGATTATATTATTAAATAACCCCCTTAAATATTTCTTTCTTGAAAAAATTACTTTATTGAAATTATTTAAATATAAAAATGTTGATATTTAGAAACAATAAAACAGTCTAAATTGATCCTTACCCCATCCAATATACTCTAAGGTAAATAATCACTAGTCTGTTTGCTCAATGATGCTTTGAGAATAATTTTGAGTTAAAAACTTTTTAGCAATAGATTTTACATCTTCCAGAGTAACTTTATTTATATTATCAATATAATGTTCTAAATCTTTAGCATTAGTACATAATTCTTGAAAAGCCATTTCTTCAGCTAATTTAACATTATCTTCATGTCCAAGAATGAATTCACCCTCAATATAAGTTTTCATATTTACAAGCTCTTCTTCTGTTAAATTTTGAAGCCGTTCAAACTGTTCAAAAATCACTTTTTTAATAGTCTCGAAATTCTTTTTATGACTATTAATATAAACACATATAGAACCATTATTTATTGAGTGATCTAAGTAAACTCCTGCTTCATAAGCTAATCCTCGTTTATTTCTTATTTCATCAAAAATCCAACCTGATTGAACTCGTCCAAGAATAGCCCTTATAACATCAAATGTGAATGAGTTTTTATCTTTTTGAGGAGGAATAACATATCCCATCATAAAATAGCTTTGAGAAATCTTTCGTTTTTCTAAGACCTCTCGCTTAGAATTTTCTTGAATAGGTATATTTGGCAAAACCAATTCTTGCGATTCTAAGAATCCAAACTTACTTTCTATTTTAGGAAAAACATTTTCAACATCACCGGCAACACTAACAACCATATTATTAGGCACATAAAATTTTTTGTAAAAATTAAATAATTGATCTCTTGTTAAATTAGCAATTGTTTCTTTAGTTCCTAAAATTCTTTTGCTAGCAGGATGACCTTTAAATAAAGCATCTTGAAATAATGAGAACTGATGTTGTCTAGGATTATCATGAACCATATTTATCTCATCCAACACTATACCTTTCTCTCTATCAAATAACTCTTGAGGAAAAACAGAATTTAAAATAATATCACTCAAAATTTCAAGCGCAACATCAAAATGTTTTTTTAAAATTCTAATATAAAAAATAGTATTATCAGTATCAGTTGCAGCATTAAATTCTCCACCTAAATTTTCAATAGTTCTTGAAATTTGAATTTGAGATCGCGTTTTAGTACCATTAAAAATCATATGCTCTAAAAAATGAGATACACCCATTAACTCATCAGGTTCATAAATACAACCAGCTTTAACAGAAATAACTAGTGCCACTGATGCAGTATTAGTTTTCTTATATAAGATTCTTAATCCATTAGATAAAACCTGTTTTTTAATCATACTAGTATGAAAAAGGTAGTTATTTATAAATTTTCTATTATAAAAAGTTCAGATGGGAAAAACATTAAAATTTAAAATTTCTTAGCTTCTGAACATAATTTCACTATGGCAGCGATTCGTTTTTCCTTAGTTTCTTCACGTTTTGCTCTTACCAACCATCGTAACCACATTCGTTTATGTGAAGGAGAAACATTATTAAAAAAATCCTGTGCAAGTTTATTCTTAGCAAGAGATTCTTTCAATCTTATTGGTACTTCAAGATTATCGGGAATATCTCCATCAAGTAAAGGATTTTTAAGACCTTGATTATAAACTTTCAAACCTGCAGAAGACATTTTACCCTCTTTAATTAAACGTTGAGCATATTTAACAGTGTTTTTACTCCATCTTCCAGTTTTTTTTCTTCTAACAAATCTTTGAATATAACAATCTTCATCCAATCTTTTAATAGTAGTATCTATCCATCCAAAACAAATGGCTTCATCCATTGCTTCTTGAGAACTCATAGCACGTTTACCTGTATGTTTCTTATAATGAACCAAATGAATCTCTTTTTCTTTTAAATGGTTTTTTTCCAACCATTTACGCCAAGCAAGCTGAGAGAGAGGATTTATTTGTTTTATTTCAGTCATTATAAAAAAAACAAGAATAACAGATATAAAAAATTTATGAAGAACTTATTCTAATTCACGTTTCAAAATTTTATGAGCACGATTAAGCGCTTTAAATCTTTCAGTATCACCATTTGGCATGTCAGGATGAGCATCTTTTGCTAAAAGCTTGTATTTTTTACTAATTAAATCCATGTCAAACGAATCAGGGTCAACTCCTAAGAATTCTCTTGCTTCTTTTCGTTCTTCTTCAACGTCATGCTCTTCCATAAAATCCAGTATAAATTGATCAATAGATTTTTCTCCTACTAACAATGCTTTTACTTCTAACTCTATTAATCTTGAAACAACATATAAATTTTCAACAAATTTACTACAAGCCTTATAACTATAATGTAAATGAGAACCTTCAACATACCATGAAACACTTGCAGGAGTATTCTTTATTGCGACAGCTTCAAAAGATACATCTATGTCATCTTCGGTTAAACCAATTGCACGAAGACTACTAATTATATTATTCTTGAATTTTAAAGCTCTTCTATTATGAGAATCTCTAATACTTAAAACATTAATATCATAACCTTTTACTCTAACAATCATCATTCTAAGTGTTTATGAGTCTTTTAAATGACTTTCTATTAGAGATGGGGAAAAAACAGAATTTCAGCGCAGATGTAAAATATTTATTTGAAATTAATTTATTTAAAGTATCCTATTTTGAAATAACTTATCAATCATCAAAAGTATTTCATCTTTATTCTTGGTGTGAGTTAATTCCATCATTTGATTGAAATATTGTGTGTCTTTCAAAAGTGCTTGAACATGTATTTTCATAATTTGAAATCCTGTATTATATTTTTCTGCGTTTTTTAAATATTTTTTAATAGCTTCAAGTTTTTCATTTTCTTTTTTATATGTTTTTCCTAAAAGTTGACCAAAGATAAATGGTTCTTTTACTGCATGTCTGCCTATCATTACAGCATCACAAAATTCTAGCATTTCATTTGCACTTTTTACATTTACGACATCTCCATTTCCTACAAGCATTATATTTGTTTCTCTGGCAACTTCTTTTATTGGCTCTAAGTCCACTATTCCTTCATACATTTGACTAGAAGTTCGTCCATGAATTGTAATAAAGTCTAAACCACAGGCTTCAGCAATTTTTGCAATTCGCAAGTATGGCTTACTTTTCATATGAGCAGAATTAACTGCAAGTCTAAGTTTTGCAGAAACTGGAAGATGAGAATGTTTTTTCATAGTAAGAAATAATTCTTCTACAAGTTTTGAATGTTTAAGAAGTTCTGAACCAAGAGTCATATCTCTTGTTTTTTTCATAGGACAAGCAAGATTTAAATCTATTGACCTAACATTTTCAAGTCCGTCATAAAATTCTTTGTTTTTAATTATCGCAATTGCTTGTTTTAATTCATCTGAATTATTTGAAAGAAATTGAATTCCACAAGGAGAATGTATGTCAATTCGTCTTTTTAAATCATCAGTTTTTTTAATGAATTCGGATGCAAGAATTTGCTCAGTAAAAGAGTAAGAAGCACCATATTCTTCACAAATTAATCTAAAACTTATATCTGAAAATTTAGACATTGGAGCGAACAAATAAGGATTTTTTAATTCTAAACGACCAAGATTAATCATAGTAAAAATAAACATTATTAGCTAATATTAAAATATGGTGGTTTAAAGTGTTTAAAATATTAATTTAGTTATTACATCCTAAATTACATACTGATTATCTTTACATGACAGAAAGATATTTTAAGTTCTAATCAATCTGCTATTTTTATGAAAGAGATTTTTTTTACAGATGGAGAAAAAATAGAATTAACTATTATAAGCCTTGCAGCTAGTGGAAGTGGAATGGGCATCACTATAGAAAATGGTTTTAAAAAACCAGTATTTGTTCCTTACACCGTGCCTGGCGACATAGTTATTGCACAACTTACCAAACAATACAAAAGATACTATGAAGCAAAATTATGCGAAATAATAACTTCTTCTCCACATAGAATAAAACCTGTTTGTGAACATTTTGGAACTTGTGGCGCATGTGATTTTTTACATATTTCATATGATCAGCAAATTAAGAGCAAAGAAAAGTTACTTTTATATTCACTAAAAAAGGTTCATGTTAGTCATCCAACAATTCAATTAATAGCGGCTAAACAAACACTTCATTATAGAGCAAAAGTTAAACTTTTCTCACAAGATAAAGAAGCCGGGTTTATTGCAAAAAAATCAAACACGATTGTGCCTATAAAAAAATGCAGCATAATTTATGAAGAACTCAACAAAGTATTTGCAAGCTCTTTAGAAGATGGAGTACATAATTTTGCGTATGATGAAAAAACCAAAAGCATTACTGATTCCGAAAAATGTTTTTATACTGTAGAAAATTGTTTGCTCGCATTTTATCCAAATACTTTTGTACAAAGTAACCTTGAGATGAATAAAGAACTTGTGCGTTTAGTTTGTTCATTCATACCAGCTAAAACAACAGTTCTTGATTTATACGCCGGAAATGGAAATTTCAGCATAGTTCTGGCAAAAAAAGGCAACATAGTTACTGCAGTGGAAGGAGATAAAAAAGGATATGATTTATTGTGCGCAAACAAACAATCCAATGAAGTTTCACTAACTGTATTTTATCAAGATGTAAAAACATTTCTTGAAGAAAATACTGAAGTACAAGAAAGCATCATACTTGATCCTCCAAGAACAGGTGCTTTAGAAATTCTTCCTCTGCTTACAAAAGCAAAAAACATTGTATATGTTTCTTGTAATGCTCAAAATCTTGGAAAAGAACTTAAATATCTTTGTGATGAAGGATATACTATAACAGAAATTTATCTTCTTGATTTATTTCCACAAACAAGACATTTCGAAACAATTATTAATTTAAAAAAAAAACATATTAATAATTAAAATTTTAAGAATCAACTTTTTTCTTCATCTTATTAACAACTTTCTCAAATGCAGCTATCTGATTTTCAGATAATCCGCCAAATTTCAAATATTTAATCTTAATATCTCTTAAAAACATATTGTCCTTGTAAAACAAATCAGGAATATCAAAAAACTTCTTCATCTTAGGATCAGTAATTTCACCCTCCATCTCAGGTTTTTGACATTCATAACATATAACGAAACGAGAATTCCTATCAACAAGCTGATAATTTTGTTTACATTTAATGCATTTAATCTTGTAATTCATAACCATTAAAAAACTCTAATAACAGGTTATTATTAAATTATTCGGATTAAGAGAAAAATAATCCAAATAATATTTGAAAAAATAAGCTGGATTTTATTCAAGACTTCAAACTTACTAGTCGCGTGCAAAAAGGACAATGTTTAGGATGATTTTTATCTTCATTATACACAAACACATATTTACACTTTGGACAAGTATATTTAACATTAAAAGCATCAATTCTAATAAATTCAACTTTTGGAACTGCTAATTTTTGCTTATTCATGCGTTCCAGATAATCATCGTCTGCATCCCAATCAGCAGATTTTTTTACTGCGGTCCCTTTAACTGGCGATACAACAGTTGTCTTATGGCTACTATTTGTCATTTTAGAATTACTTTTACGCGAGTCAAGAATACATAATGGACAAACCATAATTTTATCATCTAAACTCATCACAAACTGTTCAGCAGGTGCTGAGCGTTTACATTTTCTACATATAACATTTACGCCTTGAGGGTTCATATTAATCACCAGATGCGCTTTATAAAATCATCAGTATATAAATATATTGAAATTATAAAAATAGGAACTCCAAACACACTATTTACTTTAATTTCTCAATAAACCTGCTAATTTTATAAATTCCTTTAATTTACAAGTTTTTATGAAACGTTTTGTTTACATGTTGGCTCCAATGGAGGATGTTACTGATGCAGCTATGCGTACTTTATGTTATAGACATGGTGCAGATATCACATTTACAGAAATGATTCGTTTTGACAGTCTAGCTAAGAAAATTGAAGGTTCTCTTAGAATGGCTGAATTACTAGATGAAACGCCTACTTGGATTCAAATTGTTGGTTCTGATGAAAAACAACTTAAACGTTATTTGCATGATTTTAAACCTAAAAAAGGTTTCTTAGGTTTTAATTTTAATTTAGGCTGTCCTAGTTTTAATCTTACTGATAAAGGTGTTGGTTGTGCAATGGTTACTCGTATTGCTAAAACTAGTAAACTTCTTAATATCGTCCGTAAGGCAGGTTATAAGGCATCTATTAAGATGCGACTTGGTCTTAATGATTCTGAAAAAAGAAAAAAAGTTTACCTTAATTTAATTCGACAAGTTAACCCCGATATGTTCATTGTTCACAGTCGTGTTGGCACTGATACTTATGATACTCCTGCAGATCATAGTGTTTTAAAAGATTGTGTTGCTTCAAAAAAAATGATTGTTGCAAATGGAGATATTGATACTAAAGAAAAAGTTCAAGAAGTTCGTGATTATGGCGCACAAGGTGTTATGATTGGTAGAAGTGCTATTTGTAATCCAAGTATTTTTAATACACTAAAAGGAAAACCAGCTGTATCTATTGAAACGCTTCGAGCAGAATACAATCTTTTAGCAGATAAATTTTCTACACCCTCAAAATATCGAAAAAATGTTCTCAAACATTTAGGAAAAAATGTTTCAACTAATAACTCTGAAATTAAAGGATAAAAAAATAATTAATTTTTCTTGAGGTAAAAAGTTCAAACCATTAAAAATACATTAAACAAATTGTTTATTTAAAAAAGTTTTAAAACAACCATCATATAGTAAATTACTTCTTTTAATTTATCAAATATATACTTATTGTAAGAATAGTTGCAAAACTAACCCATAATATATAAGGAATCAATAAGTATGCAGCTGTTTTAGAATGTTTTCTGAAAACAAAAATGGTTCCAATTATTAAACCCCACAAAACTAATATTTCTATAATCGCAAATAAAATATTCTTTAATCCAAAAAATATCAAAGTCCAAAAAAAGTTTAGAACAAGTTGTGAACCAAATAATATATAGGGAAGTTTTTCTTTTGTTTTCTCAATTACTAAATATAATGATATTCCCATTAAGAAATATAATATTGTCCAAACTATTCCAAATAAGTATCCTGGAGGATAAATTACTGGCTTTTCTAAGTTTAAAAACCAATCAGATTCTGTATCTGTTAATTGTCCTGAAGTAAAGCCTACTGCTAAGCAAAGAACAACTGCTAAAATAAGATACAAGTATTTCATTTAAACACCTTATTGTTTAATCATTTAAATTATTTGTCAATTAAATCAAGAAAGAATGAAAAAGGTCTGTGTTCTCGTTCATAAGTATAGAATTCTGGTTTAAGAGTTAGTTTTTCTTTTATTCTTTCTTTAATAATTTTAAAATCTTCTTTTCTTGGAGTCCAATCATTAGCCAACGCTTCAGAAAATTCATTTAAATTAATGGTTTTATTTGTTTGATAATTCCGCCTCTTCATCTCAACCTTAATAATTTCGTGTCTATCTTTAATATATTTTAATTTATCTTTAAAAAATTTAATATGACCTGCACCAAGTTTGTAATGTTTAGGAATTCCTTCTCTCTTAGGATGCAATCTAACATAACCTAATAACATTAGAATTTCATTGTACTCTGCAATTAAGTGTTGATCTGCTAATTTCTTCGGATCAATAAGATTTATTCTAACCATTTTTATTAAACCATGGTATAAAAGTACTTGTTTTTTTCTTATAAACTTGATATTCTTTATTGTTACCAAACTTTTTATTATTGCTTTTTTCAAGCAAACGAATACCTGAAACGAACAATAACATTATTAGAATAAATAATGGACTTGCCAAGTTTATTAATGATGTATAGTTTAATCCTTGGTATGTAAATATAAAAATTCCAATCCAGCAAAGAGCTTCTCCAAAATAATTTGGATATCTGGAATATTTATATAATCCATTTGAAATCCATTTACCTTTATTTTTCGGATTATTTCTGAATGTAAATTTTTGATAATCTGCAAAAGATTCAATTAATAAACCAATTAACCAAATAAATAAACCAATTATTAATAATGCTAAATTTGAGTAGTCGTTAATAAAAAAGTTAAGTGAAGCAAGTATTACAACCCAAACAGTTAAACCCTGCAACAGCCAAAAACCACTAAATTTGAAAAATCTATCTCGCATGTTGTCAAATCTTGCATCTTTACCGATTTTATTAATTCTAATAAATAAATAAGAACCAAGTCTAATAGCCCAAATAGAAATAATAATTAATAATATTAATTTAGGAATTGAAAAAGTATTTGTGAAAAATGCAAATAAAGCAAGGAATATGAATGTTAAACTATAAGACATATCAGTAAGTTTATCAGTTTTAAAGATAAAAGCAGGGATAAACATCACTATTTGAAAGATTAATGATGCAAATAAATAATATAAAATGTTATAATCCATAAATATGAAGATAATGAATTTGATTTAAAAGTTTTATTATTAATTGGTGTCTACAAAAAACAAAAAATTTAAATATGTGGTCACCCTATATATTGTTATGTTCTTAGAAAAACGAAAAGCAGGAAAGAATGTAAAATATTATCTTGTTCACTCTTATAGAGATGAAAATAATACAGTCAAAAAAATAAGACGTTTCCTAGGCAGTAACTTATCTGAAAAAGATCTTGACAAATTAAGAAAAAGAGCACAAATACTAATTAAACAACAAATTGAAGATATGAAAACCGAAATGTTCAATTTTTTTCTTTCAAAAAAAGAAATAGAATCTCTAAATAAATATAACAATAAAATAGAAATAATTCATTTAGAAAATACACAATGGGAACTGTTTACAGAAGAATTTGTCTATAACACAAATGCAATTGAAGGTTCACAAGTATTAGAAGAAAATGTTCACGAAATTCTTACAAAGAAAAAAGCAACAACCCCTGATGAGATAGAAACTAAAGGAGTTGCAAAAGCAGTAAAATATATAAGAAACACAAAAGAAGATTTATCCCTTAATCTAATGTTAAAATTGCACAAATTATGTTTTGAAGGCTCTAAAGAATTTGCAGGAAAATTCCGAGACGTCGAAGTAGTTATAAGAGATAAATTAGGGAAAATAATTCATCAAGGAACGCTTGTAAAGAATTTAGACTATGAATTAAATAAATTTATCAAATGGTATAAAAATAATAAAAATAAATTTGAACCACTAATTTTAGCAGCAATAGTTCATAACCAATTCGAAGAAATACACCCATTTCAAGATGGAAATGGAAGAGTAGGAAGATTATTATTAAATTTCATATTATTAAAAAATGATTATCCTCCAATAAATATTCTTTTAAAAGATAGAACAGAATACTATCAAGTATTACAAGAATATCAACAAAATGAAGACTTAAAACCAACACTTAAATTCTTAATAAAAGAATATCGTAAGAATCAAAAAATTCTTAGGATACCAAAAAATTCAAAATAATTTTTGAGCATAAAAAAACTCTTAAAAAACTAGGTGACCACAAATAATCCTTTTTTATTTTTTTGTAGACACCTAAAAATAGTTTTAGAATTCTTGGTTATTTTAAAAAATAAGAATACCTAAAGCAAACTACAAAAATCCTTCTGGACGACAAGAAAAACTCAAATTTAAGTTAGTGTTCAAATGTATGTTTCCAAGTTGAGAAACATAGAAACATTTAAATACCTCTAATTCTGTGAATAATCATGCCTGATGAAAAACTTGCGCGAGCAATAAGATCAAGAGTAAGAAGAGATATACTCCACATTCTAGTAAGCAAACCTAAACACCCAGTACATTTAATAGCTGATAAATTACAAATTACAGAATCTTCCGCTTCAAAACACCTGAAATTGCTTCACGATTTAGGAATCTTAGAGTTTCATGATGAAGGAAAAGAAAGATTTTACTCTCTAAAAATTCCAGAAATAAAAGAATTACTCAAAATGTATGACCAAGTAATGAAAAAAATATGAAATTAAAATATCATTTAAAATGAATCCAGAAATTTTTGTTGAACTAAGTAAAATACTCATTGTAACAATATTTATCACTGGGTTTATGACTATTCTTAAACAGCCAACAATTATCGGCTATATTTTGAGCGGCATAGTTGCAGGTCCTTTTGTTTTTAATATAATTAGCTCCACCGAGACTTTAGCAACATTCTCACATATAGGAGTTGCATTATTATTATTCTTTGTCGGATTAAATTTAAATCCTAAAGTCATAAAAGAAGTTGGAAAAATTTCGCTCATTACAGGTTTAGGCCAAGTTATTTTTACTACAGCTATTGGTTTTATAATTGCAAAACTAATTGGCTTGTCTACAATAGTTTCACTATATATAGCTATTGCTTTAGCATTTAGTAGTACGATTATTATTATGAAGTTACTATCTGATAAAAAGGATTTAGAATCACTTTATGGAAGAATTTCTATAGGTTTTTTAATCATTCAAGATTTTATAGCAATAGGAGTATTATTAGTTATCTCTTCACTTAATAAAGGAGACAACTTAGTTTCCTTAATAACAGAATCAGTTCTTAAAGGTGTTGGAAGTGTTTTAATATTGTTCTTAATATCCAAACATGTTCTTCCTCGATTAACTAAACTAATTGCTAAATCACAAGAATTTTTACTATTATTCTCAATTACATGGTGTTTTTTTATTGCAACTATTTTTCATTATTTGAATTTCTCTATTGAAGCATACTATGTAAATGATGATATATCAATCACAATTAAAATTGTCTGCGATAATTGTCCGCCTCAAGGAATAATGTTAAGATTACCTCATTTTGGAATTGTTGATTATAGAGCAGAAACAAATAATTCTGGAATCAAAGCAGTGAGAATTCCAGCTTATGAATGGGTTGATTATAAATTAGAAGATATAGAGAAAACAAATATATCCAACACATAAAATCCTTTCTATAAAAAAATAGTTAATTAACAAATCCGCATTTTGTAACTTGAACTACTAATCTGCTTGGTATTGAAAGAATATCAGGATTAAACATTCCTGAGCCTTGTTTGTAAAAATTAGCATACCAGTTTGATAATTCCTCTACATCAACTTTAATTGTAAAATAATTATCTCCAAGTATAATTCCTTGACTGTTAGTAATGTCTTTTTTTAGATAGGAATATTCATAACTTGTGCTTCCATATAACCATCTTTTATTTTCCCCTACTTCAGAACCTAAACGATATGATGATTTTCTTTTATCAATACTAGTTGTTCCTGAAGGTTTATATTCTTGTTTCATTCCTAAAAACATTGATTGGTATCCAAAGGCAGAATCAAAACCTTCTTTTTCATTAGGAAATTCGACGTAGAAACTTCTCCAACCGTGTGCGGTTTCAGATTCACCATATTCATAATTAACAGTAAATTTATCTCCAATAACTTGGAACACTCTTGCTTCACATACTGGCGAGACATTTATTATTTCTTCTTTGTTGAAATTTAAATTTGAAAAATCCATGCTTCCTAAAGAAATACTGCTTAAACTTGAAAGATTAAATATTATAAATACTGCTAAAATAAGTATACTCACAGGTATTTCTTTTCCATGTAATTTAAGTCTTTTAAATAATATGAAAATTGCATGAATAATAAAACCAGAAAATATAATTGACGCTAAATAATCATTGATTCCTATTAAAGGCACAATATATTGTATGGAAATCCACACAGAAAATATATGTAAAGCATATGATAAAAATTGTCTTTTTCTATTTGTATGAATTTTATTAACTATTGAGGCGACAAGAGCAAGTAAAGCTCCTAAAAGCACATATTTTATGAGAAGATTACTAATATTCATCTTTTGAATGATTATTAGACCTACATATAATCCAATAGCGTGAATCGCACCCCATTTCAAGAAGTTGCTTAATTCATTACTAGAACTGCTCGATCCATGATAATAAAATCCAAAGTAAACCATCACTGCACCAACAACAAATAAAAATATAGGCAATATTAACGCTCCACTAACAGTTCCAGAAGACAGACCTCCTAACAAGACTAAAGGCAGAAATGCACTCATAGTTCCTAATATTAGTAAAACTCCAAGAACACCAATAATAAACTTAAAAACACCCATAATAAATATTCTGTGGAAAGATATTTTTAAATATTTCGTTATAACCTTAAAATCCCTTCTAAAGTGCCAAGAAGATGTAATGCCCCGAGCG
>ERZ889078.1941-NODE-1941-length-15498-cov-8.697857_pt1 | contig 15498 bp, 12 predicted proteins | sample MGYA00521266_ERZ889078 | MGnify/ENA primary metagenome ERZ889078 (study PRJEB32303, sample SAMEA104408618) | aquatic metagenome | biome: Brackish water; feature: Pelagic; material: water | place: Baltic Sea | collected 2014-06-16T06:34:00 | depth 76,534 m ...
ACATGTCGATCCCGCGATAGAACCCGGAAGGCACTTTGGACGAGAGGTACTAGGGGGCCACGAGGCGCTTGGCCGCTGACCGGCGTCGGGACGCTACAACGCGTCCATCTTCGTCCACGGTTTGCCCTTGCAGCCCGAGTTTGCGGGATCCGATGAATCGGCGGTCGTCGCGGCGTTCTGGGCGGCGTCGAGGTCGCTGAGGCCCGTGTCCGTCGCGCACACCCACGTGGTCTTGCCGACGGTGGACCAGACCAAGCGGCTGAATTTCCCGGGCATGTCAGCTGCATCGTCGCGGTTCTCGAGCCAGGCCGTCTTCTTGTCGTTGTCGAACCCCGCGACGCGCTTGTCGCCCCACCAGAACGTGCTGATGTGGCGCAGCTCTCCGTCGCTGGTCTGGTAGCTGCCAATCAGCTTGAAGGGGATGAGGTGGGTCCACGAGAAGTTGTTGCAGCCGCTGTTGTCCGGATCTTTGGCGTCGATGGTGTAGGTCGCCTTTTTAGCGTCCGCGAGCGACACGGCGCCAACGACGACGGTGCAGTACCACACGCCGGCCGCCGTCGGCTCGGTCCACACGATCTTATTGAATCGCTCGCTGTTCTGGCCGGTTCCCTTGGGATTCTGGGTGTAGAGCGCGTTGCCGACGTTGTCCCAATCCACCACGTCGGCGAGGCCAAAGACCAGCGGCTCCACCGTCTCGTTGCCACCAAAACTCGACTCCCAGCGCCCGACGAGCTCGTGCGTGCTGAGCTTGGTCCATAGGCCGAGGTTGCAGCCCGTCTTCAGCGCCGTTGGATCAGCGGTTTTGGTCGTTTGCAGCGCTTGCACCTCGGTCGAGAGGCCGGTGTCGACCTGACAGAGCCACGTGTCGCCGTTGACGGGCTCCGCCCACTGATAGACCGAATACACGCCCTTTCGGCTCAGCCCACCCGGGCCGCTGACACCGACAGGCGCGGTGGTGTAGGCCAAGTTCTTGGTGTTGTCGTAGTGCACCACGCGCACTTTGCCGAACACTTCACCCGTCAGATGCACCGTCGAGTTGTTGCCGACCTTCCACAGCCCCGTGATCTCTAGGGGTTTGGTGGGTTTTGTGACACCACCGAACGAGCCCGCGTCAACCGTGATGTCGGCTTCGCCGCCCGAGTCGGCCTGCCCGCCCATCGAGGTGTCGCCGGCGCCAGCGCTCGTGTCGCCATGCGCGGCGCCAGCGTCGACACCAGAGGTCGTGTCAGACGTCGTAGACGTCGCGTCGGAGGTGGTGACGATGTCGGCGCCCGAGCTGGTGTCGGACTTCGACCCGCCGGCACCGATAGTAATCGGCCCATCGGATTGCCCACCGCAGGCGCTCACCGCCAGCGTACAAACGAGTGGCAGCAAGACGCTGCGTGCGAGGGTATGGGGTTGTACGGTGCGCATCGGGACCTCTGGGTCGGAGGCGAAGCGGCGACGGGCGGTGTCGTGCGCTCCTGGTGGCGGATCGCGGTGACTGTAGCAGATGCCCCAGAAACCGACGCACCCTGCGCCGCCGACGCCGCTAAGGGGCGCAGGGTCACATCGGAGACGACGCTATGTTGGCGAGCGCGGCGGGCGCATACCGGCTCAGTATCGCGATGAGATTCGGATAATCGAGTGGTTTCTGCCGCACATCGGAGAACCCGGCGGCCATGCAGCGCTGGTACGTCTCGGGGATGTCCGTCGCCGTCAACCCGATGATCGGCACTGCCCGTGCCAGCGACGGCAGCGCGCGAATGGCGGTCGTCGCTTCGATCCCGTCCACGCCAGGCATCTGCAGGTCCATCAGCACGATGTCGAACTCCGCGGAGGCGGCGCGATTGACGGCGTCTCGACCGTTCTCGACGAGCTCGCAGACCACACCGGCGCGCGCCATCATGGCGAGCAGCACGAGCTGATTGACCTCGGAATCCTCGGCGATCAGCACCTTACCGGTGGCGACGCGCGCGCCCGACTGGTGCCAGACGGTGCCCAGCGCGGTGAGCGGCGTCGGCACGCTGAGCGCGCCAATCGGCTCTGCGGCCGGGCCGTCCGCTGGCGCAATGGCGAGGGTCAACGCGACGGTGAAGGTGGTGCCAACGTCTGGTTCGCTGTCGACCGTGAGCTGGCCATGCATCAGCTCCACGATACGACGCGAGATGTGTAGGCCCAGCCCGGTGCCACCCGCTCGCCGGCGCATCGACGGATCGGCCTGTTCAAAGGGTTCAAAGATGCGCGCACGATCAGCCGCAGAGATGCCGGGCCCGGTGTCGATGACCGCGATCGTGAAGTGCACTGCGCCCGCATCCGGGGCGTGCACGGTGGTGCAGATCTCCACGTGACCCGCGCGCGTGAACTTGATGGCGTTGCCGACGATGTTGAACAACACCTGCCGAATGTGCTGACCGTCGCCGAGCAACGACGGCGGGATCACGCCAGTCGAGCGCGTGCGCAGGGCGAGACCGGACTGGGTCGCGATCGGCGTGAGCAGCAGCAGGACGTCGTCAATCACCTCCTGCAGCGAGAAGGTGACGGGGCGAATCTCCAACCCGTTCATCTCCAGGCTGGAGAAGTCGAGCACGTCGGAGACGACGCCCAGCAGCGCGCCCGCGGAGTTGCGCATCGCCTCCAAGTTTCGGCGCCGGTCGGGATCGTGCTCGCCGTGCAGCATGACGTCGCAGAGCCCGACGATGCCCGCGACCGGCGTGCGGAGCTCGTGGGTGACGTTGGCGACAAACGCCGTGCGTGCGTCGAGCGCGACAGCGAGGCGCGCCCGCTGCCGTGCGGCGTGCTCGAGGCTGCGCGTGTACAAATGCTCATGCAGGCCAGCGAGCGCCGACAAGATCACGATCGCTCCAAGCGGGGCGCCCTGGCCGCTGCCGAGGCTGAGCGGCCCGGTCGTAAACAGACCCGGCGCGAGGGGCGCGACGACGCTAGAGGCGAACAGCGCCAGCGCACCGAGCAGCCCCCACGCCAAGCCGCCACGCACACCCGTCAGGACGATCGCGAACGAGGTGACCAGCGCTGGGATGTACTCTGGCCCCGAGATTACGGCGCCGGCGCAGAACCTGACGGTCATTCCGCTGACAAACAAGCCGCCGAGCATGATGTGGGCGCCGACGCGACTGCGGCCTGTGCGCCGCTGGATCGTGAGACCAACCGCCGCGGACGCGAAACACACCACGACCAACGCCATCTGCGCGGTCTGCCCCCGGCTGAATTACACCGCGAAGAGGATCATGGACCACGCCATGAGAAACAACGAGGTGCCGGCGACCTGGCGGGCGCGGCGGACGTCATCCCCAACTGCACGCACGAGATCGAGTCGCACGAACTGCGCCCACCACTGAGCGACTCTAGTGGCGTGAGTGGACGGCCCTACGCCGTGCCGCCCTGTGCTTGCTGACGGTGCTGGGCCTGCTGACGGCCCGGCGTGCGTCACGACGCGGACCTCGTGGATGGGCGTCGCGCGACGAGTCATGGGATCCACGCTGTGCTCCGAGTCCATGGCCCATCGATACGACCGCTTCCCGAGCCATGCACCGGATCAGGCGGTCTCGCAAGTCTGCGACATCGCCCACATCGTGACGCCGCCGTCGAGCGAGTAGACGTCAGTGAACCCCTGCTCGGCAAGGAATTGGGCGGCGCCCTGGCTGGAGTGGCCGTGATAACAGCAGACGACCGTCTTCGCCGTCTTGTTTGCCGTCGCGATGATCTGCGGAGCGCTGTTGTTGTCGAGACGCAAGGCGCCGGGCACACGGCCGCCCGCGAAACTGCCGGGATCGCGGACGTCGAGCACGACCACCGGGGTGCCAGCCTCGAGGTCTGTGGCGAGCGTGACGACTGAGATGTGTTTGAACGTGGCCATGACAACTCCTGAGGGAGCGGGAGTGTAGGGCGACCGCGCGCGCTATGTCACCGGGACTTTGGTGAGGTCCTCGGCATTAGACAGAAACTGAGCACGCCACGCGGCGACCCGCGGGTTCATCACCGCGAACCAAAGCGGCGGCACAAACGCGAGCAGCAGCATGGCGCCGTAGCCGGTGGGCAGCTGCGGCGTGTTCTCCAGGTGGCGTAGCTGCTCCCAGGGTCGCGCCGCGTGGGCGTGGTGGTCGCTGTGGCGCGCGAGGTTGATCAGCATGAAGTTGCTGACGCGGTGGCTCGAGTTCCACGAGTGATGCGGCCGCACCTTCTCGTGGCGCAAGCGGCCGGCGGGCCCGGATTCCTCGCGTCGTAGCAGGCCGTAGTGCTCGATGTAGTTGATCGACTCGAGCAGCAACACGGAGACCAAGCCCATCGCGGCGACGGCGGCCACGGCGGGCAGGCCGCGCCACAGAGAAGCCGCGCCATACAGCGTCAGCAGCTCGAGGCCGTGCCGGACGACGCGGGAGGACGGATGCCACCAACCCCTGCCGCGCTTGGCCATGCGCTGACGCTCGATGTGAAACGCCGAGCGCAGGCCGCCGAGCAGGGCCCTCGGCAGAAACGCGTACAGGCTCTCGCCGAGGCGTGAGGTCGCCGGATCGTCGGCGGTAGCGACGCGCCGATGATGGCCGTAGACGTGCTCCACGCAAAACCACGGGTAACTGACGCTCGCCATGAGCAGCTCGGCGAGCGCGCGGTCGACGACGCTGGTCCGATGCATCAGCTCGTGGGCGAAGGTGATGCCCGTCGCGCCACCGAGGATGCCGAGATCGAGGATCAGCAGCGCGGCCGAGACCGTGTGACCCGCCGCCGCCGCGCTCAGCGCCTCGCGCAAGCCCCACCCCATCAACCCAAGCTGCACCGGCGCCCAGAGCACGACGAGCAGCCGACAAAGCCAGCGCGGCGGCGCCGTAGCCGCCGCGCCCCACCGCGTCTCCGTGCCGCCGAAATGATCGGCCAGTGGCACCAAGAGCCACACCAGCGCCGGCGGCAACGCCAGCCAGATCCCACCCCACAAGATGGCCGCCGCGACGGCGATGGCGGGGATAAAGGCGAGCAGAAAGAATTGGATAGGCATGCGGCACTCCCGGTCTCACCACTATTGAACCATAGTCAACAACGCGGTTCAACTTTTGTTGGGCGGACGCCTGATCGCCGTTCAGTCAACCGCTCAGCCGAGCTCCGCGGGTGGTTTGATGCCATCGCCCGGTGTAGCCTTGCGCCATGACACCATCTCGAAACACGACGCAGCCCCCACAAGCGCCGACGCCGCGACGCCATGGACACCTCCGGCTACAGCGCTGTCTCCACCGCGTGACGTGGCTGCTGGGGCTTGTCGCGTTTCTGGGCGCCTCGGTCGTCGCTTTGCCGGACGCCGAGGCGGGGCGGCGTCCGTTCATCTGGGTGTGGGACACCGAGGTGCTGCGCGAGCGCGAAGTCGAGATGGAGCAGTGGATCTGGGAGGTCGACCGGGACAAGAAACACGCCGCGTGGCTGTGGTGGGCGCCGGTCTTGGGCGTCACCGACCGCCTGGAGCTGGCGATCCCGCTCGAAGGCGTGACGACGTGGGGCGCCAAGCCGGGCGCCACCGCTGCGGACCCGGAAGTCTGGGAGACCAGCACGCGGATTGCGCGGTATGGGGTCGAGCTGCGGTGGCGCCTGGCCGACAACGACCCGGAGGATGCCGGTCCCTTCGTGCCGCTCCTGCGCGTCGCGGTGAAGCGGGATCTCGGCCCTAAGCTGGCGTGGCTGCTCGAGGGCAACGTCGTGGCGTCGTATGATAGGGGCAGCCTGCACACGGCGGTCGATCTCGGGGTCTTCCACAGCATCGGCAACGCTTGGGGCGGGACGTGGCTGAGCTACGCTGGCGGGGTCACGTACGGGGCGCGCGATGGCCTGCGAATCGGCGGCGAGGTGTTCGGCGAGGTCGGCATCAGCAGCGGCTGGAACTCGTTCACCATGGTCGGACCCGACATCGCCTGGACCCATGGCCGCACGTGGCTCACGTTCGGGTGTCTCATCGGTGTCACCGAGCACGCAGCGAACTGGATGCCGCGCATCTTGTGGGCGATCAAGCTATGAAATCAGCCTATCAGACGCTCCTTGTGATCGCCGCCCTGTGCGTCGGAGGCGCCGCGGCGCAGGCGACGCCGCCTGCCAGCAAACCGGTACCGACGAAGCCGACGGTCAGCGGGCAGGGCAGCACCCTCTCGGGCGTGGTCGCGGTGCAGCGGATGGGTAAACCGCGGGCCGACGCCTCGGACATCCTGGTGTACGTCGTCGGCTTCGACGAGCCGCCACCGAACACGACGGCGGCTTCGCGACCCAAACTCGGCCAGCGCAACAAGCAGTTCGAGCGGCGCCTGATGGCGATCACGGCGGGCCAGGAGGTCGACTTCCCCAACAGCGACAAGTTCTTTCACAACGTGTTCTCCCTCTCCAAGACCCGCAAGTTCGACCTCGGTCAGTTTGAGAAGGGGCGCAGCAAGATGAAGCGGTTTCCACGCAAGGGCATCGTCGAGGTGTACTGCAACATCCACCCCTCGATGAGCGCGACCATCGTCGTGTTGCCGAACCGAGCCCACGCCATGACCAGCAAGTCCGGCGCGTTCAGCATCGCCGGGGTGCCGCCGGGCACATGGACGGTCTACGCCTACAGCCGGCACGCGGCGCGACCGACGCGGGTGACGAACGTCGTCGTGGCGGCTGGCAAAGGGACCGTGGTGACGGGGTTGCGGCTCAATGAAGACCGCGTCGACCTCACCCACAAAAATAAGTACGGCCAAGCCTACAAGGATCCCAAAGGGCGCTACTGAGCGTGACCTTCCGGTGTAGACTGCGCCCGTGAACTCCATCCGTACCAAGCTGCTGCTCGCCTTCGCTACCGTCGCCATGCTGGCGGTCGGCGGCACCGCGCTCGCCGGCCTGCGCATCTTCGAAGACCGGGCGACGGAGCTCGCCGACGAGACCTTCAACGAGGCGCGCGGTCAGCTCAAGAAGATGCTGCGCTTGCGCTATGAGGTGTTCCGCGCGCTGTCGGACCTGAGCTACGTGCTGCCGGTGATGCGGCAGGTGACGGCGGAGGCGGCCGACGAGAGTGATTTTGGACTAGGGAGCGAAGCTGGCGACGCCGACGACCTGAAGACGCTGCACCAGAACCTCGTCGACGCCGATTGGGGCTGGGCGCAGAAGGCGGATCGCGGCTTTTTTGCGGTCGCGGACTACAAAGGCCGGCTGTTGTACGCGAGCGCCGATAAGGCGGCCTACAACAAGGACACCCGCGCCTTGGCGGCCGTCTCGCGGGCGTTTGAGCCGGGTCACGCTGGCGCGGGTCAACCCAGCGCGGGCCACTACAGCGGCGCCATGGTGGTCGACGCCCGCGACAAGAAGCTGCTCGCCAGCGGCATGGTCACCGACAAGACCCCGGCCGGCATGTACATCATCTTCGCCCGGGCGACGGTGCTGGGCGGCCAACCGCGCGCGATCTTTATCCAGGGCTGGGAGGCGCGGAACCTGTTGTCGGATCTGCGAATCAGCGACAAAGCCGCCCGATTAGCGCTGCTGGCGCCTGACGGCACCCATCATGGCGCGCTACCGCCGGCCTGTTTGAAGGCGGCGTCGACCATGCGGGAGGGCGAACGGGCCGAGCTGAAGATCGAGGGTCACCGCTGGCTGGTGCAGCGCGTCGCGCTCGAGGGGCTCGGCGGGCAACACATCGCCGACTTGGTGCTGGCGTACAACCTCGACGAGCGGCTGGCGACGCTGCTGGAAGGCGCTGGCGTGCTGCGATTTGTGGCGGTGATGATGCTCATCGTCGCGTTGCTGCTGGCCTATCTGCTCGCGTCTCGCATCGCCGAGCCCATCCTGGCGCTCTCCGGCGCAGCGGAGAAGGTCGCCGACGGCGATCTCGACGTGACGGTGGAGGTGCGTGGCACCGATGAGATCGGCCAGCTCGGCCGCACGTTTAACCGCATGATCGTGGGCCTGCGCGAGCGGGATCGCATCAAGCGGACCTTCAAGCGCCACGTCGCGCCGGACGTGGTTGAGTACCTGCTGAGCCATCCCGAGGCGCAGAGTCCGGTCGGTGAGCGACGACGGCTGACGATGCTGTTCTCTGACCTCGCCGGGTTCACCTCCATCAGCGAGGAGCGCGAGCCGGAGGAGGTCGTGACGCTGCTCAACGGCTACCTCAGCAAGGTCTCCGAAGCCCTGGTGCTGCGCGGCGGCACGCTCGACAAGTACATGGGTGACGGCGTCATGGCGTTTTTCGGAGCGCCCGTGCCGCGTGAGGACGACGCGCTGTCGGCCTGCTTGGCCGCGCTGGATCACTTGCGCATCGTCGCCGCGCTCAACGCTGAGCTGGCCGGCACGGGCGCGCCCACGCTGAGCGTGCGCGTCGGGGTGCACCGCGGCGACGTCATCGTCGGCAGCATCGGCGGCGACAACGCCCAGGACTACACCGTGATCGGCGACGCGGTGAACCTCGCGGCGCGCTTGGAGCCCGTGAACAAAGTCTATGGCACCGGGGTGCTCGTCAGCGAAGAGGTCTGGCTGGAGGTCGCCGGTCGGCTCGATGGCAGAGAGATCGACCTGATTCGTGTCAAGGGCAAGCAGCGCGTGGTGCGGGTGTTTGAGGTGCTCGGCGAGGCTGGGTGGCTGGCGGCGCACCCGGCCAAGGCGGCCTGCGTCGCCGCGTACTCCAATGGGTTGGACCACTATCGGGCGCAGCGGTTCAAGGCGGCGAAGGCGGCGTTCGACGCAGCCGTGGCCGCAGACCCGACCGATGGTCCAGGCGCGGCGATGCTGGCCCGCACCGTCGCCGTGCTCGATGAAGTCGCGCGCCCAAACTGGAGCGGCGTGTACAATCTGACGAGTAAGTAAATCATGGCGACGCCCACCCCAGGCGACCGCAGCCCGTCTCACCGCGCACCGGCGCTCGGCGGCGCCGCCGCTCCCTACGACGCCATAGCGAGTCAGGCGCGCACCCTGGCCGAGCTGCTCATCGCGACCCGGCCACTGTGGGACCAACGGCCCTTCCGCGAGCGACCGGCGCCGTGGGAAGCCGACATGCCTGAGGTCGCGGTGTGGCTGCGACAGCTCGACGTGGTGAGCATCGACGCGCTTGAGGGCGATCCCTGCGGTGGCCCGCCGTTACCCATGACTCTGGCAGACCTGCGCGACGCGGCGGCGGCGGCGTCCCATGTGCCGGTCTGGCCGGCGGCTGCGGCGATCACCGGGACGACGAGCGCGCCCATGCGTGGCGTCAAAGGCCGCAAACAGGCCCAGATTGCGGCCTTTCAGCGTGCGGTGGCCGCGCCGCTTGACCGCGCCGCGCCGCGTCGCCTCGTCGATTGGTGCGGCGGCAAGGGCCACCTCACGCGGGCGCTGGCCGCGCGCTGCGGGTGCTCGGTGTGTGTGGTCGACCGCGAGGGTGCGCTCGTCACCGCCGCCGTGGTGTTGGGCGCGGCGGCGGGTGTGTCCGTCACCGGTCACGCCGCCGATGTCACCACCGCCACGCCACCTGTCGCGCTCGACGCGGACGCGGCGTTGGTCGCGCTGCACGCCTGCGGCCAGCTCACCGACGCCGCCGTGCGCGCCGCCATCGACCGCGAGGTGCCGTGGCTGGCGCTGGTGCCTTGCTGCCACCACCGCGTCCCGTCCGGCGGGTGGCGGCCACTCTCAAACGTCGTCCGCCAGACGGGGTTGCAGCTCAACGTCAACGCGCTGCGCCTCTCCATCGCGGACGAAGGGCCAGCCACCCCGCGCGCCCGGGCTCGGCGACGCCAGGAGATGTGTTGGCGCATCGGCGCTGATCTGCTCTTTGCGACCTGCAATGAGGACCCGACGGCGCCGCCCCTCGGCGTGATCCCGCGCGCCACGTACGGCCTCTCCTACGAGGCGTTCTGCACGCTGGCCCTCGCCGGCCGCGGTCTGGTGCCGCCACGCCACTGGCGACCCGACGCCCACCTGCGTGAGGCCACCGATGCGACACGGGTGGTGCGTGCGCTCTCGCTCGTCCGCGGTCTGCTGCGCCGCTCGGTCGAGACGCTCTGTGTGCTGGATCGCGGTCAGGCCTTAGTGGAGGCAGGTTGGCGCGTGAACGTCGGCACGTTCTGCGATCCGGCGATCACCCCGCGAAATCTGCTGCTCATCGCCTCGCGCTGATCGATCGCGCCGCCGCACGACAGCGGGCCAGCGCCGCCCGGTACTACAATACACACCGACGCGAGGTGCCCTCCCCCGCGGCATGTGGTACGGAAGCGCCCGCACTGGAGAGAGAACGTCATGGCCGACGACACCATCAAAATCATCGCGAGCAACCGCCGGGTCAAACACGATTTTGAGCTGTCGGACACCTTTGAGGCCGGCGTGATGCTGGTGGGCAGCGAGGTGAAGGTGCTGCGCGAGGGCAAGTGCACGCTCATCGGGTCGCACGTGCGCGTGATTGGCGACGAGGCTTGGCTGATCGGCATGCAGATCCCAGAATACGCCTACGCGCACCAGTTCAACCACGCCGTCGATCGCAACCGCAAGCTCTTGCTGCACAAGCGCGAAGTCGAGCAGATCGGCAAAGGGCTGCGGGAACGCGGCACGTCATGCGTCGTGGTGCGCCTGTATTTCAAGGGTTCTCGCGTCAAGGCGGAGATCGCGCTCGCCCGCGGTCGCAAGCTGCACGACAAGCGCAACGCCCTGAAGAAGAAGGACGCTGACCGCGAGATGGCGCGGATGAAGCGGTTCAACTAGGCGGCGCAACCGGTAGTCATCGCCCCACCAAAGACGGAGCCAACTATGTCCACTGGCGCGCTGACGGGGCTGAAGATCCTCGACTTCACGACGCTCTACCCCGGCCCCCTCGCCACGATGCTGCTGGCCGACCTGGGCGCCGAAGTGACCCGAATCGACGCGCCGGATCGCCCTGATTTGCTGCGTTTTCTACCACCCCATGGACCGGCCGATGCCCAGGGCGAGCCCGTCGGCGCGGTGTACAGCCTGGTGGGGCGCAACAAACGCTCGATCGTGCTCGACCTCAAGTCGCCAGCCGCCAAGTCGGTGGTGACGCGCCTCGTGCGCAGCCATGACATCGTCATCGAGCAGTTTCGACCGGGGGTGATGGATCGCCTCGGCCTTGGCTACGATGAGCTGCGCGTCGCGCAACCGGGCCTGATCTTCTGCTCGATCAGCGCGTTTGGGCAGACGGGGCCCCTAGCGCAGCGCCCTGGCCACGACATCAACTTCCTCGCGCTGGCGGGGCTGAGTCACCATATCGGTCGCGCGGGCGGCGGACCCGTGCCGCTGGGGACCCTGGTCGGTGATGTCGGTGGCGGCACGTGGGGCGCGGTGAGTGGCGTGCTGGCGGCGGTGATCCATCGCATGAAGACGGGCGAGGGCCAGCGCATCGACATCTCGATGACGGACGGCGCGCTGCTGATGAACGCGATGGCCGCCACTGAGGCGCTCGCCGCGGGCACCGACACCACCGCAGGCGGGCACTGGCTCAACGGCGGCACCGCCTACGACTACTACGAGACCGCAGACGACCGCTGGCTCGCGGTAGGCGCGCTGGAGCAGAAGTTCTACGGCATGCTGTTGACGGCGCTGCAGCTCGAACACCTCGACGATCAGTGGCTAGCGCAGGGCGAAGACGCGGTCGACCAGAAGCGCGCGATCGCGGCGGCCATCGGCGCGCAACCCTTGGCGCACTGGCGCGACGTCTTCGCGGCCCTGCCCTGCTGCGTGGAGGCGGTGCTGACGCCGACGGAGGCCGTGAGGAGCGACCTGTTCGCCGAACGCGCCATGGTCGTGCCGGTGCCCGTCAAGCGCCGGGATCGGACGTCGGGCGGCCCGTCGCCGAGCGCTGTGACGGACGCCACCACGCTGCAGGTGGGCAACCCGATCAAGCTGTCTGCGTGTCCGCCCCGCTACGATCACGTCGGCCCGCTCCCCGGCGCCGATACGCGCGCGGTGCTGGCGGAGGCAGGGCTCTCGGAGGCTGAGATCACGGCCTTGATCGAAGCTGGCGTCGCGGGGCAATCCTAGACACCGCGCGCGCCAGCGTCGTCAGGGTCCGGTAGACGCTTTGACCGGCTGCGGCGTGACTTTGCGACCCGGCAGCGTCTCGAGCGGCACGCCGCGCAGCGGGAAATCAGCTGGCGCGTCGGGCTGCGGGGTGAGCCGTGGATCCCACACCCGCGAAAACGCCACGTAGTGCTGACTGCGCCGCACCAGCTGCTTGCGCAGCCCACGGACGATCCGCAGCGGCAGGTCTTCGCTAATCCAGCGCACCAGCCAGCGCGGCAGGTTTCCGGCCGGATCGGTGTCGATCTGATAGACGACGTGGGTGCGATTGGGTCCGAGCCAGCGCAGGCGCGTGTACCCCAGCGTCCGCGGCACACGCACCACGCCCGGCTGCACCGGCATGCGCTTGTCGACCGCCGACTTGAACGTGATCCACAGCTCGTGATGCGGCTTCCAGCGCCGCTCCACGACGACGTCGATGAGCCCGTCGCGGTCGGAGGTCGGCCAGGGAAAACCAAAGCGCAGATAGGCCCGCGCGTGGAGCGGGTCAGGCCGGGACAGCAGTTTTGACGTCTCCAGGCGGTAGACCCACTCCTTGTGCCGCGGCACGTCGTCCACGATCGCGAGCAGGAGGTACAGGTTCGTGGCGAGCACGCCGACGCCCCGCAAGATTGGCAAATCAGAGCCCGGGCGATCTTTCGCCGTGACCGTCACACCTTCCTTGGCGTAGAGCTTGCGCCAACCCGTGGCGGAGGCCGTCGAGGTCCAGAGCAGCGCGACGAGGCACGGCCACATCAGCCAGCTGTGTCGTCTTGCGCGGCGCAGCACCGGACCGACTACTTCTCACCCGCGATGGCGGCGCCGCCCGGGTAGCCGTAGCTCACGTAGTTGTCCCAGCCGTACACGATGAGGGCGACGGGTTGGCTCGATTTCAGGCGATGGGCACCCTGCGCGATCGGCAGTCGGGCGACCTGCCACAGGTTATTGGCGAAGCCCTTGAACGCTGACGCGGCCAGCGGCGCGCCGTCTAGCGTGACCGTTGTGTTCGGCTGCTTCACGACGTTGATGTAGTTCTGCGAGTACTTGTTGGGCACCAGGAACACGTAGTCGTCGAGGTACTGCTGCACGTTGGTCGTGATGATGAAGGCCGGATCGCCGATCTTGGCGTCCGTCGGCTCCGGGATGTTCGGGCAATCCGCGTGTTTTTTGCACGCGAGCTTCGCCTTGAAGTTCTTGTCCATGTTGGTGCAGACCTTCTGAAAGCCATACGTGGTGTTGCACACATCGTTGTTCGGGTTCGGCGCGTGCGACGAGGCGAGGAAGTGGCCCACCTCGACCGGCTGGTTGGCGATCAACATGAAGTCCTGGTCCGACTCGAACTCGAACCACTGCCCCTGATTCAGCGTCGGGATCGGCACCTGCGGCGGGACGGTCTGCAGAACGGTGCCGTTGCTCCCCGCCACGATGCGCCACGAGTCCTTCTCTTTGCCGCGCGGGTGGGATTTCGTGGCCAGGAACTGCTTGCCCCACGACGAGGTCGGAAAGAGCTGCTCCTCCAGGTGATCCGCGCAGCAGGTGATCGGGCAGTCGTCGTTGGAGGTGCAGGTCCAACCCTGATACTGACAGGTGCCGGTTGGCGCGCCGGGGCCCTTCACGCACTTGTTGGTGTTCGGGGAGTTGCTCGCCTCCGAGCCGCCAAAGACGGCGATCGGCTGGTCGGCCTTGATGTACGAGCCCGTCAGGTCGGCGCCGTTTTCGTCGGTCTCGATGTTGAGCACCTCGCCCTTCTTCAGCTTGAACTTCTTGATCCCCGTCCACGGACCCGCCGGGATGCTCTGCCCGCCGCCGACACCGGCCAGGGTCTTCGCCGTCACCAGCACATCCACGATCGTGTCGGCCTGGACGGCGACCACCGTCAGGTAGCCGCGCAGGTCGCCATGGGTCTGCTGGCGCGTCATGAGCCAGTACTCTTTGCCCACCACGTTCGACGGCAGCAGGAGTGACGCGTCGTTCGAGAACACGCCGACGTTGGAGAGCGGGTTGAACTGATAGGCCACGATCGGCTGCGACGACTGAATGCGATACGCCTTGCAGTTGATGTTGGTGCCGTCCTGGTTCGCGGGCTTCATCTTCCAGATCGGGTCCGGCAGATTGATGATCTTGAGGCCGTTGGGCAGCACCTTGTACTTCGCCTTTTTGCCCGTGCAGCCCTCGGTCACCGTCACGACGGCCTCGGACGCCTTGGTGTTCGAGACGATGACGGAGAACTGTGAGTTCTGCGCGTCGTAGACCTTGCCACCAGCGCCAGGCACCAGCGCGTTGTCGAGATCGACGGCGTAATAGTCGCAGCCGACATTGGTGTTGCTCTTCAGATCGCCGGCGCACGGGTTCACGCACAGACCGGCGAGGCAGACCAAGCCCTTCGAGTCGCAGTCGTTGTCGGACTGATAGCCCGATCCATCGATTTTGCAGGCCACGGCCTTGTTGCCAAAACAGGTCTTCTGGCCGGGCGTGCAGACCAGGCACTTGCCGGCCACACACGTCTCGCCGGTCTTGCAGATCTCAACGATGTCGGCGTCCGTGCCGGTCGCGTTGCATTTGAGCAGGACCGTGCTCTCGGGCACGCCGGCATCAGGGGCCTTGCAGTAGCTCTTCTGCGGCTCACAGAACCGGCACTTGGCTTGGTTACAGACGGGCGCGGAGTCGGGGCACAGGTTGAGCTCAAAGCCCTTGCCGTCGGCCTTGCAGACCTCAAGCGTGGTGCCGTTGGTGCAGACCGCGGAGCCGGGGACGCAGCTGACATCGACGCACTTGTTGTCTTTGCAGTTGTTGGTCGAGTCTTTGCAGTGAAAGTCCAACAGGCACTCGACGCACACCTGCGCAGAGAGCTCGCAGTACGGCAGATCGGGGTGATCCTTCTTGCACGCGCTGGCCTTCGCGCAGACGGGGCCCGCTGGCACACCGGTGTCGGCGGGGGGCCCACCAGCGTCGGAGCCTGGGTTCGTGGCGTCGGCACCAGTCGCGGCGGAGTCTGAGCCCGCCACCGCGCCATCTGTCGTGCCCGCTGGGGTGGTGTCGGTCACCGCGCCGGCGCCGGTGTCGACGACGCCGCCCAAACCGGTGTCCTCAAACTGAAAGGGATCGGCCGTCTCGGTTGTCTGGCCGCAGCCGACGCTGAGGACCATGGCGCACATCAGCGCGGCGCCGGTCGATGTGGCGAATGACAGGCGCGCGCTGTGGGTGCGTGGCGCGCTGGTGAAGTGCGATCGAGCCGGGTGCGATCGATAGCGGCGAAGGCCTGACATCACGGGGATCTCCTAACAAGGGCCCTTAGGTGCTCGACGGACACGGGCTCGTCGACTGGGCGAAGGGGGGACACGGTAGGACGCCGCGCGAGCAGAGGGTAGCGACTGCGGCGTCAATGCTCAAAGAGATTTGCTCGCGACCGCTAGAAGCCGAGGACAGCCGGCCTCGAGGAGCGCGGCGGAGGCGGCGCTACCGGTCAACAATCCGCCCTCCTGCCGGCGATGCGCCGCCCGCAGCGGCCGGAAATCCGCGCCTGCCAGCCCC
>ERZ889078.1944-NODE-1944-length-15478-cov-11.135706_pt1 | contig 15478 bp, 11 predicted proteins | sample MGYA00521266_ERZ889078 | MGnify/ENA primary metagenome ERZ889078 (study PRJEB32303, sample SAMEA104408618) | aquatic metagenome | biome: Brackish water; feature: Pelagic; material: water | place: Baltic Sea | collected 2014-06-16T06:34:00 | depth 76,534 m ...
ATGGCCGTAATGAGCTCGGGGGATCGAATCCCGTCTCGGAATTGCTGATTCTCGGGTTCTAGGATACTCTGTTCCGGATTTCCGCCCCTCGATTCCAAGGAGACCTTCATGCCTCGCATCGCCCTCGTCTGTCTTCTCTTCGCTCTGTTCGTCCACCCCGCGGTGGCTTGCCCCGACCGCTGCACCCACGGCCTGCTCGACCATCACGCCGCCGACGCCCACGGCGACGCCGTGACCGAGTCCACCGACACCGAGAAGGACGACGATTGGGACGTGAACGTCCCCCAGGGTCCCTTCAAGGACCTCGCGTACACGACCAGCGAAGGGACTTGGATGAGTGTGGACGTTTCCCCCGACGGCGCAACCCTCGTCTTCGACCACCTCGGCGACCTGTGGACCATGCCCATCGCGGGCGGCGCGCCCACCCGCCTGACCAAGGGCATGGCCTGGGACTACCAGCCCCGCTGGTCTCCCGACGGCGCGGAGATCATGTTCTCGAGCGACCGCAGCGGCGGCCTGAACCTCTGGGTCATGAACGCCGACGGTTCCGACCCGAAGGCCCTGACCGACGCCGGCGAAAAGGACACCAACAGCGGCGCCTGGTCCCAGGACGGCGAGTGGATTGCTGCGAAGCGCCGCCTGACCGACACCAGCTCCATCGGCACCACCGAACTCTGGATGTACCACCGCAGCGGCGGCGAAGGCGTTCAGGTGTCCAAGAAGGCCGACCTGCCCGAGGTCAGCTCACCGGTCTTCCATCCCGACGGCCGCTTCCTCTACTTCAGCAGCCGGCCAACGCGCTTTGGCTACGACCGCAACCCGCACCAAGGGCTCTACCAGATCCGTCGCTTCGACCGTCTGGCCGGTGTGACCAGTCTGGTGACCGATCGCTGGGGTGGGGCGGGTCGTCCGGCGTTGAGTCCCGACGGCAAGACCCTGTCGTTCGTCAGCCGCGACGGCCTGGAAACAGTGCTGGTGCTCCACGACCTGGAGTCCGGCGCCGAACACGTGCTCTACCGCGGCCTCGACCATGATCTGCAGGAATCCTTCGCCTGGGCCGGCGTGTATCCCGGCATGGACTGGACGCCTGACGGTCGCGGCATCGTGCTGTGGGCCAAGGGTGGACTGTGGCGAGTGGATGTCGCGACCGGCGACGCCGCAGCGATTCCGTTCTCCCTCGACGTCGAACTCCAGGCCCAGGACGCCCTGCGCTTCGAGCCGAACGTCGCCAGCGACACCTTCACCGCGAAGATCCTGCGCTGGACCCACGCTTCGCCTGACGACGGCCGCATCGTGTTCTCGGCCCTCGGCCGCCTCTATACAGCCGACGCCGACGGCGAGAACCCCCGCGTGCTGTTGAACAAGGATGACGACACGACCTTCGAATACGCCCCCCGCTTCAACCATGACGGCAAGAAGCTCGCTTACGTTACCTGGAACGACGTGGCCAAGGGCCAGGTCTGGACCGCCGGCGCCAACGGCAAATCCCCCAAGCAGCTCACGCGCATCGCCGGCCAGTGGACCAACCCGGGCTGGAGCGTTGACGGCTCCGAACTCCTCGCCCTGAAGGGCAGCGGCGGCACCTTGCGTGGGCAAACACTCGGCGGCGAGCTCTACCATGAGATCTGGCTCTTCGAAGTGAAGTCGGGTAAGGCGAGCTATGTGACCACCGTCGCCAGCCGCGGCTCATCGTCTCGCATGCCCGCACCGGTCTTCGGCCCGAGCGGCCAGCGAATCTGGTTCATGCGCGACGGCAAAGACAACCAGACCGAGCTCGTCAGCGTGCAGCGCGACGGCACCGACGAACGGATCCACGTGCGCTCGAAGTACGGCGAAGAATACACCGTCTCACCCGACATGAAATGGGTCGCCTACAAGCGGCTGCACGAGGCGTACCTGGCCCCGTTGACCACGCCCGGCCTCGGCGTGCTCGACCTGAGCGACAGCGACGGCTCGGTGAAGGTCTTCAAGTTGACCGACGAGCTCGTCGACTGGCTGAACTGGGAAGACGCCGAGACGATCACCTGGTCGTCGGCGAACGAGTTGTACCGCCAGACCCTGGCCAAAGCGACGGCGGAACCGGCGGAGAAGGATGACGAAGAAGAAGGTGACGCCGACGCCGTCGAAGGGGCCGAGGAGGCCGTGGTTGTCCCCGACCCGAACGCTCCCGCAGCCATCACCATCACCCTCGAGGTCGATCGCGCCCGCCCCGCCGGCGTACTCGTGATCGACGACGCCCGGTTGATCACCATGAACGGCGACGAAGTCGTCGAGCACGGCCGCCTGGTCATCGAGGGCAACCGCATCATCGCGGTCGGCGCCCGGGACGACGTGGCGATCCCCGCCGGCGCCGAAGTCCTCGACGCCGCCGGCCTGACGGCCATTCCAGGCCTCGTCGACGCCCACGCCCACATGGGCTACAATTCCATGGACATCCTTCCGCAGCGCGACTGGCAGTACTACGCCAACCTCGCCTACGGTGTGACCGCGACCATGGATCCTTCGGCCAGCACCCATCTGGTGTTCGCCCAGTCGGAGATGGTCGAGGCCGGACTCATGAAGGGTCCGCGCGTGTACTCCACGGGCTTCATCCTCTACGGCGCCGACATCGCCGGCCGCGCGCCCACGAAGACCTACGACGACGCCCTGCGCCACGTGCGCCGCATGAAGAAGCAGGGCGCGTTCGCCATCAAGAGCTACATGCAGCCCAAGCGCATCCAGCGTCAGTGGTACGTGAAGGCCTGCCGCGAGCTCGAGATGCTCGACTTCCCCGAGGGCGGCGGCAACTTCGAGAACAACATGGGCATGATCCTCGACGGCCACACCGGCATCGAGCACACCACCCCGGTCGCCCCGCTCTACGACGACATCCAGCAGATGTGGAGCCGCACCAAGGTCGGCTATACGCCCACCTTCCTGGTGGCCTACGGCGGCCTGAGCGGCGAGAACTGGTTCTACCAGCACGAACCTCCCATCTGGAACGACCCCAAGCTGACGCGCTTCACGCCGAAGGCCGTGGTCGAGTCGCGCTCACGGCGGCTGCCCGTGCACGCCTACGACGGCGACTGGCACCACATGACCGTGGCCAAGAGCGCCACCGAGATGCTGCGCAAGGGCGTCATGGTGAACCTCGGCGCCCACGGCCAGCGTCAGGGCCTGGGCTGCCACTGGGACCTGTGGGCCCTGGCCCAGGGCGGCGCCACCAACCACGAGGTGCTGCGCATGGGGACGATCAACCCCGCCACGTACATCGGGCTGGGCAATCAGCTCGGTTCGTTGGAGGCCGGCAAGCTGGCCGACGTGGTGCTGCTGGGCGCCAACCCGCTGGACGACATCCGCAACACGAACACCGTCACGTACACGGTGAAGAACGGTGAGGTGTATGAGGCGGAAACGATGAACCAGACATGGCCGACCGAAGTGGAGCGGTTGCCGTTCGTGTGGGAGTAAATTGTCGTTTCCAGTTATGAAGCAGGGTGACGGTCTCGACCGTCACCCTGCTTCCTTTCCCTGGGCGAGTTCAGCTATCGAAACAGGAGCTTGAGATCCCCGAAGCTCAAGGTGTCGTTGGTGACGGGTTGCGGATGGAGGTGAACGAGATGCGCCTCGCCATCGGCATAGACGACGGCGCCGTAGTCGGGATGGGGCAGGACTTCCACTTCAATTCGAGCCCAATTCGGGTACACATCATTGATCAACGCCAATCGGCCGACGATCAGAGGCGTATCCAGGAACCCGAACATCGGATTGGTGAATCCGGCCTCGACGCCTCCGGACCACGCGTCGCCGATCTGAAGACCCACGGGATACTCCATGTTGAGAAGAGTCGTGTCGTTCCTATAGTCGACGAGGCCGAAGGCAGCTCCCGTGACAATATCTTCGACAAAAACGACGACATAGCCCTCGTAAACCAAGGGTGCTTCGTCGTACACCCAGTTCGGATCCGGCTCGAAACCGTTCTGATCCCAATACACGCCGATGGAACCGGTGGGTTGGGTGAGGGCGGGTGTGTTCAGCAGAACCAGGGCAGCCAGGATGATCGATAAGTGCCAGCGCATGGATAGACTCCCGAGTAATGATGATTCCGATTCATACTAAGCCTCGATATTGTTTCCATGGTACCAGATGGCAGTATTCTGGTCAAACAGCGCTGCGTGATGGAACGGTGTTGTTGTTCGTCACCTCGGTGATCGTCGGCAACTTCCAGTCACCGGTAAACGTACCGTCGACTCAATCCCCGAACTACCCACAGGAACGAGTCCCATGATCAACCATCTGCTCCGAGGCCTGCTGCTGTTCGCTCTGCTTGCGAGCTCGATCCCCGTCGCCGCCGAACGTGTCGACAACCCCGCCGAACCGCGTGACGGCCGCGTCGGCCTGATCCAGGAGTTTCCGGGCGCCGTATCGTTCGTCGATGCGAAGGGCGATCCGGCAGGCCGCATCACCGTGGGGGGAGCGGCGGGCGGCATCAGCAGCCTGACGGGTTGTCTGGCCGCCGGAGAGGTACTGCTGACTTCGGGGACCCACTTCGCCGACGGCCCTACGCCGAACATCCAGCTCCGTGTGAACTACCTCGAACGGATCGATGCCGACGGCGTATTCGCGCGCCAGGTGGCCTTCGCTGCGCCCCACGACGGACAAGCCGTGGGGGTGTTCCTCTCTGGTCCGGATCACGTGATCGTGGTGAAGGGGTATTTCGAATCATTGGCGGCACAGTTCGGCACCGGCGCCACGTTCAGCGGCGACGACGAGGAACCGGAGACGCCCGAAGTGATCTATTACGAGATCGAGAGGTAGGGAATGGAGGCGAACCTGGCGGCCTCATGCCGCCGGTCCGCCTCCGCACTTGAATCATCGGATCAAGATGCAGCGTCCGACCGCAGACGACTGTCCGGCAATCAAACGGTATAGATATGTTCCCGAGGCGAGGCTGTCGGCGCTCCAGGTTATGGAGTGGTCGCCGGCCTCGTACATCGTTTCCGCCGAATGGGCGACCAACCGCCCCCGGGCATCATAGATTTCCGCCCGCACAGCCGTGTCCACGTCGACCCTGAAGCCTATCACGGTGGTCGGGTTGAACGGGTTGGGGTGATTCCCTTGGATCGTGATGACGGGATCGGCCGGCCGGCCGACCGCGGTTCCCAGGGGATCGGCGATGGTGATCGTTCTCGAAGGTCCTTCGGTACTCGTGCATTGCCAGACACCGGTGTGAGCCGATGCTGCAGGAGCAAGGTCGACATTCGGGAATGTGGCGCCAGGCCAGGGCGACCCATCGAGCGTCCATTGATGACCAACCCCGCCGAGCTGCGACTCGAGGCGGAGCGTCGCGCCGATCGGGTGCGTGTCGCTGGCTCCTACGGATTGGTTTCCGCTGCCGACGAGGTGGGTTTCCAGGTTGGTCCATGTCCCGGAGTTGTTCACATTGCCGCTGATCTGCAGGAACAGAGGCCAGTCGCCGTTTTGGATCAGGCCCTCGTTGATCACGTGCTCGAAGGTCGCCGTCGCGGTGCCGAAGTGGGTTTGAATGGTGTCGGTCACCGTCGTCGTCCCAGTGAAACCGACGCCGGAGTAGAGCCGCGTGAAGCCCGACAGCAGGGCGTTGTCGATCGAGAGGTTGGACAACCAGGCATCGGCACTCGAAACGATCGGCCGGCCGCCGGCCGAGACGCTGCCGTTGCTCAGATAACCCCCGGCCAGGTACAGCCCGCCGCCGGCGTTCAAGACGATGGTCGATCCCATCAGGTCCCACATGGTGCTCACAGTCAGAATCGAGTCGACGATCAAATCGCCGCCGCCGCTCGACCTTGTGTCGACGGGAGTGAAGACCGCACCGCCGAGCATGGTGAAGAGCTGGTCTCCGGTGCCGCTGAAGTCGATGGACTGAGTTGAAACACGACCTTCGACGAGCAGGTCGCCATGCAGGGAGACATCCAACGGCCAGCCGCCGGAGACGCTCGACATGTTGCCGCGGATCACGGCGGCGCCGAACACGCTCAGGGACCGGTAGCCGTAGGCCGTGGTGAGCGAGCCCCCCGTCTCCACGGTCAGGTCATGACATTCCTCCAAGCCCTCGATGATCACGCCGTGCAGAACGACCACATCGGTGTCGAAGTAGGGGAAGGTGTTGATCAGGCCCCACGTGGCAGGGTCGTGCCAGTATCCGTTCTGGACCGAAGTCATGGTCAAGGCGTTCGCCGAAACGGAAGTCAGAATATAAAGAGCGACGAAGATGATAACGTTACGCATGCATTCCCTCCGATGCGGAATATGCCTGCCGAGGTAGGGCATCTCATCGGCGAGGCCTGGGACAAGGGTCTATAAAGAGAATATTCTAGCATAGGGATAATACGATTTCATTAACGTCGTGCCACGCTGGGAAGTGTCGGAGCCCCGACTCTCATCGAGGAGATGGTGAATCGAGGAACCGCCGGACGATGATCAGGAGTTCATCGGGTTTCTCGACCGTTACCCTGTGACCTGCTCCCTGGATTTCCTTGAGCTCCACGGATCCGAATAAGGCCAGATGATGGTCCTCCTGGAATTTCGCCCCCAGAGCGCTGCAGTCCGTCCCCACCAACAGCACCGGCGTTCGACACTCGGCGAGTCCTGCCGCAAAATCGTAGTCGAACCGTCCGTCCTGATCGGTCAGGAGCCGCGGCCGCCACACTTCGACCTGGGCACCCGGTCGCCACACGGGCCAGGGGGTCGGGTGGTCAGGGTCGCAGTGATAGCGGAGCAGACGTCCGTTGGCGAGAAGTTGGAGGGCCTTGTAGTCCATCGTGGCGTGGCTTGAGGCCGTGATCGTCTCGCTCGACCAGAGCAGTTCGTTCAACCCGGTGTCCAGCAGGTCGAGGTGGAACATTTCGTCCATGGTCGCGGCCATGATCGAGCCGTTGAGGCCGGCGGGTTCGATCAGCACGGCGCGTTCGACGTCGTCCGGCCGTTGGGACAGGTAGCAGGAGGCGAACATGGCGCCGAAGGAATGGCCGATCAGCGTGACGGGTGCATCGGGTGAAACGAGTGCTTTGACTGCTGTGATCTCCTCGACGATCGACGCCAGTGTGAATTCCTCGGCCGTGATCCGTTCGGAAAGGCCGTTGCCGCGCTGGTCCCAGAACACCACGCGCCGCGTGTCGGCGAGGGCGCGGAACGCCAGCATCGAACGCGAGTCCGAGAGCGAACCGTGCAGGATCAGAACGACTGGAGCAGCGGCCGGGCCCTCGGCGAAATAATGGACGGCGCGGGTGCGACCGGCGACCTCGATGGTGACCGAGGGCAGGGCCGGATCCTCGTCGACCGTAGGTGGAACGAGGTCCTCGGTGACGATGGGGTCGATGCCCAACAGTGCGGCACAGGAACAGAGGTGCATCAAGAGCAGAAGTGCCATCAGGGGCCATGCATTCCGCAGCATCATCACTGCACCTTCCTTTCCCAGCCGGCGACGAAGTGGAATGGGAGCTGGCCGAGCATGGGGCCGGCCTCGAGACCGGATTCGGCACTGTGTTCGACCCCCCCGAAGCCGAGCGAAAAGGCATCGCGGTCCGATTCGAGGGCGGCGGCCAATCCGAAGCCGATCCGCTGACTCGTATTGCGGCACCACTTGCCTCGTGGGCCGGGAACGGCGCCGATAGGCCGCTCGTCGAACGTAGCCCGCACCAGATCGGAATGGGCGATGTTGGTCATGTCGGCCACCCTCATCGAGAGGTCGAAGACCGCGGCTCCGTCCGAGCCGTAGGCGCCGGTTCTCAGCATGGTCGTCGAGCCGATGGTGAAGGTCCGCCCCGCAGCAGAGGTACTGCGGATCAGCGTCGTGTGGCTGACCCAAGCCACGGCCCAGTCGCCGTCGATGGTGAACCGTGTCGTGGAGCCGATGCTGAATTTCCAGTCGCTCAGTCGGCCGAGAAAGGCGATCGGAATGTCGAGGGCTGCGTCGAAGCTGCCGTCGTGCTGGAAGAAGACATTCTCCTTGCTCATGGTGTAGGCAACTCCGACGGTCCAGGTGGAGTCCCAGCCGAAACGCAGCGCCAGGCTGTGTTCCGGCACTTCGCGACCGGACAGGGGCGGCAGTTGGGCCCAGGCAGTCGGAATGGATGCGGCGAGCGCCGCCAGGATCGCCAAGACGGAGAACACTCTGCGAAGACTTCTCATATCGAATCCTCTTGGTTCACGATCAGGGAAAGATGCGGTCTTTATAACGTCGGCTCAGGCGCAGAACGGTGCCGTCGCGCAGGATAACCTCGTAGTCACCACCGAGATCGGCCTGCAGCACCTTCACGTGATCCAGGTTGACGATGGTCGAGCGGTGGATCCTGGTGAACCGGTCGGCGTCGAGGCGGCGTTCCATGTCGGCCAGGGTGGCGCGCACCAGATGGCGGACTCCCTCCGCATGGACCTCCACGTAGTTGCCGGCCGCAGTCAAGTGGGTGACCTTGGCGATCGACACCAGCTCAAGGCGGTCGCGGTCGCCGACGACGATGCGGCGCAGGCGGTCGCCGCCGAAGCGCTCGCCGGCTTGTAGTCGGGAGAGTGCTGTACGATCGGTTGTCTCGTCGGACCCGAGGCGTTCCAGGGCGCGGGTGAACGCCTTGTCGAAGCGTTCGTCGCTGTACGGCTTGAGCAGGTAGTCGAGGGCTTCCACGTCGAAGGCCGCGATGGCATGGTCGTCGAAGGCGGTCACGAACACCACCTTGGGCATGGCCTCGACACCCACCGCCTCGATCACCTCGAAGCCGTTGAGGCCCGGCATCTGGATGTCGAGGAACACCAGGTCCGGCGGATCGCGACGGATGGTTTCGACAGCCGCCAGACCGTCGTGGGCCTCTTCGATCGATCCCACTTCGGGTCGGTTCTTGAGATGGCGTCGGATCTTGAGGCGGGCGGGACGCTCGTCGTCGACGATCAGAACGCGGACCGGCTTCATGACGACTCCCTTCGGTGCCATGGCACTTCGACGGTCACAAGACAACCGCCTCCCTCTGCTTGATCCACCCTCAGGGTGTGATCGGTGCCGTAAAGTTGGCTCAATCGGGCTTCGGTGTTCGTCAGACCGATGCCGCCGCCCTCGTGTGCGGAGGGGGCGTCGGGCCCGTTGCCGTTGTCGCGCACGGTGATGTGAAGACGCTCGCCCCGGCAGCCGGCGGCGATGCGGATGCACCCCGGTCCACCATCGTCGGTGGCGTGGGTTACGGCATTCTCCACCAGTGGCTGCAGCAGCATATGGGGCACAGTCACGAGTTCCGCCCCCGGCTCGATTTCGATGATCACAGTGAGCCTGTCATGAAAGCGCGCCTGCATGATGTCCAGATAGGCGTCGATGAACTCCAGCTCCTTGCCCAGGGTCACCTCCTGGGCGTCGGCGTGCCGCAGGGTGAGGCGGAGGAAGTCGGCCAGGCGGGCGAGCATGCGGTCGGCGCCGGCCGGGTCTTCGTGCACCAGGCTGGAGATCATGTTCATCGTGTTGAACAGGAAGTGCGGATTGAGCTGCATCTTGAGCGCCGTGAGGCGGGCTTCGTTCAGCTTGCTCTCGAGCTGGGCGGCCCGCAGCTGCTGCTCCCTGGTCTGGCGTATGTAGGAGATCAGCGCCAGCACGCAGTAGATCACGGCGTAGAGCAGGATCTGCTTCTGGTACTCCATGAGGAAGCGGTAGCCCATGGCCCCGTAGTCGTACCGCGGCCAGCCGAGAATCTCGTAGATCAACGTCCGGGAACCCCACATCAGCAGCGTGGCGGAGGCACCGAAGACCATGCTGCCGAAGAGGTGGAGTGGCAGGCGCCGCCACCAATCGTCGCGACCGATGGGGAAGCGGATCATGAAGCTCAGCACGAAGGGAAAGAGCACGAAGGCGCAAAGCGAACCGCTCAGCTCCATGATGTACGGATAGGATGAGGGAAACTCCGATCGTTCGGCCAGCCCGCTCGTCATCACGATATTGGCGTTGATCAGCCCCACGAACACGGCGCCGCCGGCGATGGACAGCCAGGTGCGCAGGCTGCGGGGGGTTTCGAGATTCCGGATCATGCTGTTCCCTCCCTTCGGGCGGCCGGTGGCGCCTCTCGCTCGCCGACCGCCCCGAGTCTCCCGCGCCGTCGCGGGTCGCGTCCAGTCCAATGTCGTCAGGCCGCCGTCTGGGGAACCGCCGCGCGACGCTTTGCCGCAAGCCGAGGCCTCGGTTTCATGCCGAACACGAAGCGCAGCGGGCCGAAGGGACGGATCACAAAGTGGTACAGCCCCATCGACAGGACGAACGACCCCGTCAGGACCACCAGGTAGGAGGGGACCACCGACACCAGTCCCGAACGGGACACGTAATAGGCCACGGTGATGATCGCCGTCTGGTGGAGGATGTAGAACGGGTAGGTCGCCTCGTTGGCGTACCGCAGGAACGCGTTGTCCCGCGTGAGCAGGGTGCGGGCGTAGCCCATCATGGTCAGGATCCAGTACCAGGCCATGGTCGCGGCCGTGAACATGTAGAAGTAGACGTAGGCGCTCGATGCGCTGTCCGGATAGTGGGCGCGCACCGTGAAGAAGGCGACGATCATGACCAGTGCGATCACCGCGTTGCCGCGCCGACGTTCAAGGATCTCCTCCCACAGGCGCCGCTCTTGGCAGCAGACGAAGCCGAAGAGGAAGAAGCCCAGGTAGTAGGTGAACGAGGCCCAGTCGTCGACCAGGCTGTTGGTCGTTTCCGGGAAATAGGGCCGCAGGATCAGCTGCGAGACGAACAAGGGGATCAGGAAGAGGCCGAACCCGCCTGGCCGCGACACGAGGCGCACCAGCCCGTCGCGGAACCGCGCCGAGCGGTCGCTGCGCAGGTAGAGCATCAGGGGCAGACCCACCGCGGAGTAGAGCATCAGGTAGAGGATGAACCACAGGTGGTGCCAGCTGAAGCTGCCCTCGGGATAGGGCACGAAGTTGAAGACCGTGCGCCAGAACTCCCAGTAGGACCCGTACTCCGTGATGTGCTCGAAGTAGATCTGTGGCGGCACGATCACCAGCATGCCGAAAAGCAGGGGAGTCATCAGGCGCTTCCAGCGCTCCTTCAGGTAGACGCCCGGAGAGCGGAATCCCAGGGCGAAGCAGGTGCCGGCACCGGAGATGACCAGCAGCAGCGGCATGCGCCAGTAGTGCAGCCAGGCCATGGGGTAGACGAGGGTCGTGGAGATCATCGGATTCTTGATGTGCCACTCCCAGGGCACGTAGAACATGCCGGTGTGGAAGAGCTGCAGCAGCAGGATGGCGATCACCCTGAGCCAGTCGAGATCGTGGTATCTGGTGCGTTGCATGATCAACCTCCGTTCGGGGTGTGACGTACGGATAATCTACGCGGTGCTCCCGGCTCAGTTGGGTGAGATGGGACGAGCGGCCGTGCCGGTGGGACGAGCGGTGAGGGATGATGACCAGCGAGGGGGCGTCTCGACTCCTGCCCCTCGACAGACAGCCCCCAACGTGACATCTTGATGCCCAGTCCGGACGCCCGATCCACCTCGTCGACAGAGGTCACTCTTGAGCGCCTTCCTCCGCAGTCTCGTGTTCCGCGTCGGCCTCGTGTTCATCACGTTCGCCCTGATCCCGATGCTGCTGGTGGGCCTCTTTCTGCCCAACCTGAAGCGCAATGATTTCCTCGCCCTCTGGTCCGGTTTCGTGGTGAACTGGCTGAAGTGGACCTGCAGCGTCGACTACATGGTCGAAGGCATCGAAAACATCACCGCCAGCAACGCCATCATCCTCAGCAAGCACCAGTCGTCCTGGGAGACCTTCGGCCTGCAGGCCATCTTCCCGGCCCAGACCTGGGTCCTCAAACGCGAGCTCCTCAAGATCCCCATCTTCGGCTGGGCCCTGAGGGCCGCCGGCGCCATCGCCATCGACCGCGACGCCGGCAAGGCGGCGCTGATGCAGGTCATCTCCGAAGGCAAGGACAGGCTCGAGAAGGGGTACTGGGTCGTGGTGTTTCCCGAGGGAACGCGCACGGCGCCGGGCTCCCGCGGCAAATACAACGCAGGCGGGGCCATGCTCGCCTCACGCAGCGGCTACCCCGTGGTGCCGGTGGCTCACAACGCAGGGAGTTTCTGGGGGCGGGGGTTTACGATCCGGCCCGGGATGATCCGTGTGATGATCGGCAAGCCCATCCTCACCGCAGATCGCAAGGCCGGCGAGATCAACGCAGAAGCCGAGGCGTGGATCGAGGGGCGGATGGAAGAGATGATCAGCTGAGTCCGTCGATTGTCACAGCCGAAGGAATGACGGCAGCGAGGAAGAGAGCGAAGGCCATCTGCAGTCCTTTGCTAGTCGACCGGCAACCCGAAGTGATCCCGCAGCACCCAGTGGATCGCCGCCGCGATCTGGTCGTGCTCCATCATGTGAGGATCGAATCCCCAGATCACGTCGGCCAGTCCGCCGGGCTTTTCGGCGGAAGTCTTGTAGGTCAACACGCCCACAGGAACACCGTCGACCCGTGTGCGGCCGGTGTTGGGGTCGAGTCCCCAGGAGCCGCAATAGGTCTGGTGGCCGAGTGGCAGACCGCCGGGAAATTCGGTGTCGCCGGCGGCGATGTAGTGGTCGAGGATCCAGTCGTATCGGGCGTAGGCGTGCAGCATGGGGACGATGACCGGCGAACCGTCAGGAAGAACCTGGTCCATCCAGAAGGTTTGGCGGTTGGTCACGTTGGTGTCGTAGAACTCGTCCTGTTGACCGAAGTCGTAATTCAGGCCCACGATGAAGTCATCGTTGGGAGTGATGGCGCTCCAGACGAAGATCGTGTCGGGGAAGGCTCCGGCTACGCCGAAGGCCGCATCGAAGTCGGGGTCGAGGACCACGGCTTTGGTGCCGGCACAACGGCGCGTGTTCTGGAATCCTCCGTAGCCGCACACGTTGTCGGCGATGTAGACCTTGGGCGGGACCATCAGGCTGACCACCGAAAGTCCGAGGGAGCGATAGCCGAACTCATCGAGCCCGTTGATGCGGGCGACATCTCCTATGAAGCGCGTGCCGAAGCTCATGGACATGCTCGCACCGCCGCAGGATCCGCTCGGCTCGTCGGTGTCGTAGATGATCGGAAACAGCCACTCGCCGCTCGAGCCTGTGGGATGGAAGTTCGTTACGGCCCCGGCGCCGATCAGAAACAGGTTGCCGATGTTCTGGACGAACGACTCGATCCAGATGAACGACCCGCCGTACCCGTCGAATTGACGCCGAATGTAACTGGGTGCGGCGTTCTTCGTCGCCCAGAGGATCACCTTGTAGTTCACGGCTTCGCGGTAGCCCCAGCGCTGGTCGTCCTGGGTGTCGTATTCGTGGATATCGTCGACCCAGCCGTCGACGCTGCCCAACACACCAGACCAGAACTGATCGCGGATCTCGTCGTCGTCCATCGGGCGGCCCACGTTGTTGGGCCAGCCGTTGCTGTTGTGGTCGACGACGTCGTCCACCAGCAGCACGGGAGACTGCACGTCGGGAATAGGTACGACCGTCAGCACGTAGCGCACACGGGTCACCTGGCCGGAGTTGTCGCGTGTCTCGATCACCAGTGTATGGATGCCGGAATCGAAGGTTCTCGCAGGGGCGTAGGTGTGCTGTTCGGTGTCACCGAAGAGGATCTGCCAGCCGGGATCGGATTCATTGTTCACATCTTCGATGTCCCAGCCGTAACGGTAGCCCATGATGACGCCGCCGTATTCATTGGCGTCGCCGTACCAGTTGAAGCTCACGGGCTGGCCCTGGGCGATGTCGATGCGCACGCTTCCGAAAAGGCCTGTGAAGGTCTGGGTCGCGAAGAAGGAACCCGCCACGGTCAGGGCAGGAAGCTTGCTTCCGTCGATCTTGAAGTTGTGCACTGTTTTGGCGTAGCTCAGATCGAGGCTGACCGCCCCCGCCGTATCCTGGGCCTGCAAGGCGAACAGGTAATAGAGTTCATCTGCGCCGGGCGGAACGACGGGCCGGCTGAAGGTATGCCTACGGTTGACTTCCAGGCCGGCGTAGGGGATCCAGTCGCTCCAGCCGGGGTCGGAAAACGTGACCAGATCATCCTTGTGATTGTTGTAGCTATAGACGGAGTTGATGGCGAGATCCGGTTGGCCGGGTTCCCTATAGACGGCATCCTTGAGGAGGTAGCGTACGCGGCTCGGGTTGCCGCCGATGATGTCGGGGTCGCTGCCGGTCCAGCCCAGAATGAAGGTGGGAGGCAGGCTCATGGCGTTACGGTAATTGCCGGTCATGGAGATGGGGGTGGTCAGACGGATCGTGGGAGCAAGGGTGGCGGAGGTGAACGTCACCATCGCCGGTGTTGGATCGACGGCCCCCTGATCGTCGATCGAGCGGATGAAGAACGTATGGTGCTGGTAGAAGCGCTGGTTGATTTCCGGAAGATGGTCATCACCGGCATATCCTGACGAATCTGCCGAAACGGCGAATAGGGAGTCCATGGCCGTGGTGAACCGCCAGGGGTTGATCATGTCACCCGTGCGTGGATCGATCGTGAGGGTGTCCATGACGCTGATTCCGTCCACGCCGTTGGATGACATTTTCCACTGAAAGCCCACGATATTGCCGTCGACATCGTGACCGGCCCAGCGGAATCGGACCATGATGTCGGTACGCTCGAGTGTGGGAGGGCTGCTGGTGATACGGGTCTCAGGGAGGCTGTTGAGAACCCCGATTCCACCCAGATCAGCAGAAGGAGAGCAGCCGGATACAAAAACCAGAAATAGGACCGGAATGGACGCTAGAATTGCGCACACAACGGGCATCGGGCTTCGCAAAAGCGACCTCCCTGCCGGTCCTGTAGGGTGACTCGGCGATGATTATCGGAAAGGGGAGACTAAAATATCACGTTTTCATGTGTAAACGCAACGTGAGCTTCATTTTGGATTCGCGGCGGCGATTCAACAACTATTTGCGTCTTTCTCAGCAATCGTGTATCGTAGTGGCGATCATGAACCGCCAGGTATGTGCCCCGGATCGTTCCGCAAAGCGTCGAACTCCCTGCACAAAGTGATCACACATCCGTTCGGCTGCGGTCGAACTTTGAGATTCCCTCGACTGCCGAGGGAGTTGGGTCCGGCAACTGCCGGACCATTCTGGAGCGCGAAGGGTCCCCCGGAAAGAGCCGGCGGCCTGGAACGCCTCGTGAGCCGGAAAGCCGGCACTGAAGGTGGAAAGAGCATGAAGAAGATGTACGTGGGCAACCTGCCCTGGACCGCGACCGAGGACGAGATCACCCAGCTGTTCGCTCAGCATGGGACCGTCCATTCCGTGGCCTTGATCAACGACCGTGAGACCGGCCGCCCTCGTGGCTTCGGTTTCGTGGAGATGGACGACGACGCGGCTACGGCTGCCATGACGGCCCTCGACGGTTTTGAAATGGGTGGCCGTCCCCTGCGTGTCAACGAGGCCCAGGATCGTCCCCGCCGTACCGGCGGCGGCGGTGGCGGCGGCTACGGTGGCGGCGGCGGCGGCGGCTACGGTGGCGGCGGCGGCGGCGGCT
>ERZ889078.1946-NODE-1946-length-15476-cov-7.146359_pt1 | contig 15476 bp, 11 predicted proteins | sample MGYA00521266_ERZ889078 | MGnify/ENA primary metagenome ERZ889078 (study PRJEB32303, sample SAMEA104408618) | aquatic metagenome | biome: Brackish water; feature: Pelagic; material: water | place: Baltic Sea | collected 2014-06-16T06:34:00 | depth 76,534 m ...
CTGGGCTGCCTGCGTCCGGGCTGCCTGCGTCTGGGCTGCCTGCGTCGGTGACTCCCGTGTCCGAGACGCCGGCGTCCAGAGCGCCGGAGTCTGCGGAGACCGCATCTTTCGTGCCCGCGTCGGTGGCGGCTGTGTCGGTGGCGGCGCTGTCGGTGGCGGCGCTGTCGGCGGTCGTCGCGTCGTTGGTCGCCCCACCACCGTTGCCCGTCTCCGTTCCGCATGCCGAACACAGCAGCAACACGAACGCAAATCCCACCGCGCCGCCGCTAAAGTTGATCCTTCGTCGCATGGTGTCGCGCTCCATTTGGGTCAGCGGTAGTCGCCAATCAGCTCAAAACCAGCCCAGAACTTCGGGTGGCTATACGGGTGCCGGCCGCCGACGTCTAGTCGCATCAGCTCGACCTGTGCCGCGCGCAGCGCCGACAGCGTGTCACCTTTTCCCGCGCGCAGATGCGTGTAGAAGCGTGACATGAGCTCACTCGTCGCCGCATCGGGCACATTCCACAGGCTCGCCACCAGCGTGGGCACCCCCGCCGTCGCAAAAGCCTCGGCGATGGAGATCCCCTCTCCCATCTGCTTGCCCACAGCGACGGCCGTTTTGCACGCAGACAACACAATCAGCGTGGTGTCGCGCGCGAACTCGATCCCGGCGATGTCGTCGACCGTCAGGGTGCCGCGCGCCATCTTCAGGTGACTGCGCAGCGGATCGGGGTCGAGCACACCGTGCGTGGCGAAGTGCAGGACGTGGTGACGGCTCGCCTCCTTGAGGACCCGCGCCTTGTCGGCCGTGGCGCCAAAAAACACCGTCGCGTCAGGATAGGCGTCCCGTTTGAGCCGCATCACCTCGGCCTTGGCGCCTGGCAGCGAGCCGTCCGGGTTGGCGAACGCCGCTAGCCGGATCCGCTTGCCGTGGCGGACTGGACGCTCCAGCTCGTCGATCGTCGTCGACAGCAAGTAGGCCACGCGATGATCTTCGATGAGGTAGCGCGTCGCGCCCGAGGCTTTGCTCTCCAGCGCGTGGAAGGGTAGGAAATACAGGGGTCCAGTCGGCATCACCAGCAGCGTCTTGACCCCGGCGAGCTCATGGGCGACGGGCGCGATGAGCAGCTTGTGGAGCTGCCGTCCGAGGCGCTTGTAGCGTGGGTTCTGCTTGTCGATCGCCTCGCGATACTTCGCGACCAGCGCCCCCACGTCGACACCCTCCAACGGCACCTTGAAGGCATGCGCCTGCGCGCGCTTCTTTGCGATCGTGAAGATGTAGAGGTCGTCGCCGGCCAGAAAGTACGCCAGCACCAGCGCGCTGTCCGGCAGGTGATGCCGGTTGTTGACGAGGTTGCGCGGGTCGACGGCGAAGGCCTGGTAGAGCCCATGGTGTCGGGCTTTTAGCCGCAACAGCAGCCTCCGCACGTTGGCGTCGTTCTCCGCGACGCGTTTGTCGAGCGCGGCGATGCGCGCCGCGTTTTGCGTCGCGTCGGACGCGCCCGCTCCGTCGCGAGCTGCTTGCGCGCCGCGTCCGCTTGGCGTTCCGCGGCGCTCAGTCCGCCGAGCGTCTGCTTGAGCGCCTTGTCCGCGGTCTGAATGCGCGCCGGATCAAACATCTTCCGCAGGCTGGCGTCGCGCGAGAGCTCGATGATCGCCATCGCTTCATTGGTGCGGCCCGCTTTCAGCAGGAGGTCGATGGCGTCTTTGTACACCCGGCGTGTGCGGCCGTAGGCCAGGAAACCGCGTTGCGCATCCTCGCCGCCAGAGCGCCCTACACGCTTCGCCAGGATCTTGGCCGCGGCCTGCAGGTGGGTGAGCGCTTCCTTGGTCTGTCCTGTGCCCGCCAACGCGCGGCCGAGCACGTGGTGGGCGGCCTCCAGCGCGCCGTCTTGGTCCAACAGGCGGGTGATCGCGTACGCTTCTTTGGCTGGCGGCAACGCCGCGCGTGGGTCGCCGCTCTCCACATCGACCCACGCCCGCTCGACGAGCGCGTCAGCCAGGAGCGTCTTTCGCCCCGTTTTTCGGGCCTGGGCGATCACCGCGTCCAAGAGCGTCCGCGCTTCCTTTCGTTGGCCCATCTGCGACAGCGCTCGCGCGAGCCCATATCGGCTCCGGCCGGCGCGCTCGTCGTCGGCCAGCTGGGTCCACATCGTCGCCGCAGCCCGGTAGTGCACGGCCGCCACGGCGGGTTTGTGCGCGGCGTTGAGGGCGCTGTGGCCGAGAGAGAGCAGGGCGGTGGCCTGGACGGACCGCTCCCCGATGCGCGCGCCGAGCAATCGCACCTCCTCGAAACGAGCCTGGCTCACGGTCGCGTCGCCCCGGCGCATCGCCACCGCGCCGAGCAGCATCAGCCCAAGCCGTTCGTGGTGCGCGTCGAACACCTCCCTTGAGCGCGCCAACAGCGCGGTGCCGTGTTCTTCGCATGGCACCAGCTCCGCGCCGACCAGCTCGGCATCTGCCAGCTGAAACAGCGCACGACGGGCCAACTCGGCCATCCGTCGTTCCTCGGCAAACGTCAGGGCGTAGCGTGCGTCGCTCTTCGCTTGGGTGAGGCGACCATCGCCGAGGTGGAGCTGCGAGCGAACCAGGTGCATCTGCGCCACACACGTCTCTTCATCCAAGGTCTCGCAGAGCCGCATCCCGTCCTCGGTGACACGGTATTGCGCGTCGAGCGAGCCCTGCTGGGCCGCCAGCGCCGCGGCCGCCATGCGATTGTCGAGCTCTGCGAGCGGTCGAAGCTGACCGTGGTAGCGCGTCCTCACCTGCTCGAGCCGCTTGAGCGCGTCGGTGACGTTGCCCTGCGCCGCGACGGCAAACGCACCGAAGAACGCGGCGCCGGCAGCGTCACTCAGGCTGCCGATCTCTTGGTACGCCGTGCCCGCCTCTCGTTGCAGTCGCGCGACGAGCGGCCAAAGCCCGCCTCGGGTGCGCGCCTCTGCGGCCCGCGCCACCAGCTGATCGGCGAGCAGGCCCTGGCGGGCCGCGTTCGCGACGTCCGAGGCCATCGCGACGATGTCCGGGCTCGCCGCCTTGCGCGTGAGCGCGCCGAGCGTGGCGATCGCGCGATGAAATGCGCCGCTGTGGACCAACGCGCGCGCGAAATCGATACGCGTCAATTCGCCGGTCCGCGTCGTTTTTGTCGTGGTGTCGGGCAGCGCCAGCAGCGCGACGGTCTCGGCTTTCAGGCGGACCTGCCACCCCTCGCTTGGCTCTGCCGCAGCGACGGCTTTTTGCAGCAGCGCCTTGGGCGTGTGCACCTCGCGCGTCGTGAGCACAGACCAGCAGGCCGCGTCGAAGTACGGCGTGCCGCGGAGCATCTCAAGCGTGCGGTCGGCGCGCTGATAGAGGTGAAAACGAAGCCACAGTCGCAACGCGTGGAGGCGTCGACGGTTCAGCGGCCGCTTGTCGCCGGCCGCTGGCGCCGCCGCTCGCTTGAGCGCGAGCGCGGTGCTGAGCGCGCGCTGCAGATCCGCCTCAGTCGGAGCGTGTTTCAGCGCGTCCCGCGCGTGGCCAATGCCGATGTCCCACTGCGACCGCGCAACCGCGACGCGCGCCAACGTCTGCCGCGGCCATGGATAGGTGGACGACCACTCCAGCGCCGCCCGCGCCTGCCGCTCGGCGCCGCTCAGATCGCCCTGCAGCAGGAAGATCAGACCCGACACATGGTGGGCGTACGCGCTCTTATTGTTCGCGCGCAGCGCATGATCCAGGGCGCTGCGTGCCCGCGCCAGCTCACCGCCGGAGTAGCGCACCCACGCAAGATCGCGCAGCGCGTCCGCGGTGTCGTGGCCCAGATCGACCCGACTCTGCTGCAAGAGCTCCGCCGTCGGTCGCTCCCACACGTCGCGCGCCAGATCCGCTGCGTCAGACAGCAGGGTGTCTGCACGCTTCAATCGTCGATACTGCTTCGCCAGCTGCAGCAACGTCGTCGCATAGCGGCTCACGTTCGTCAGATCGTGGCGGCGAACGTTGTTCTTGATGCGCTCTCCCAAGCTCTCGACACGCCGCAAGTCACGCACACGCAGCTGGGATGCCTGCACGAGGGCCAGCTGGTCGGTCGTCGTCGCGGCGTCCGCCGCCTGACGCAGTCGTCGCTGCGCATTCTCGTAGCCCCCCTCCTCTTCATCGATCTTGGCGATGGCCATCTGCGCGTCGAACGAACCCGGCGTGGCCGCGATGCTCTGCCTCGCCTTGGCGTAACGAATCCACTTGTCGAGGCTAGGGTCGGCACGTTCGGCGACGAGCGCGTTCAAGATCACCAGCGCCTCCTTGAAACGCGCCTCTCGCACCAAAATCCACGCCAAGTACTTGCGTGCCGCCCGCGGATCGCGCTTCGCTTGCACCAGCTCGGCCAGCGCTTTCTTGGCGAGATCATGGGCGCGCAGGCGGTACAGCGCCTTCGCCAACAGCCAGCGCGTGGTGTGGTCCGTCGGCTTGCGCTTCAACGCGCGGTCATACACGGCCACGCGTTCGATCCGCTCCAGGTGCCGCTTGGCCGCCTTGTTCTCCGGCCACGCTTGCAGCACCGAACGCCAGACAGCCTCGGCCTTCGCGAGATCACTTTTTGCCTCTGCGTCCTTCGCCGCCTTGATCAAGGGCGCCGTCACCCGCTTGAGACGCGCCTCGGCGCCCGACTGCGTGCGATTGATGATCCAAGTGGCGTACACGTTGACGAGCTTCCAGTCCTTGCCGATGTACTTGCCGGGGAACGCCACGACGAAGTCGACAAAATCGCGCAAATCCGAGGCCGTCGTGCGCGTGAACGCCTCCTTCAGTGTCATCCCATGGAAGCGCCCGCCCGCGATGGGTCGTGTGTAGACCTTGGGGGCCAGGTGGATGTTGCGTTTGATCTCTGCGGCCATCGCAGCCCAGATCGGCGCGGTCTCGTCGCCACGTAGTAGCCGTGAGAGTTCGTAGAAGGGCTTGCCGTCCGCCAGCGCCAGGAGCCCGACATCATGGGCTGCGAGACGTAACAGGCTGTGGTCCTTGGTTGTCGCCGGCAGCTTGGCGCTCCAGGCGGCATAGTCGCCAGGCTGAACAGCGCCGGTGCGCAACCGCAACTGCACCACGGCCCGGCTTGGTTGCACGCTCACCACCGCGCCGCGCGCGAGCCGCACCATGCTGTCAACCGACCGCGACGTGGCGCCGGCTTTCTTGCGGTTGGGGTGCACCACGACACCGCGCTCACCGACCCGCAGGCCGTCATCCGTGCCGCGATTCAGCGTGATTTCGGCGCCGTCCGCGCTGACGGTCAGCACGCGCGCGCCCACCAGCACGTGTGGTCCTTGGCCGGTTGCGGCGGACGGAGCGGTGGATTTGGTCGCTGACTTAGCGGCGGATTTGGCTGTGTTTCTCGGCTTTGCGCCCTTCCGCGCGGCGTCCGCGGGTGATGCGACCATGCAGCTGCCCAGCACGTAAAGGGTGCAGGCGAAGACGTAGGTTGCGCGCATCAGACCCCTCAAGCGGGGCTCAACACGCGCCGCTGCGCAGCACTATACCCGTTGGGCGCCAGATTCTCATGCCGAGGTTGTACGCGCGCATTCGATGCACAGAGTGGACGACGGCAGCGCCTCCAGTCGTCGTTCGGCGATATCTTCGCCGCATCGGGCGCAGATGCCGTAAACGCCCTCGTCCATGCGCAGCAGCGACGCCCGTATCTGAGCGATCTCCTCCAGGCCCGCAGCGTCGAGCCCCTCAAGGACCTCGTCATTTTCGCGCTCGGTGGCTTGCTCCTGCCAGTCTGCGTCGTTCGGTTGCCGGAGGTCTTCCTCGATCGCGTCGACGCGGCGAATGATCATCCGAAGTCTCTCCTCCAACGCGGTGCGTAGACGGGCCTGCGTGGGCGGGGATGGCTCTGCCATGAAGACCTCCTTGGCTCGTAAATCGTCACTCCGATGCCGTTGAGTCTAGACCGCGACGGCACCCAAACAAGGGGCAGTTTGGGGTCGCGCAGAAAACCCTCTCACACATCGCGTCGTAGCGTGTTGGCCGCAACACGCGACAGTTGGCGCGCGCGACCGGGGAGTGTCATGCTGCCGTTGCGCCGACTACACCGGCGCAGAGGGAGCACAGGATGCCGCGGTTCGTGAGCGACGTGCAGCGAGAGGTCTACAAGCGGGTTGCTCGCGTCATGCTGGAGCAGTTCGGGGATCGTGTTGAGGCGTCAATGGATGTCGCGGTGCTCAGCGTCGCCGTCGGATCGGCGAGCGTTGACGTCAGCGTTCGACCGTGGCGCGATGACGCGTTAATCGCCGTGCGGTCCGTGCTCATCACGGGCGTGCGGCTTGAACACGCGCTCTACGACTTCTTACTCCATGAAAACAACAAGCTCGACGTCGGCGCGTTTGGCATTGGCGACCGCGGCGAGGTCGTTTTCTCGCACACCATCCTCGGCTCGACGTGTGAATCACGCGATCTCCGCGCCTCCGTCTGGTCGGTTATGAACGTCGCTGATCAGTACGACGACCGCATTCAGGAGCACTGGGGCGGCCAATGTGCCATCGACCGCAAGCTCGCACAGCAGGTCGAGGTGCAGGTCGATCGGACCGCCTGCACAGTCGATGAGACCGTGCAGTTCTCGGGTGATCTGCTTGACCCGTAGTGGGCGGCACCCGTGACAGACGCGAGCTGGCAGCGCGCCGCCACCGCAGCGGACTACGTCGCGTTTTGCGCGCGTTTTGGTCGGTACACGGACTCGAGTCGATGGCTTGTCGCCGCGCTGCACCGCCACATCACGGCTGAGGTGACCGCGCGCGGCCTGCGTGGGCTGGATTGGGCGGCCGGCACCGGCGCGACCACACAGGCTTGGGCCGAGCGCGTATCGACCGGCGAACACGCCAACAAGGCCGAGATTACGGCGTGGGAGCCGAGTCCGGCGATGGCGCAGCGGCATCCCGCGACGGGCGCGCTGCGCGGCGCTGGTGTCCGGTGGCGGCTGCGCCCGGCGCTCAGCCCCCCCGGCGGCCGCGGCTTCGATGCGGTCGTCGGTAACTCGATGTGGTGGTTGCTGCACGATCCCGTCACAAGCCTCATCGGGCTGTCGCCGTGGCTGGCGCCGGACGCCGTCCTGGCCTGGTCGACGCCTGTCATGTACTGCGGCGTGCCGCCAGGTGATGCCGAGATCCGGCTGTCCGTCGCGTTGAACGACGCCCGCGTGGCAGCCAAGCTGCCGTTGGACGCGTCGCCCTCCCACGGCGGCTGGGCCGGGCCGCTCGACCCGGCGGCGGCGCTCACCACGGCCGGCTGGCGCGTGCTCGAAGAGACCGAGCACACGCGCGCTTGTTCGCCAGAGGAGTGGCTCGCCCACACCATGTTACCCCCCGTGCGGCCGCCCTGGTTACGGTCGCTGCCACCCGGCGCGCTCGCCTCGTTTGTGCGGCACGCCGCCGCCGCGCTCGTCGGCCTGAGCGACTACCCACAGACCTGGCGAATCACCGTCGCGCGGCGGGCAGCCTGAGGTCTCGACGCGAGCGTCGACGCCGCGGTGTCGGGCCGAAATGAAGCGAATCGCGCGCAACTCCCGGCGAATGTGGCGGCCCTGAGGGTCACGACGATCACCGGCGGCGATGACGCCCGCGATCGTTGGCTGTCCCGGCCGCAACCACGTTCAACGTTGGCATAACTTCTAGCTCGTCCGCTCGCCAGGCGTCGGCGAACGGCGTCCCAACTGTTTCCGCCAGGTTTCGACGTGATGTCGAGCCAGCACCGGGCCGCGCCTAGATTGACCGCGACGTTGACCCACTCGCTGCCGGATGCCGATGCTTCCGTACGCGGGTGGTCTGAGGGCCAGCATCACCGCCCACAGCGTGCGGGGCCGCCGCAACCTGGAGCGACAATGAAGACGATGAACCCAGCAGATGTGTCGTGGATGCTCACCTCGAGCGCCCTCGTGTTGCTGATGGTGCCGGGCCTGGCGCTGTTCTACGCCGGAATGGTCCGCGCCAAGAATGTGCTCTCAACGATGATGCACTCCATGGTCGCCCTCGCGATCATCGGCGTGGAGTGGGTGACGATCGGCTACGCCCTCGCGTTTGGCGATGACGTGGGTGGCATGGGCCTGATCGGTTGGTCGAGCGATTTTGTCTTGCTGAGCGGCGTGACGCCCGGCCAACTGTGGCCCGACACCGGGATCCCGATCTTCGTGCACGCCATGTTTCAGGGCATGTTTGCCATCATCACGCCGGCGCTGATCTCCGGCGCCCTGGCCGAGCGGATTCGATTCTCGCGCTACTGCCTGTTCGTCGCCGCCTGGGGTCTGCTGGTCTACACCCCCATCGCCCACTGGGTGTGGCATCCCGGCGGCTGGCTCTTCAAGCTCGGTGCGCTCGACTTTGCCGGTGGCACCGTGGTTCACGTCGCCGCGGGCTGCTCAGCGCTGGTCGCCGCCCTGATATTGCGTCGCCGGCAGGGCTTTCCAGAGCGTCCCGTACACCCCTCAAGCGCCGCAAATACGCTGTTTGGCGCTGGATTGCTGTGGTTTGGCTGGTTCGGCTTCAACGGCGGCAGCGCGCTGGCCTCTACGACCTCGGCAGCGCTCGCGTTCACCGTCACCCACGTCGCCGCGGCCGCCGGCGCGATGACCTGGGTCGTCGTTGAGTGGCGAACCCAGGCCAAACCAACCGCGATTGGGTTCGCCTCAGGCGCCGTCGCCGGGCTCGTCGGCATCACGCCCGCTGCGGGTTTTGTCTCCCCGGCGTCGGCCCTGCTTATCGGAGCGGCGACCTCGCTGATCTGTTTTGGTTCGGTGTCCGCGATGCTGCGGTTTGGCATTGACGACAGCCTCGCCGCCTTCGGGATTCACGGCGTCGGCGGCGGCTTTGGCGCGCTCCTGACCGGGCTGCTGGCGAGCAAAGCGCTCTATGATCCGAGCGCCGGTGGTGGCTGGCTGATCGACGGCAACTTCAGTCAGGTCGGCGTTCAAGCGTTGGGCGTCGCCGCCACCGCGGCGTTCGTGATCCCGATGACGGCGACGCTGGTCAAGGTCTTGGACGCAGGCGCCGGCTTCACGGTCGACGCGCAGGCGGAAGAGCAGGGCCTCGACATCGGCGAGCACGGCGAGCTGGCGTACGATCTGGTCGCCGACGTCGTCACCGCCATCGAGATTCGACCACGACAAGCGAACCGACCACCCGTCGTGGTGACACACCTGCTCACGCTCGATGGGATCGCGCCAGCGGTCCTCTCCGAGCGCTGGCAGGCCCTTTGCGCCGCCCCGACACCACCTGGCGATTTCGCGGCCATCTACCCGAGCGTCGCGCGACTCGAACGCACCACCTTCCGAGTCGTTGGCGGAGACGCGGCCTTCGCGGCCAAACACATCTCGGCGTTGTTTCCGACCGCGACCATCCGCCTCGGCGAGCCCGAGGTGCATCGTCTCGCCGACGCCAAGACGGCCTAACAGCAACGCCACGGCCGATTCGACCGCGCAACCACCCAGGACTGCTATGAAATACATCATCGCGATCATTCGACCCGACCGACTCGCTGAGGTGCAACGTGCGCTGGTCGAGCGGGACATCTACCTCATGACCGTCACCGACGTGCGCGGTTGCGGCCGCCAGAAGGGCTTCGTTGCGCATGTGCGGTCTCGGGCGATGGTCAACCTCGTCACCAAGTTAAAGATCGAGATGGCGGTGAACTACGAGTTCGTCGACGCCGCGATCGACGCGATCACGCTTGGCGCACGCACCGGCGAGACCGGTGATGGCAAGATCTTCGTGCTGCCGTTGGACGCGTGTGTGCACATCCGCACCGGCACGTCGGGCGCAGAGGCGATCGGGCCGTGAGGACACGACGCAGCTAGAACCGCCAAAAACTCGGCTAAAAGCGCAGCGTCAGCCCGGCGCCGCGACCATTGCCCCACGGGGCGAGGCTCACCCGCGCGCCAACAGCAGGCGCCGTCGCCAGCAGCAACGCGCCGACACCTAGCCCCACGACGCCGACGCCGGCCAAACCCCACCCGATCACGTACTGGGTATCGAGGCGCATCTGCTCTGCGTCTGCCGCCGTCCTGGTGATCCCGGTGATCTTGCCGCTGGCGTCTTTCTGCGCGAGCAATCGATTCAGGTCGGTCTGGTCCGTGCTGGCGGACACGAGGACGACGCCTCCCGCGATCCCAGAGACGACGCCGCTAACCAACAAGACCCAGCCCGCGGTGCGTTGCGCCCCGCTGCCGGTCGCAGGTGGGGGTGAACGATCCGAGCCATTTGCGCGCGTGAGGGCGGCACGTTGGGCTCGGAGCGCGGCGCGGACCTCTTCGAGATGCACGCGGGCTTTGGCGACGGCTGGGTCGTCACGCGGGACCTTCATGAGGTAGTCCACGTAGTCGCGCTGGCTGTCCTGCAGGAGTCCGGCCAGCTGGGCCGCGCGGGCCGCATTGTACAGGTAGCGCAGCTCGCCCTTGTGGGTGTGCCACGCCGCACGATACAGGGTCGCGGCCTCCTTGTAGCGCTTGGCGCGATAGGCGTGCAGCGCCTGTTTCGAGACGGTGAGCGCAGCCGACGTCGTCTCCGACGCCAGGGCGAGCCGCGCGGGCGCCGTCACGGTGCCAAGGGCGAGGCCGAGCGCCAGCAGGGCGCTGAACACGCGGCGACTGACCCGGGCCAACGAATGCGCCTGATGGTCTGTGGGGCGGCGTGTCACGGGGGCTCCGGGCGGCTCGAATCTGCGGTGCCCCCGCCAAGTGCGGCAGAGACCGAAGGGCGACGCATGATCCGCGCGCGGCGGTAGGCGTGTCAACCTCGGGGCGCTCTGGTAGCGTCCGACGCCGCGTCTTTCGGCCCCAACGGTGGGCCTCTTCGCGCACTAGGAGGCCCGCGCCGATGACCGATTCGCCGTCCCCTCAGGTTGCCCGCACGCAGGCGGCGACGCACGCGCCGAGCTTCATCGAACGAGGGCTGATCCGCTACGCGACGTGGTCGGCGCGCCATGCGTTTGCCGTCAGCGGCCTGTTGCTGTCGGTGGGGGTGGCGAGCGCGCTGTATGGCGCCGGGATCCATATCCGACAGAGCATGGAAGATCTGTTCCCCGATCATACGCCGGCGGTGCTCGAGGCCCGCCGCGCCCGCAAAATCATGCGCTCCAGCAGCCAAATGGTGGTGATCTTCGGGAGTCCGAATCGCGACGCCAACCGACGGCTTGCAGGCGACTTCTGCGCAAAAATGGCTGGAGATCCCGAGATCGCGAGCCTCGAGTGCCGGCGGGATGTCGATTTCTTCCGCGACAACGCCGCCTTGTATCTGCCGGTTGCCGAGCTCGAGCAGATCGAGCGCGACACGCAGGAACGAATCCGAGCGGCCACGCGCGCCGACTTGCTGGGCGACGCCCTGACGGAAGGGCTCGACGCCGCCGCGGCCAAGCCAGCCGCCGCGGCCGCCACGGCCGGCCACGGTGACGCGCCTGGGCTCGGACAAGCTGATGATGAGGACGATGAGGAGGACTTCGGCGAGCCGTCCGTCGCGCCGGCCGGTCGGGCGACCGCGTCCGCTCAGGGCGCGCCGAAAGTCGCGCAAAAGGCGCAGAAAACCAGCCACAAAGACGGTGTGGTCCCACCGGCAGCGGCGGGCGCGGCCTCCCCGAGCAAGCGACTGCCGACGGACGACGAGCTCAGACAACGCCTCGGTGCCAAGGAAGATCTCCGCGAGTGGTCTGAGTCGCCCGACGGCACGGTGCTGGGCATCAAGCTCTTCCCGACGGTGCCGGCGCATGAGGTCGACCTGTCGACGGCGTTCGTCGCGAAAGTCGAGACCACGATGCGGGGCCTGGACCCGAAGCGCTACCACCCACAGATGAACATCGCGTACCGCGGCGACTACGCGGAGATGAGCAAAGAGGTCAGCAATATCCGCAGCGGTTTGGCGTTGACGACTGGCCTCGCGCTGCTCGGGATCGCGCTCATCCAGCTGCTCGCGTTCCGGCGGATGCGCGCGCTGTTGCTGCTGTTTGCGCCGCTGTTGCTCGGCGTGACCTTCACAATGGCCTTCGCCCGCGGCGCGGTCGGCTACCTCAACCTGATCACGGCCTTCATCTTCGGCATCTTGTTTGGGCTCGGCAACGATTTCGGCGTCTACACCCTGAGCCGCTACCTCGAGGAGCGCGCCGAGGGCAAAACGCCGGAAGAGGCTGTGGTCGCCGCGGTCCCAGGCCTGTGGGCAGCGCTGCGCACGGCGGCGATGACCACCACCGCGGCCTTCCTCTCACTCACGGTCTTCGAGTTCCGGGGCTTCTCACAGTTTGGGCTGATCGCTGGCGTGGGTGTGCTGCTCGCGCTGGTCGCCACGATGCTGCTGTTTCCTCCCCTCGCGGTGGCGTTGCATCGCCTCGTTGCAGAGCCCGACGTCAAGCTTGAGCGCGCGCAGGGGCTGCGCTTCTTTGGCTGGTTCGCGAACCCGACCATCGCCCGTCGGTCCATCGTGACGCTTGTGCTGCTCGCCGCGATCGGGGCGATGCTCGCGCCCGGTCTGCATTTCGACACGAACTTCCGCAAGCTCCGCACCCCCTCGTCATCGAAGCGGGGCGGCGCATCGGCGGCCTCGACAGCGCGGCGCCTCGGCAACAAGTACCGCAACACGGCAGAGAAACGGACCGCGTCGCCGATTCTGGTGATCACCGACGACATCGCCGACGCGCACGCGGTGCATCGCCAACTCAAGGTGGCCAAAACGACGGCGAGTCGCCTGAAGCACTTTGTCAGCATCCACAGCTTTATCCCCGAGAATCAGGCGGAGAAGGCGAAGATCGCCGAGCGCATTCGCACGCTCATCACCGCAAAAATCGACGTGCTCAAGGGGGAGGATCGCGCCGAGTCCGAGCGGGCCCTCAAGATGCTCAACCCCAAACCGTTCGCCGCCAAGGACCTCCCCGACTTCGTGCGCAAGCGGTTTCTGGATGTCGACGGCAACCTGGGGCGCTACGTGCTGATCTACGCCAATGGCAACCTCTCCGACGCGCGCTCGGTGCAAGAGGTGGTTGACCAGCTCGGCGCGTTCCACGTCGGTGCCAAGGTGTACCGCGCGACAGCGAGCTTCTTCATCCTCGCCGAGGCCGATCAAATCATACGGCGAGAAGGTCCCTGGGCCGTCCTGCTCGCGGCGTTGGCGGTGTTGCTCGTGATTGGGTTCCACTACCGCAACGCGCGCATGGTGGTGTACAGCTTCGTGCCGCTCTGCCTAGCCTTCGCTATCTTCCTGGGCGTGGCAGCGACGATGGACCTGGGCCTCAACCTGTTCTCAATCAGCGTCCTGCCGAGCATTTTTGGCATCGGCATCGACGGTACTGTGCACATCGTTCACCGGGCGTGGGAGGTCGGGCCCGACGGCGACCTGCGCCAAGTGTTGCAGCGCATCGGCGGGGCGGCCTGGGTCGCAGCTGTGACGACGATCGTCGGCTTCGGCGCGTTGCTCTTTCAGGACAACCCCGGACTGCAGACGATCGGTGAGATGGCCGTCGTGGGCATCCTCGTCGTGTGCACGCTCGCCAACGTGATGGCCGGCGCGCTGCTCGCTGTGGCGCCCGTCCCCGGCGTCACGCCTGCTCCCCGACCCTAGAAAAAACCACCGTCAGGAACTTGCCCGGCTGTTTTTTTTTCTCGCAATCTCGGCCTGGAGGTCTTGTTTGATGGGGCGTCGCAGAATGATGTTGAAAATCGTTTTCAACTGAGTATGCTGGCGCGGCTGCACGGAGGCTTCACTGTGGCGAGTCAGGTTCCAGCTCTGCTTCCCTGGGTCCCGCTCACGCGCCGGGTGCATGGTGATCTGTCGCCGGCGCCCGGAACGCTCGCCGTCGGGGTGTCGCTGGCGCTGCATGTCGCTGCCGCGGGTTGGGCGCTGACGCTGGAGCCGGCGGCACCAGCGCCGCCGCGTGTCGAGACGCAGCTCGTCCGCGCCGTGCACCAAGCTGTCGTGCTGCAGCGCCCGGCGGCGGTCATCCCCGCGCTCGTCGCACCCACACCGCCCGCCCCAAAGGTGATCAACCTGGATGCGGCGAAGCCCACACCGAACGTGGCCCGTCCGCCGCCCAAACGCCGCAAACGCGCGCGTCGACCAACCCGGATCAAACCTGTCCAGCAGAAGCCAGCCGCGTTTGAGAGCGCGACGGCACCGTCGCGTCCTGCCGCGCCATCCCTTGGTGCCGCGGTCCCAGTGCGCATGGCGGCCGCGGGCGCTGGTGTCGCGGTGTCTCCCAGCGCAGCAGGGCCCGCCGAAGGCGACGGTCCCGCGTCCGTGGACCCACGCCGCGGACATGTCGACGGTCGTAAGGGCGGCGATGGCGCAGATCTGTCGGCGTACGGCGCTCGTGTTCGCGCGGCGGTGCAGCGTCGCCAACACTACCCAGAGATCGCGGAAGAGCAGGGTCTGCAGGGCACCGTGCGTGTCGGCGTGACGCTGCGCCCGGATGGCACGCTCGTGGCCGACCCGAAGATCGTGCGCAGCAGCGGCCATCGGGCGTTGGATCGTGAGGCGGTGCGGATGGTGCGCGCCTCTGCGCCCTTCGCCAATCTACCGGCCGACTTCAGGGCGGGGACGGCGGAGCTCACGATCCCGATCGTGTTTGCGCTGGAAGAAGACGACTTCTAAGCCGCGAATCCGGCCTGCTCGCCATACTGGCGAGGGTGCTCAGCCGCCGCGCAGTGCAGCCCTCCCGCGGCGCAGTGCAGCCCTCCCGCGGCGCAGTGCAGCCCTCCCGCGGCACGGACATCCCTGGGCGCCGGCGCCCACGGGCTATTTGGTGGGCTGAGTGCAGACCCAATCATTCGTTTTGCATGGCGTGTGGCAGCTCACGCAGTTGTTGCTGCCATCACAGCACTCGGCCACCCCGCCTGAGTTATCGATGAGCTGCCACAGCCAGTCGCCCTTGTCCGTCGCGGTGCCAGCAGGCCCCTTCTTCATGACCGTGAAGCGGCTCTGATCGGTGCAGTTCTTGTCGGTGAACTGACTCTTCACGAAGATCGTGCCTTCCGGAAACGGCGTGGTGCCTTTCTCGAACGCCTGCTTGCCGACCGGATTGACCCACGTGATCACGTAGTCTCCGGCAGGGTGCGCGCCCTTCTTGCACGCGTGGGCTTTGGTGTAGGTCGCCTCGTAATCTTCCGGGAAGTACGTGCCTGAGTCCCACGAGGCACATCCCGGTATGATGGCGCCGCTGATCGCGGCTACGAAGAACAGCGTGATGCTGGACCGTTGGACAGCGGGCGCCTTCGCGACGGTCGCGCCGACTGGTGAGCTCGCGCGAAAACCGAGCGCACGGGCGACGCGTGTGCGGGATAATGTCATGACTTCTCCGTAGCAAGGCGAGGTGGCCTATGCATGGATGGAAGATAGCGGGGAGTGTGTCAAGCCGTCATTTATCAGGCATACCCCGAACGCCGGCACGACGGCGCAGCAAACGTTCCGGAGCGACATGAGCGACCACCCAGAGCAGCCAGACCTTCCACGCGTTCGAACGCATTTTCGCGCCATCAAAGTGGCGGTTCGGACGGGCACTCACCTCCTCGCGGG